>Ga0209465_10000003_pt1 | contig 104549 bp, 93 predicted proteins | sample PanSoiPlot1MoBio_FD_188321 | JGI IMG/M metagenome (GOLD analysis project Ga0209465, IMG submission 188321) | Tropical forest soil microbial communities from Panama analyzed to predict greenhouse gas emissions - Panama Soil Plot 1 MoBio (SPAdes)... | ecosystem: Environmental > Terrestrial >...
GGAACCTAGTTTCAGCGAAGATTCGTCGAAGCGGCCGCGAAATTCACGGCGTTTTTGATTTTGTGTTTCAACGTATACCGAGAGATCGTCGATTAGTACTGGCGTCCGGGCGGCTGCAGCTGTGTCGCAAAGCACGTCGGCCATTGTGGTGCACCATCCGGCGGCGAAGTACTTCGTGGCCTAAGGACAAGCTGCTTCTGATGTCTTGGGCTCAGTACCAGCTATATCCCAAAGTAAACTGCAGGCCTACGGGAATTCCCGGGTTGAATGCTCCGAGGTAGGCGTTGGAGAGATGGAACACGCGTCCGGACACCTCGATCGAGCGGCGGCGCCGGACGAATACGTGGGTACCGGCTTCAATGGCAGCCGTGAAGTTCATCTGGTAAGTATTGCCCGGCGGAAAATTCTCAGGACTAAATAAGAGCCCGCCTGCGACTCCGGCGAAGGGCACCACACGATGGCGGTTGCCGGTCAAGTTCCAGCGAAAGGCGACGGGCTCAAAGCCGCCTGCGTAGTGCGCGCCAAGGACCCAAAAGATTTCAACCGGGATAATATTGCAATCCCACTCGAAGGAGCCACGAAGTAGGCTTGGCCCGCGCTCATGGGAAAGCACACGGGCCACGCGGAATGACAAAGCCAGGTTGCTGATGTTGCGGTTTGCGGTGAGGAAGTTGGAACTGGTGACCTGCACCACGGCGAAGCCGCCGGTGATTGCGCCGCCATAATTCCAGCCAGGACGGCGCAGGGGATCAGACAACACTTCGTCTGTTGTCTGGGCCAACGCGGAAAATGGCAAGGTAGCGACGAAGAGACCAATTGCTATTGCAGCCGTAAAAACCGACATCAGGCTTGTCTGGATGCGCAGGGTTTGCATTTGGTTGAATCGCCTCTCTCGACGCGCGATGCTGAACGATCGGTTCATTCCAGTCTGCACTCTAAAATCTCCAGGCCGCGCCGAAGCGGAACGTTCGCGGTGCTTCGACCGCCAGCGGAATGCGCGAAAGAAATTGCGGACCGGTTAGTGCGGATTCCTGCGTGTTGCTGTTCCAGTTCATGAGATTGAACACGTCGAGATACGCCGAAAGAGTGCCCTTCTCCAGTCGAAAATCGCGGGCGAGGCGCGCGTCAACGGTAGCGTTGAGTTGGGTCTGAAAACCGCCAGGATGCCCAACCGGTGTCGCCCGGACAAAGAATGGGCCCTGGTTGAAGCCAGTCACGAAGAGCAAGCGTCCAAAGGGCGCGCCATCGAAATAGGTGGCGACGGCGGATAGGTAGAAGCCGTGCGGCGCGGCATAGTAGGTCGTGATCTTGCCCATGTAGCCGCGATCGAAATACGTCCTGCCCGGCGTCATGACCAGCGTGTTGGGATTGATGGCGAGTGTGTCGATGACGCCAGTGTCGTTCTGGAAAGGCGAATTGCCCGGACTGGTGTGTGCCAGTGTCTGTCCGGCGGTGAAGTTGGCGGAGAACTGCCAGGACTCCTTGAGCCGCAACAGCACCGCGGCCTGAAAGCCCTTGTAGCTAGCGTTCAATCCGGGGTTGGTCAGGAGTAGAAAATCGTGTCCCAGGGCTGACGGATTTTGGTTGTACAGCGTCAGGACCTGATCGTCGGCGTTGCCAAAGATACCGTCGTTGCCCGGGTCGGGATATGGTACCGGCGTGTACTGCGAGAAAGGCACCCCTACATTCTGCAGCGCGATCAATCGATGATCGTCGCGCCGGAAGAAGCGGACGTAGGCTGTGATTCGGTTGGCAACGTTTTCCTGCACGCCGACACTGATTTCGTCGGTGTAGGGCCGCGAGAGACTGGCAGCGATGGCCGAGTAAGGTCCACCTCCAACGCGCAGCAGCGGCCCAATCTCGTGCGGCTGCGCCACACCATCGCCCTTCAAAGCTTGCCAGGCATAGACCTGTTGCCCGAGCGCGGCAGGATTTCCGTAATCCAGATAGCGTCCTTGTAGCAGTTGACCATAGCGCGACCAGCTGGCCTGCAGGACCATTCCCGGAGGCCACACCGGTATCACGAGCCCGATGCGGGGTTGTATTGTCGTCCAACTGATGTGATTGCTCGCGCCGCTGGCTTGCCCGGTGGAGGTATCAATGCGAAGGCCGATGGGCAGGCTCAGCCACTTCCACGGCTGCCAGGCATCCTGCACGAACTCAGCGACATTCTGTAGGTATTGCTGCGACTGCGCGGGAGTATTCCAACGTATGTATTCGCTACCCACGCCGTTCACTAGGATTTGCTGAGCGTTGCCCATTGCGTACCACCGCTGGGTGATGTTGCTCCCGCTCCAGTCGAAACCGGCACTGATGCTGTGGCTGCCCCATGGTTCGTTCCTCATGAACCGGATTATGCTTTGGGCTTCGTAGCGCGTGCGAAGACCGGAGGTCGCGAGGGGTGCTGGCCCGGTGAAGGTGAGGAGCGGCAAATCGACCGTGCTGATACCTTGCGCTCCATTCTGAAAGCTGGATGAGACGATGGCGTTCACGGCGCCAAAACTTGCGGTGAGCAAGCTGGTCGAATTCAGCGAGCGGCTCCACAGTGCCTGGAACTGATTGAAATTATCGTTGCCGCGTGTGGTGGACTCAGGCGAAACCGTCGGCATGGCGCCTTGCGCGGAATTAAATACGTGCTGCCCACTGTAGAAAACGTCGAGGCGTTGGGAGCGGGTGGACCAGGGAGTGAAGTCCAGCAAAATGCGATTGACTCCGGTATCGATGGGCGCAGCAAAGCCGCCTAGAGTCTGTGCCACCTGTTGTGTTGACACAGAAAGGAACCAGGGCAATCGATACTGGGCGACGGGAAACGGCCCTCCCAACTGAAAGCTGCCATCCAGTAGCGAGTTGAGTTGCTCGGGCCCGGGGAAGTCGAAGTTCCGTAAGCGCGCGTCCATGTTGTTGCTTTGCAGCGCGCTTCCTGACAGATACATTTGTGCAGCCCCGTGCCAACCCTTGCCTGATGCCGTCGGAGACAGCGCCAGCGATTCCCCCGAGCTTTGCGATGGGGCGGGCTTCGCGGCGGTGATCACCTGGAATTCGGAGAGCGCGTCGATACCGGGATTGATGTCCGGCAACCCAGGTTGATATGGATCCGTTACGTCAAGGCCATTCCATCGGTATTGGTTCTCTGTCCAGGAGGCGCCAAAGGCGGAGAAGAGTGCGGGCACGGCCGTCTCCGTCCCTGCGATATCGAAACGATTGGTGACGGTGGAGGGCTCCTGTGTTTGCAGCAGCGACCAAATATTGCGACCGTTGGGGAGTTGCTGAAGGTTGAAATTCGCGAAGTTTGTGCCGAACCAGATGTCTTCCTCCATCACCTGGCTCCGCGGCTGAGGCTGGTCGCTCGATGCAGGCGAAAGCTCGGCACTCACGTCGAGCGTGCTGCTGGGCCGAAGCTCGATGGAGAACGTTCGTTTCTGCCAGCCGTCAGCCGAGAACTGCAGATCGTACGCCCCCCAACGGAGTCCGAAGAGTTGGAAGCGCCCGTCCGCGCTCGTCACTGTCTTACGAATCGGTTCCGAGCGGTTCCGCCCAAAGAGACGGACATCCACGGAGCTAAGGGGGTTTCCCGAGGTGGAGACTACTCCCCGTAGATTGCTGGGACTATCTTGCGCCAAAGCCGACACCGATACGGCGAGAAGCAGGACAGATGTCCAACATGCGATCCTGCGAACCCGCTGAAACGAAATGAACGCCTCGCCCATCATAGTGCATCAGGCACTGTCTGCTGTCGTGGCGCGGCGTAAACACCAAACTATTGGATGGTCACATGATCAAGAATGGCGCCGGGCAGTTGCGCCACTTTGTTATTGGAACGCGGATGTCGTTGCGTGTGCTTGTCTTTATTAGCCACGTACCTGCCAACCAGGTAACCCATAGCCGACCCAAAAAATACGTCCGAAGGAAAGTGCTGGCCACCGGTAACGCGGGTGGTGGCGACGGCCGTCGCCGCCCCGTACATCGCCAATTCGACCGGCCATTTTGGATACTCATGCGCTATGACCGAAGCGAGCGTCCAGGTAAACGCGGCGTGGCCGGAGGGGAACGAGCCGCTGCGGAAGTTCCCGGCGAAGAACTTGCCATCGCCGTTGCCCATATAGGGTCGGTCACGATTGAAGATGAGCTTCAGGCCGCCGTAAAACAGGGCACTGTCAATTGCGGCTTCGGCAGAGAGCACGCCCGTGCGTTTGGCATGTTCATCGTGAGTGAATAAGCCTGCCAGATAAATACCGCCGGCAGTCGCCGCCGTACCGTAGGTTAGGCCATTGGAGATGTTGGTACTTGTCGTTTGCCAGGCTGGGTTGACCTGGCGGGCGATCGATTCATCGTTCGCGATCAGGATTCCCGTGCCGGTGAGCACTGCGGCATTCCAATAGAGGGTCTTGTTGCGGAAGGGTGTGCCCGTCTCGAAGCCCAGGCCCTCGGTCTGGAGCGGGGCCTTGATCATGGTCCATTCGTCTTCTCCGATGGTCTTGACGATCGCGCCAACGGTGTGCCCGAACGCCGCTGATTGTTTCTGTTTGCTGGTGGACGGAGCATCGGGAACTTGCTGCACCGCCGGCTGCGAGCCTGGCGGCGTCTCCTGCGCAAACGCACTGCCGACCAGCAGAAGGGAAAGCAGTACGGCAGGACAGATCACGATCGCTCCATGGTGTTTGGTTGCAGCTACGCGCGTAGCATGGCTCGCCAAGGCGAAATCTCTGGATTCCATTGTTCCCTGCGCTTCGAGAGTTTGTTGCATCTTAACCCAAGCGACAGGGAGTCCACTCGTTTCCGCTTGAGGAAGATTGGATCACTGTCAGAGACAAAATCAAATGAGTAATTTTGGTGGCCCTAGAAGTAATGTGATAGTGACGCTACCGGCCACCACAGTCTTGCTCAACCGTATAATCAACGCGGCGCTTTCTGAAACCGTGCTCGACCGTCTTCAAATTTCACGCGAAATCAAGCGACTTGCGCGCGAAGCAGGCTTTGACCTAGTTGGCATCGCAAGCGCCGCTGATACCATCGAGCACGAATTCTTTCTTGCATGGATAGCCTCGGGACAAGCGGGTGAGATGGGCTATCTCAAATCTCGCAACGATGCCGGCGAGCTAAAGCGCAGCTCTCTGCGTCAAGCGGCGCCCTGGGCACGCTCGATCGTCGTTTGCGCGATAGATTACAACACCGATCAGCCTTATTCCACGCATGCCGGTTCGACCACCCAAGGCTGGATCTCGCGCTACGCATGGATGCGCGACTACCACGATGTGCTGCTCCCCCGGCTGCGCAAGCTGGAGGCCGATTTCGTTGCCATGTGCGTACAGAGTGACCTCGGCGCTCCTCGCACCTGGTGTTATGTCGACACGGGCCCGGTCATCGAACGCATCTTTGCTAAGTATGCCGGAGTTGGCTGGATCGGCAAGAATACCTGCATCCTGAACCAGGACCTCGGCTCGTGGCTGTTCTTAGGCGTAATGCTGTCGTCGGTCGAACTTTCGCCCGATACACCGCCCCCTGATCGTTGTGGCTCCTGCACGCGCTGCCTGGATGCCTGTCCCACGAATGCTTTCCCTGCACCTTACCAGCTCGATTCAACGAAGTGCATTTCGTACCTGACAATCGAAAAGCGCGGCAGGATACCTCAGGAACTTCGCCCCGGCATTGGACGGCAGGTGTTCGGTTGCGACATCTGCCAGGACGTCTGTCCATGGAACCGGCGCGCGCCCATTACCAGCATTGCTGAATTTGAGGCCCTGGGGACACTTGTGAATCCTGAGCTGGAGTGGCTGGCCAGTCTCGACCTAGAGCAGTTTCGTGAAACCTTTCGTGGCACACCGGTCAAACGCGCGAGACTTATCGGGCTTCTTCGCAACGTCGCCATCGCCATGGGCAACAGTGGGGAAGAGCGGTTCATTACAGTTTTGCAAGAACTGGCCCAGCATCCAGATGCAGATGTTGCCGAATCCGCAGAATGGGCGATTCACAACTTACATTCTCGGACGAAACGGCCATCTTCTAGCAACAGCACCTCAACCCCGAATGACTGAGTGTGACAACAAACCGGTTTCTGGCTATAACTGAAATGGAATGCCCGAAGCGCTCAGCCGCCGATTAAAGCAGGCCCGCTTCGCCAGCCCCCAGCAGGAAGCGCTGCTCAGCCTGGCGGTTGCAGCCGGCACGGTCAGTGATCTCATGGATGAGGTCTGCGAACATCACGACCTCACGCGGCAACAGTACAACGTGTTACGGATTCTGCGTGGTGTGTATCCCGAAGGCCACCCTCGCTGTGCTATAGCCGAACGCATGATTGAGCGCGCTCCCGACGTGACCCGGCTTGTGGACCGTCTCCAGGCGCGAGGACTGGTACGTCGGCAGCGTGGCGGGCACGACCACCGACAAGCCATCACTCGCATTACCCCAAAGGGCTTAAAGCTGCTTGAGACCATCCAGCCAGAGCTCGACGGTCGAACTGCAACCCACCTTCGCAAACTCAGCCAAGACGAGTGCCGCGAACTCAGCCGGTTATGTGGGCTTCTCTTTGACGGCGATACGGAAACCCGCTGTCCGCATTAGCGTTGTTTGGCATTACGTTTTCCACCCGCATGGTAGAGCTGAGCTTCACTTCGGCGTCCCGGTGCCTTTTCAAGGTTCGGGTCGCGGCATAATCCTTCCCAGAGACGGCGAAACCCTCCCTTAGGGGAGGGTTTGGTGGTAATGGTCGCTAGCGGTAATGCGGTCTACTGAAATGGCGCGGAAAGCCGGGCAGTTCGCATGCGGAGACTGGCTACACCCGCGCGACGTTAGCGGCCTGGAGACCTTTGGGGCCTTTGTTCACTTCAAACTCAACGGTTTCTCCCTCGTTCAGACTGCGATATCCCGACTCCTGAATCGCCGAGAAATGTACGAAGACGTCTTCACCGGTTGAACGCTGAATGAAACCGTAGCCCTTGGCTCCGTTAAACCACTTGACTGTGCCTTTTTCTCTCACAACCTACTCCTTTCGAATGTTCGTCCTGAGATAACCCCTGCTTTGCGGAAGTTCCGGACGCAACCTACATACGTCTGGCGACGTCTCCACGTTGCCGGGAAACGGGGTTGCGGCTCAGTTCGCAGCTTTTACCGCAAAGAAAAAAAAGCCGTGCCACTGCGTTGTCGCACTAGTAGTAGTACGTTCGACAGAGTGCATGACTTCGTGCGATGCGTGAATTCTGACTGCAGACAGAAACATCAACCCAAATCGCCCATTCGGCAACCGCCGAAATGCTCCGACTCTGACCTTCGAGAGGGAGAAAGAATCATTGCAGGAACTCTGGAATTTCGCAAGTGTTTTAATCACAGTAGCTTGGGAAGTCTTTCGAGGTCGCCAAAATATAGCCCGAAAGTGACCCTCCTAAAATGCGCGCCAGCGCTCTGTTACGATTCGAAAGAGATGGCGATTGGACCCGGTTCCGGCGCAAAAATGCCTGAAAATGCGGGGCAGGGGCGAGAATCGAATGCGGAAGCTCATCCTTCCGTAGCGCCTAAGTCCAAAGCTGACATCATCTTAGGCTCACACCCGTTACAGACCGGCTCAGCCGCCAAGCGCCTGCAAAGCCAGGATGACGCGCAGCACATGTTCCAGTACGAGTCGGAATCGCTCGGCCTCTTGGGGCGGCTACGGCTCTATGGCTGGTCGACACTTAGATACCTTACCCAAACTGAAGTCCATACTTATGCGTTTTCGGTCGCGGCGAATTCCCTGCTTTCGCTGTGTCCGCTAATTGTGTTGCTGCTCACGGTGATTCGCCGCGTGTTTCACTCCCCGCAGATGTACAACGTGGTCTTGCAACTCCTGCACGATTTCCTGCCAAGCAATCAGGACTTCGTGATCCGCAATTTGCAGTATCTGGCCAGTGTCAAAGGGCGCGGACAGGTACTGTCGCTGATCATGCTGCTGATCACTTCCACAGGCATCTTCCTTCCGCTGGAAGTTGCGCTCAACAGCATCTGGGGCTTCACCAAGAACCGCTCTTACATCATGAACGCGCTGGTGTCAGTGTTGCTGGCAATTGCCTGCGGATCGCTCGCGCTGCTGTCGATTTATCTCACAGCGCAAAACCTGAAGATGCTGGGGATGGCAATCGGCAACGGGAGCGTTGTCTATCGGGGCGTGGCCTTCGTGGTGATGAAGGCCTTCGCCATCATGACCACGATCGCGATTTACTTCCTCATCTACTGGGTCCTGCCTCACGGTCGAGTGCCAGTGCGCGCCGTTCTGCCGGCTGCTATCACCACCGGGCTGCTCTCGGAAGCGGCCAAGTACCTCTACATCTTTCTGCTGCCCTGGCTGAACTTCCAAGAGGTGTACGGATCTTTTGCCGTCTCGGTCACGCTAATCTTCTGGTCGTTCTGGAGCGGCATGCTGCTGCTGGGTGGGGCTTACCTGTCAGCCGCTGCCCATACCGACCGGGTGGAAGCGCAGCGCGAAACGGCCGCCGCCGGATAGTTGGATCTGTATCTATAGCTGGTCGCATGGGAAGAGCCCAGCTTCAGCTCCGTTCCGGCGGTCTTTTCACCAGCCCGAGCATGAATCCAGTAGGACTTAATTCGACTGCTTCGACAACCATCCGAACATCCTATTGACGCATGCGCGAATCCACTTCTGCGGGGCAACACCATGATCCGCAAACTCAAGTCCGGCGACTACCGCCTCTATTCGCGCAAGAAGGATCCGAAGACCGGCAAGCGAAGAAATCTTGGAACATTCAGCACAATGGAGAAAGCCAAACAGCACGAAAAGGCCGTGCAGTATTTCAAGCAAGCGGGGTAAAGGCGTAGCTGCGTCATGTACGCCGACTAAAGACTATATTCCGCTCAAGCTTCGCCGACGATGCTCTTCGCGAACCCGGCATTCGGCAGTCGTGAAGGACGCACTGATACCACCGAGCCAAATCGCATATCCTGGTTTCGATAGGCTCCAGACCGAGAGCCAATGCACTTCGATGACACCGGGGTTTTTCGCAACCGATACTTCTGAATTGAATCCCTCTAAGTTATCGTGAGCAACGCGAATCGAACGTTGCTGCCGAAGGAATCCGCCGGGCACAATCATCTGACCGTCAAGGTAGGCGATGGCGACCCTGTGTCGCGGGGAAGCGGCCGGCACCAACAACATGAGGTTGAGGAGAATTCTCGATCTCACCGAGTCCTCCGTTCGTTCTATCCACTAGCCGTTATCTGCTGGTCACTTCGCCGACTTCGTCCACTCATCCACCCACCCATTCACGGTCTGGTACCACAAGCGGCTGTTCTGTGGCTTCAGCACCCAGTGGCCTTCATCCGGGAAGTACAACATCTTCGACGGAATCTTCAGCCGCTGCAAGGTGGTGAAGAGTTGAAATCCTTCCGAGACGTCGAGACGGTAATCGAGCTGTCCGTGAACGACTAGCAACGGAGTCTTGAAGCTAGTGGCGAAAAGGTGGGGCGACCACTTGCGATACATCTCACGGTTGGTCCAGGGTGTACCTTTAAATTCCCATTCGTTGAACCACAGCTCCTCGGTAGTGCCGAAGGCCGACTCCGTGTTGAACATGCCGTCGTGCGAAACCAGGCACTTGAAGTGGTCGGTGTGGCCTTGGATCCAGTTGATCATGTAGCCGCCGTAGCTCGCTCCAAGGGCGCACTCGCGGCTCTTGTCGATGAAGGGATAGTTCTTTTCTGCGTACGCGACGCCGAGCATGACATCGTCGAACGGTGCACCGCCCCAGTTTCCGTTAATGGCGTCGATGAACTTCTGGCCATAGCCGGTTGAGCCGTGGAAGTTGACCATGGCGACTACGTAGCCGTTGGCGGCGAAGAGTTGGGGGTTCCAGCGATACGACCAGTCATCACCCCAAGCGCCCTGCGGACCGCCGTGGATAAGGTACTTCAGCGGATAGGTCTTGCTTTTGTCGAAGTTGGGCGGGCGGATGATGAAGCCCTGCACCTTCTCCTTGGCCGCGCCGGTATACCAGAAGGTTTCCATCGGCTGCATGTCCACCTTTGACAGCACCTCTTCGTTGAGATGGGTGAGTGGCTTGGCCTTCGTGATCAGGCAGTCTGGGACGGTGTAGGCGTTCGGCGGGAACGCCATACGGCACTGCGCAAATTCGAGCGGGGCGACGTAGACCTCGATGGGCGCGGAGATCGACATCTGGCCGAACACGAGTGCTTTGCCATCGGGCGTGGGCGTGGGGCTGTCGTTGTAGCCGTCCACCAACTCCTCGGGCCAGGGATTGGTCTGCGCCACGTGCAGAGCATAGATGGGATTCTCGCCCTCGTTGCCCGCAGTCAAATAGATGGTCTTCGAGTCGGGCGACCAGGCGATGGCATCGACCCAGCGGTCGAAGTTCGGGGTCAGGTCGGTTATCTTGCCGGTCGTGCGTTCGTAAAGCATGAGGCGGAAGCGGTCGCTCTCGTAGCCTCCGCGCAGTTGCGAGCGATACGCAATGTACTTTCCATCGGGCGAATAGATAGGCGTTCCGTCGCTGCCGGGGTTGATGGTGATCTTCTTCGCCGGCCCTCCGGTGACCGGAACGAGAAACAAGTCGCTGTTGGTGCTGGTAGCCTGCACCTCGTCGATGTTCGAGGTGTACACGATTTCTTTGCCGTCGGGTGAGAATTGATACTGGTCCTGGCCTCCCAAGCTGAAAGGCGGGACATCGTGCTCGCCTGGCGTGAGGTCGCGCGCTGCCCCGCCCTCGATGGGCACGATGAACAGGTGGCTGCGCTTGCCATCGTCGAAATGTGACCAATGCCGGTACATAAGCGCGGTGAAGGTCATGGCCTTGACCTTTGATTTCTCACGTGCTTCGTCGCGCTGCTTGTTGCAGGCGTCGTCTTTACAATCGGGATAGACCGAAGAAACGAACAGCACGCTCTTGCCGTCGGGCGACCAGATGCCGCCGGAGGCTTCGGTGGAGATGTTTGTGACCTGCATGGCTTCGCCGGTCAGCGTGCCGGCAGTGGTGTCGAAGTCCTGTACGTAAATCTGCGTGCTGCCTGCGTGGCGCGGAGACTCGAAAATCACGCGCTTGCCGTCAGCGGAAAAACGACAGCGGTCTTCTCCGGCGCCGTTGGCAGGCGTAAGCCGCTTGGCTTCGCCGCCGGCTAGCGGAACAACCCACAGGTGCGGCGTCTTGGTGTTCTCATCGAGGTTGACCTCAATGGCGGCGAACGCAACCCACTTGCTGTCGGGAGAGACGGTGGCCTCACCGATGCGCTTGAGCTGCATCATGTCTTCGAAAGTGAAGGGGTGCCTGGCCTGGGCGTTAGCGAGAAACGAGAAGGCAAGCAGGAATAGGGCAAGGCGACGCAACATAAAGCCTCCGATGAAACAGAGACGGGCAAGAATGGTTTGCAAAACCCTTTAGTGTAAATCAGGGCATTTCAAAATCCACCACGGAGGCACAGAGACACTGAGGAGTCAAAAGAGAACAATCCTGGTGCCTGGCGCCGGTGGAACGTTTCAACGGCATGCGCGCTTCCCCCTTCCGCTCGTCGCCTAGTGGCGTAAGCTCGTCTAGGATGTTCCTCGGAGATGAGGGAAAACGATCAGACGACAATCGGAAGATGGTGGAGAACTCCGCTATCCAGTGGTGCAGCCGCGCTACAGCAGCACGAGGAGCAAGTATTTCTGGTCCTGACGCTGGTGATCGGGGCGTTGACGGGCCTAGCCGTTGTCGCTTTCATCCTGTTGACGGAACGAGCGGGTCTTCGGCTCTATCCGCCGGGCAGTGCTGTCTGGCGACGTTTGTTGATCCCGGTTGTGGGCTCACTGGGCGTCGGCTACCTGCTGTTTCGCTATTTTCCCAACGCACGAGGCAGCGGAGTTCCACAAACCAAGGCGGCACTGTTCGCCCAGGAAGGTCGCATTACTCTGCGCACCGTGCTGGGGAAGTTCTTCTGCACGTCGGCCACGCTGGCCAGTGGCATCCCGCTGGGGCGCGAGGGGCCTTCGGTTCAAGTAGGTGCCGGCATTGCTTCCGTACTCGGACGCCGTTTGGGAATGCGGCCCGAAAGAGTAAAAGCCCTGATACCGGTCGGCGCTGCGGCAGCCATAGCCGCCGCATTTAATACGCCTCTGGCGGCGATCCTGTTTTCGCTGGAGGAGATTATGGGCGACCTCAACGCGCCAGTCCTTGGCTCGGTGGTTCTGGCGTCCGCGACATCATGGTTGGTGCTTCGCCTTTTGCTCGGCAATCACCCGCTCTTCCAGGTTCCTCAATATCAGTTGGTACATCCGCTGGAGTTTGCTATCTATGCGGCGCTCGGAGTAGCTGGTGGTCTGGTTTCCGTCGCGTTCACAAAGCTCCTCCTCGGTATGCGGGAGCGATTCCTTCAACTTCCCCAGAAGACCGTCTGGCTGCAACCCGTAGCGGGCGGATTGTTGGTCGGCTTGATGGGGTGCTTTGTGCCGCAAGTTATGGGAGTCGGTTATGGCTACGTCGGCGATGTCCTGAATGGACGAATGGCGCTCAATCTTATGGTTGTGCTGCTGGTGCTGAAACTCTTGGCCGTGACCACCAGCTATGCTTCGGGTAACGCGGGTGGTATTTTCGGCCCTTCTCTGTTCCTTGGCGCCATGTTGGGAGGTGCCATGGGCGCCGTGGCCCATCATTTGATGCCTGTCCACACGGCCACTCCCGGCGCTTATGCACTCGTGGGGATGGGAGCCGTCTTCGCAGGCATCGTGCGTGCCCCCATGACCTCGGTAGTCATGATATTCGAGATGACGCAGGATTATGCGGTCATCGTTCCACTGATGATTTCCAATCTGGTAAGCCTCTTCATTGCCTCAGGGCTGCAGCGGCAACCGATCTACGAAGCCTTGGCGGTGCAGGATGGCATACATCTGCCTACGGTAGCCACTCGACAGCGGCCTAGCCGCCATCAGGTAAGGCAAATCATGCGCACCGCAACCGATCTGCTGCCCGGAGAGATAACGGTGGCTGAGGCGCTGCAACGGGTGGAGACAAGTCAATTGCGAAGCTGGCTGGTGATGGACCGGCGAGGGGTAATTGGTGTGGTCAATCTTCCGAGGCTCCAACAAGAGGGAGCGGGTGATACTGCGAAGCGTCTCGATGAACTTGTGGAGGGAGGGGGTTTCCCGCACGTCCATCCCGACCAGGAGCTTGATCTAGCCTTGGAGCGCATGGGCGCAAACCAGATTGAAATCCTGCCAGTAGTGAGCCGAGCGGACATACACAAACTGGAAGGCATCGTGAGCTTGCGTGATGTCCTGTATTCGTACGGTATTGGCTCCTCGGCTCAGGCTTAGAGTGAGCCCGCCGCATGGCGGAACCGGTTACGACCTTGCTCGCTGATACCCTGTCCGAAAAGACTTTTGCGGATTCAACACGAACTCTGCTTCGCGCATGACTGAAAAACTGCCTTCGAATCTTCCCGTGATCATGACTCGGCGGAATTTGCTGCAAAGGGTGTGTTTCATCGGCGCGTGGGCTGCGATTGCCCCACTTAGTGGCGGGCGCCAGGCAACTCAAGGAGGATTGACTCCAGCCCAGCACGGTCGTTTTCTTTGGCCTTCTTCTCACCGCAACACTCCCACTTAAGTGGGTTTCTATCGAATACAATGAAGACAGGTACTTCGATGAGGGTTCCACGGATTTCTGCCTGCCTCTTTTTGCTTGCTGTTTTTTCCTTTTTCCTGATCGCTTCCGCTGCCGCGCAGCGCGGCGAGGGGGAGCTTGATTCTTCGCCGCCGCAGGGCATCAGCGAGCAGGAGATCATCCAGAAGTTCGCTGCGCGCGAGAAAGAGTTCAAGATCGCCCGCGAGAACTACGCCTACCGGCAGTCGCTCACGGTGCAAACGCTCGACGGCGACTCGGTGAACGGCGAGTTCAAAGAAGTCGAAGACGTGCTGTTCGATGACAAAGGCAAGCGTATTGAGCACGTGGTGTTCGCGCCACAATCGACGCTGGTCGGCATCACTATGACCAAGGAAGATTACGACGACATTCGCAACCGTATGCCGTTCGTGCTGACGAGCGATGAGATTCCCGAGTACCAGATTCTCTACGTCGGCAAGCAGCGTATTGACGAGATTGGCACCTACGTTTTCGACATTGCGCCCAAACAGATCCAAAAGGATAAGCGCTATTTTCAAGGACGCATCTGGGTGGACGATCGGGACTTTCAGATCGTGAAGACCTACGGCAAGAACGTACCCGACCTCGGAGTGAAGAAGCGCGGCCAGGAAAACCTGTTCCCAAACTTCACAACGTGGCGCGACCGCGTAGATGGCAAATACTGGTTCCCGGTGTATACCAAGGTCGATGACGTGCTGCACTTCTCAAGCGGCGACATTCACATCAAGCAGATTGTGAAGTACACCGATTACAAGCGCTTCGGCTCGAATGTGAAGATCACCTACGACGGGCAGGACATCTCGACGGCGAAGGATAACCAGAAGCAGCCGCAGAGCGGGCAGCAGCCGGCTGCCGGCCAACAGCCCCCGAAGCAGTAGCCATTCGCAGTTAGCTATTAGATTTAGCTTCGATTTGGCCGATACTATAGTTGGTTCGACGGACGGCCGCCCCGGCGTGATGAACCGGGGCTTTTGCTTTGGTTCAGTGATGGCTCAGAAGAACAGGTACTTCTGCCACTTCGAGTCGGACCGGCCCATCAGCCGCATGATGTGTCGGCTAGTGTGCAGATTGAACGCTCGCGGCTCGCGGGTGAGCCGCATGTTGGCCTCGTGCGCCAGCATGTTCCCTTTCTTGCGATTGCAGTTGTGGCAGCACGCGACGAGGTTCTCCCAGGTAGAGGCTCCGCCACGCGAGCGCGGCACAACGTGGTCGAGCGTCAACTCACCGGCAGCGAGAATCTTTCCGCAGTATTGGCAGGTGTTGCGGTCGCGCAGCAGGATGTTCTTGCGCGACAGCGCCCGCGTCTGGTGCGGAATGCGGCGGTACTCCAGCAGACGGATCACCGAGGGCACTTTAATCGCAATACGCGCAGCGTGCAGATGATGCCCGTTGGCCTCTTCCATCATGGCCACCCCCTTGAGCACCAGCACGATGGCTCGGCGGGCCGCGCACACGTTGATGGGCTCGTAGGAGGCGTTGAGGACCAGCACCGGCTGGTGCATGGGAGAGCGCTGCAAGCGCTCCTCCGAATCTACCCGGGCCTGATGCATGCAACCTGCCAGTGACTTTCCGTAGCGGGACGCCGTGGTTTGTGCTGCCGTGGACATATCCGCTTAAACCGAAACAGCCTCGGCTGTTTCGCCTACCTCCTCCTGGGATTGAGCAGTCTCAGGAAGCTGCGCGCCTTTCAAGGCGCGAGCCCCCGTAGCTGCAAAAACTCGTTCGGCACCGGCCTTCTTGAGCCCGCGGGCACATTCGGAAACCGCAGCGCCTGCGGCCATCACCTCATCAACGACGATGACGGTCCTTCCCTTCACGCGCGCGGGATCGGTGACGCCGAATACATCGCCCATGTTGCCAATGCGCTCATCGCGTGTAAGGCCCGCTGGGGATGCGCCGCTCGCTGCCGCTTCAACACGCGTGCAATCTCGACGCGATGGGCCAATCGCTTGGCTGCGGAGCTGGCGATAAGTTCGGACTGGTTGAATCCGCGCTCGCGAGGCTTTGAGGAGCGCAAGGGCACAGCCATCAGCAGCGCATTCCAGTCTTCAGTGAAATCGAGATGCCGCACCCCGCCAGCCGGTAATCGCCCGAGCAGCGGAGCGGTCGGCATAACGCTGTCATATCTCAGCAGGTGAATCACCCCGCGGACGGATCCCGCATATTCGCCGTACGGAACGGCGCGGTCAAAGTCAGGCTGGAACTTGTGGCATCCATGGCAGCGACGGTTGCCGACAAGCAGTTGCGCCGGCATCAGGCGTTCACTGCACTGAGCATGCTGCGGCGCACGGATGGGTTGCAGAGAAGCGAGACGCTCTTCGCACACCGGAAGACGCGAAATGTTGACGAGGGGGAGACCACAAAGACGGCAATCGGAGGGGAATAAGACGCTGAAAACGGAGCGTGCTAGGGCAACCACTGGCGCGACGAGGGTTGTACGCTGCTCGGCGCGCTGCGTTCGTCGCTTTCGCATTAGAGTCGCATGACTGCTGAAGACGACCCTCCGCCTCAGGAGAGAAACTTACACATCAGTATAGTGACTCTGCCGTAATGCTGCAATGATGGTGCAGGTTCCTGCCACGCCTATTCATTGAGATTTCAGGCTGATAAGCTACTGCTGGACCGATCCGCGGCTCAGCCGGGAGGCACACTTGTGGCAAGTGCTTCCGACATGCTAAGTTGCGCGGTCGCAGGTATTTGCCAAAACGAAGGCAACACAGCTGTTCACCCCGAGGATAAATATGAGCACTCAAACCGTAAATGCACCCAGTGAACGCCGGGTCCACAAGCCTTACGTCCCGGACTCGCACGAGATGAGCGAGTTCACGTTACGGGCGCTGATTATCGGCCTGATCATGACCGGAATTCTTGGCGCCGCGAACGCCTACCTCGGGCTGAAGGCGGGCATGACAATCGCCGCGACCTATCCGGCAGCTGTCATTGGTATGGCTGTTCTTCGCCTGATGAAGGGCTCGCTACTGGAAGAGAACCTGGCACGAACCGTTGGCTCCATTGGCGAATCGGTGGCTGCCGGCGCGGTTTTCACAATTCCGGCGTTCGTCATGGCGGGCCTGTGGCCCGGGCTGACCCGCGAAAAGTACTGGAATTCGGTCGTGCTCATGGCGCTGGGTGGCACCTTGGGCATCTTGCTGGTTACGTTGTTGCGGCGCGTAATGGTGGAAGACCCCGAGCTTCCCTACCCTGAGTCGGTTGCCGCATCGGAAATTCACAAGGCCGGACAGCAAGGATCGAAAGCGGCGAAGATTTTGTTCAGCAACATGGGATTTGGCGGGTTCATCTACCTGCTGGGGGCGATCAACGTTTTCCAGGCCAACAATACGTTCAACGTGAACATCAGCGAGTTGGGTAAGAAGTTGCTGCTGCGCACCAGCACGAATCCGAACGTCGCGACAACGGTCACCGGCGGAGCGACGCTGATGACTGCTCCGGACGTGAGTCCGGCGTACCTTGGCGTGGGTTACATTATCGGTCCGCGGCTGGCGGCCTTGAACTTTGCCGGAGGCGTGCTGGCATGGGGCTTGTTGGTGCCGCTACTCACGTTTACGGTTGGACCTTATATTCAGGCGAGCCAGCCGAATGGTCAGACGCTGGCGTGGCCGCTATTGGCGCAGGCGATTTATTACTCCATTGTGCGGCCGATTGCGGTGGGAGGCATGCTGGTCGGCGCGTCTTACACGCTGTTTAAGATGCGGAAGCAGTTGGCGATTGGCATGGGCCGCGCCGTGTCTGACCTGAAGAAGTCGGCGGCGGCGCATGCGGCCAGCAATCGCACGGAGCGCGACCTGCCAGCCAAAGTGATCTTCGCTGGCGTCGGCGCGGTGTTCATTGCGATGATTGCGCTCTATTACTACTTCATTTCGGGCGCTGGCAATCTGCCAGGCTCCAAAGTTATCGCCGGTGCGCTGGTCGCGGCTGGTGTGATGATCGTGCTCGGCTTCTTCTTTGCGGCAGTGTCCGGCAATCTCGTCGGACTGATCGGCTCGTCAAACAACCCTGTTTCCGGACTCACTCTGTGTACTTTGGTTATCGCGGCGTTGCTGATGGTGGCGCTGGGAGTGTCGGGTCCAGGAGGCGTGGCTGCGGTACTAGGAGTGGCTGCAGTAATTTGCGTGTCATCCGCGGTTGCAGGCGAGATGCTGCAGGACTTAAAAGTAGGACACATTCTGGGCGGCACACCATCGAAAATGGAAATCGGCGATCTGCTAGGTGTGGTTATGGCTTCGCTCGTGCTGTTCTTCCCCTTGGCGGTCCTCGACAAAGCGTATCATTTTGGCAGCTCGGCGCTGCCTGCACCGCAAGCCGGACTGATGGCGATGCTGGCGAAGGGCATTGTGGGCGGCGAAATGGCATGGCCGCTGGTCGTCGTCGGCATCCTCATGGGCCTGGCGATGATCATGATCGAGGTGCGGAGCGTGATGCTCTTCGCGGTCGGAATGTATCTGCCGCTAGGTACGACGTTCGCAATCTTCGTCGGCGGTCTGATTCGCTGGGTCACCGATACGCTGCGCGATCGCCGTGGGTTCAATGATGCTCAGAAGGCCCGGGTGGACAATGCAGGGGTGCTGACCGCCTCGGGTCTGATTGCTGGCGAGGCGCTGTGTGGGTTAGTGATTGCCAGCCTGGTCGGCGCTGGAAAAGATGTTGCGCTGCTGAAGTGGCATGCGCCGTTCATCGCTGCGCTGATTGCCTTGGCCGTACTGGTTGTCGCAATGATTCGCGTGCCGCTGGCGAATGCCGGGCGCCCGGATGAGCCGGCGCCACCGACAGCGATTATGTAGACAACTATCATTCAAGAAGATGGCCGCCATGGTGGGCGGCCCTTTTTGTGGGAGTTGGGCGTCTTAGATTGAAAGTCGCGCCAATGGCATTTGCAATGGCCGGGAAACCTTTTTTGACTAAGGCTTTAGCCGCTGAGGTAAGGAGAACCAATTACCTCAGGCGCTAAAGCGCGCAAAAGTGCGACCCGCTCATGCACGCCTGAAGGCGTGCTCTAACCTCACCGGCAACAGCGACGCCATCGATACGCACGGAAAAATTGCAGAGGCCGAGATCATCCCCGCCTTTGTTTTAGACTGAGATTTCGTGAGTATTTCTGAACAGTTGGTTTTGATTCGCGAGCACATTCTCGCGGCCGCACGCCGCGCCGGGCGCAACCCTAACCAGATTTCGCTGATGGCAGTAAGCAAAGCCTTTCCAGCCGAAACGATTCTTGAAGCCTACGCCGCTGGCCAACGGCTGTTCGGCGAAAATCGCGTGCAGGAGTTTGCTGAGAAGCTCCCACAGCTGACAAGGTTGCAAGGCGCATGCTTCCACATGATCGGACATCTGCAATCGAACAAAGCAGCGAAAGCGGCGGAGATATTCGACGCGGTCGATTCGGTTGCCTCCGCTAAACTCGCGCAAGGTCTCAACCAAGCCGCCAAGAAGCTGGGCAAAACGCTCGAGGTGCTGATTGAGATCAATGTCGGCGGCGAACCGGCCAAGAGCGGACTGCCGCCAGACGCACCTGAAATCGAAGCTATCCTCAGCCAATCGCCTCAATGGCCTCAATTGCAAATTCGCGGGCTCATGACTGTTCCGCCCTACACTGACGATCCCGAGGGAGCACGACAGTACTTCCGGACCCTACGGCAGTTGCGCGATCGGCTTGCCTTGCGCAAGTTTGCCAATGTTAGCCTCGATACGCTCTCGATGGGCATGTCGCACGACTTCGAGGTTGCCATCGAAGAAGGCTCCACATGCGTGCGCATCGGCTCAGCGATCTTCGGAGACCGTCCGAAGCCGTGATCCCGATTCACGATACGCCGGCCGGCGCGGCATTCCGGGTCAAGTTGCATCCGCGCGCGCGAAAAAATGCGATCACCGGAGTTGTCGGCGATGCGCTCAAGCTGGCATTGACGGCTCCTCCGGTGGAAGGCAAGGCCAATGAAGCATGTATCGAGTTTTTCGCTGAGTTTTTGAATGTTCCGCGCCCGTCGGTTACGATAGCCGCCGGAGCATCCAGCCGTAACAAAGTCATTGTTGTACGTGGCCTTTCGGCCAATCAGGTGGAATCGAGGCTGAAGATAGTTGTCACTGGCTAGTTGTCAGTTGTCAGTAAGCGGCATGGAAATGACAACTGAGAACTGACAACCGACAACTGACGACTACTATGACCTTCACCCAGCGTTGGCAGGACATTCGCACTGGTTTCGAGCGGCCGTTCTGGGTCGCCAACATCAGCGAGCTGTTCGAACGCCTCTCGTATTACGCGGCCTTTGCCTCCATGACGCGCTACCTGCACGAGGCGCTGCAATTCCCCTCCCAGCAAGCCAGCGCGTTCAGCGGCTTTTTCGGCGGGCTGGTTTGGTTCCTGCCGATATTTGGCGGTACGCTGGCCGACCGCATGGGTTTCCGCAGAGCCCTGGCGCTCGCCTATCTCATTCTGGCCTGCGCATATTTCCTGCTTGGCTCGCTGGGTGCGCCGTGGATGGCCCCAGTGCGGCAGACCGTGCCACTGGGAGTGCTGGTAGTGCTCGTGCTGGCCTTGCCGGCTTTCGGCGTAGCCCTGGTGAAGCCTACGGTGGTCGGCGTGACCGCGCACTCGTCAAAGGAGAACGTTCGCTCCTTCGGCTACTCGATCTACTACACCCTGGTAAACATCGGCGGAGCGTTGGGGCCATATGTAGCATCTTACGTTCACCACCGCATGAGCGTGGAAAACGTGTTCCGCGTGGCGTCGCTGAGCGTGTTTCTTATGTTCCTGGGCGTGCTGGCGTTCTTCCGTGAGCCGAACCGCGCACTGGATACTCACCCTGCATCCATGGCAGAAGCCGGACGAAATTTTCTGACAGTGCTGACCAACCCACGCTTCATGCTGTTTCTGCTGATCTTCACTGGCTATTGGATTGTGTACTGGCAGGAGTTTCTCACGCTGCCGCTGTACCTACACAATTACGTAAATCCCAATCTCGACACGGAACTGCTGCTATCGACTGGTCCGATTGTGGTGATTGCGCTCACCATGGTGATCACGCTGCTCACGCAGAAGGTCCCGGCGCTTGCGGCCATCACGGCAGGCACGCTAATCAGTGCCGTGGGGTGGGTGTTCCTGATTCTGCTGCCATCAGGCCTGGGCGCGGTGTTGACTCTGATTGCAGTGGCGCTTGGGGAGATCACCATGTCTCCACGGTATTACGACTACGTGTCGCGACTTGCGCCCGAGGGGCAGCAGGGAACGTATATGGGCTTCGCCTTCATGCCGCTGGGAATAGGGTCGCTAATCGGTGGGGCCTTCGGCGGTTTCCTGATTCACTATTTCGGCGAGACAAAGCACCAGCCCGCAGGCATGTGGTGGGTGATCATCGCCGTAGGTGTACTGACGGCCGTGCTGCTGTGGGTGTATGACAAGCTAATGCTGCCGAAGGGTGCCTAGGCTTTTCGCTTTTCGCTTTTCGCTTTTCGCTTTTCGCTTTTCGCTGATTGCTTTCGTTCTCGTTTGTTCTCGGTATTTCGCTAATTGCTAGAACTGATCTCATCAATGCCTCGCGTCAGGGCCCGGCTTCAGCCGTGCTGCCCCCTGATAATTAAACGGCTGAGCTCTGAGGAAATCGATTCTGGCATTTGTTATTAATGAGACGACTGCTGGTTGCTTTAGCTGCTAGCTGCAGCTTGATGGGTAGAATGTCACACAAACCGCCCTCCTACATTGCCGCCCATATCCGTCGTGTGCTCATCGATGGCGGCTCGGCCCCGCATACAATCGAAGTTCAGCGGTTCTTCAAGCACGAAGTTAAGTCGCGCGGCTGGCGTACGCCCGAATTGCGTGAGCTGGCGAAACGCTTCCGCCGTACGATTCTCGTGGAAGGCGGATTGTCCTACCTCATCCAGGTGGCCGACCAACTCTTTGCCGGGGAGGTAGTGGAAGAGAAGGCGTTCGCGGTGCTGCTGCTGGAGGGCATGACTCCGCAATTCGGTCCCCAGGAATTCAAGCTCTTCGAAAGTTGGCTCGATCGCATCACATCTTGGGCCGATCACGATGGCCTGGTGCACTATCTGATCGGCCCGATGGTCGTCTCGAACGACCGCTATCTATCTCGGCTTACAGTCTGGGCAAAAGGGAAGAGTGTATGGCACCGGCGCGCGGCTGCTGTCGCTCTCATTCAGAGCACGCGCCAACACAAGAATTTCGAGCACGTCCGGGCGATGACAGAACTCTTGCTGGAGAGCAGCGACGACATGGTGCAGAAAGGACTGGGCTGGCTACTGCGTGAAGCCGCAAAGGCGAATCCGGAGGAGACGGTCGCCTATCTGATGACGATTCGCGATCGTACACCGCGATTCGTGCTGCGAACAGCGTGCGAGACACTCGACTCAGCGACTCGCCAAAGAGTGCTTGAAGGGCCACGAAGCAGAACAATCGTCAAAAACTCCTGACGGTTACCTCGGCCAAGCTTCCACGCTCTGCTTGATGCCCAGCAGCTGCTTGCATTGCAAGACACCATGGACAAAGGAAGCAAGCCTTTGCTCCGATCGAGGAAGGGAGTCCGTACGGACGTTAATTCGGCCCGGCACGGGCGCGGACCGGGAGGCGGGTCCGTCCTGGCGCCGGTTCCTGCAGTACGAAAGCCCAGGTGGTGAAAATATTCCCCGCTGGGAGATTGCCAGGACAGCCAATGGTGATGCCGTGCGTAACCGATCCGATAGCATTGGGAATAAGATCGCCGCCGGGCAACCTGACGGCCTTTGCTCTTCGGAGTCAGCAAGCATGGAATAACCCGCAGTACCACATCCATGCCAAAACCAGGAAAATTCCAAGCACGACGAGCAAAAAAGTATTTCTTCATGAAATTGGTAATGTTAACGCGAATCTGAGGCCCTCCCCCGTGATCGCCATCACGGTCGAGGTGGCGGGTCATTTACAATAGATTTCGCATGAATCTTTCCGAAATTCAGGCTGCCCTGCGCAGCGGCGGCCACGAAGCCTGGCTATTCTACGATCATCATCACCGCGATCCCATTGCTTACCGTGTTCTCGGGCTGCCGACAGACCGCCTCACTAGCCGGCGCTGGTTCTATGTGATTCCTGCACAGGGTGAGCCCAAGAAGCTGGTACATCGTATCGAGAGTCATCATCTCGACTCGCTGCCGGGCAGCAAACTCGAGTATTCGGCATGGGAGGAGCTGTGGTCGAACCTCGAAGCAATGATCAAACCGTATAGCAAGCTGGTGATGCAGTATTCGCCGAATAACCAGATTCCCTATATCTCCTTAGTGGATGCTGGGATGCTGGAGTTGATCCGTAGCTTTGGCAAGGAGATCGTGACGTCTGCCAATCTGGTTGCTTACTTCGAGGCTACACTCACCGAGAAGCAGATTGCATCGCACTACAAAGCTCAAGGGAAGATCGATCAGATTACGGCCGGCGCGTTTCAGGAGATCGGCCGGCGCGTGCGCGATGGCGGCACGCACGAGTATGAAATCCAGCAGTGGATCATGGAGGCGTTCAGGCGCGAAGATCTTGTGACTTGCGATCCGCCGAACGTAAGCGTGAACGCCCACAGCGGCGACCCGCATTATGAGCCGTCGTCGACGTCTTCAGCTCCGATTCGCCAGGGCGACTTCGTGCTGCTCGACATCTGGGCAAAAACGAACGAGCCTGACGCCGTGTTTTACGACATCACCTGGACGGGCGTGATCGGCACGCCGAGCGACCAGCAGCGCGAAGTGTTTACGGTGGTACGCGACGCGCGGAATGTCGGTATTGGCAGGGTGCAGGAGGCGTTTGAGGCAGGTAAGCGCATCTGCGGATGGGAAATTGATCAGGCGGTGCGCGAGCATATTATCGCCAAGGGATACGGAGCAAATATCTTTCACCGTACCGGGCACTCCATTACCTCCGACATTCACGGCAATGGAGCGAATCTCGACAATCTGGAGACCAAGGACGACCGCCTGATTCTGCCGAACACGTGTTTCTCGGTCGAGCCTGGCATTTATCTGCCAGACTTCGGCGTGCGCAGCGAAGTGGACATGATAATCCGCCACGGCAAGGCCGAGGTCACAGGGCAAATTCAGGACGAGTTGGTACTGATCTGATGGCGAACCTACAACAAACGGCGGCAAAAGGCGGCGAAGTATCGGCAAGTTCGATGGCAATCATCGCACCATTTGCCGGATGGCTGCTGCCCGGGCTTGGACACTTCATTCAGCGGAAATGGATTCGCGGGCTCCTGCTCATGCTGGCGGTGTTCATCATGTTCTTTGCCGGAATCGGCATGCAGGGCAAGGTATACGGATTCAACACAGGAGACCTGCTCGATATCTTAGGATTTGTTGGAGATGTCGGCTCGGGCATGCTGTACTTTATCGCGCGTACGATGGATTGGGGTGGCGGCAATATTCAACGCGCCGTAGCGGACTACGGAACCAAGTACATCGTGGTAGCGGGCTTGCTGAACATCATCGCCGCGGTGGACGCGCACCAGATCGCGATCGGCAAGAAATCATGACCTTCGAACTCTCTCACTTTACGGCGGCTGTCATCTTCGCCGCCTGTGCCTCCACCGTGTTCGGCATTACCCAGCGCAACACGCCGCGCGATATGGTGCGCTACGGCGCCTACTGCTTTGCGCTGTTTGTTGGCGGAGTGATTGTCGCGGCGTGGGTTATGTGGGCGATTAAACACTAGTTGACAGTTGTTGGTTGTCAGTTCTCCGTTGCTAAGTCGTCGAGATTTTCTGACAACTGACAGCTGCTCACTGACAACTGTTTGTCACCCTTCCCACACGAACGCATCGAATACGCGCCTCGTTTCGAATCCGAGCTTACGGTAGAGCTCAACGGCGCGCCGATTGGCCTCGGTGACAGTCAGCGTCAACAGCTTGAATTTTCGGCTGCGCAGCGCCTCGCAGGTTTGCGCTAGCAGATTTTCCCCAATTCCCTGCCCGCGGTATTCCGGCAGTAGGCATACCTGTGTGACATGCCCTACATCGTCGCGCACGCGCGAGCAGAGTATGAGGCCGATCAGAGAATTCGACGGCGGGTGAAGGGCGACAAACGAGGCTTCGGGATCGAAGACTCCACAACCCGGGAACCGCACGATATTGTTCAAGAAACGCATCGAACCTCCGGCCGTGCGGTACTGGTCGTTGATCTCGGAATCAATGTGGGCACGATAAGAGGCAGTGATAATTCCCGCTGACGGCTGGTAGTCCGAGTCCGTCCAGCGACGAATCTGGACGCCATCGACGGATTGCGGCTTGGGAGTCGGGTGCGTCGCAAGATCGAGGCACAAGAACAGTCGCCGATAGCGATGAAACCCATTCGCGGTAAAGGGCTCGGCCAGCTCGCCAGTGTTTTGCGCCAGTAACTGCGCCTCCACGCGTTGCACTCCGGGTGACTGTTGCAGTGTCTCGACGACATGCTCGATAAGATTCGTTTGGACGGCGCGTGCATCTCCGCGGCTGGGCGACACAAACAGATCGCCGATCACTCCCTTGCTTCCTTCGTATACGAAGAACGAGTAGCCGACGATGCTGCCCCGCTCCAGGGCGGCGTAGCCCGGCAGAATTTTGGCATCGATGTAGCGCAGGATCATCTCCGAGGAACTGCGATAATCCCAAGCCAGCTTTTCGCCCCAGCGCTGGACTTCCTGATCGAGCAGGGATCGCAGGTCCGCTGAAGAGAAGTGCCTGAGGTCGAGGACTTCCACGCCCATCGCCGGCCGAATTGGATTGCGTACTGCCATGCGTCGCGAATCGCTTTTTGCGGTAACCCGCAAAAGAATAGCATTGTGACTCAGTCTAGAGCGGCTACGGTGCTAGAGGCAAACTTAAGAACACGGGCTGTCACCGTGAAGTTGTCGTCTGCGGCCCCGCCGCCGACACCAGATAGAAGTCGAGCTTTTGCGGGGAGAAGCCGCCTATCCAGGTTACGCGACGGCCCTTGGCTCGGAACTCCAGCTCTTTCTGCGACCCTGCGGCAGCCACGACCACATGCTCGACATCTGGAATGTCGTTCCGCTCGTAGCTGGCGATCTTGTGATTGCGGTAGAAGCCAAGTCCGTATTCGACACCACGCGGCACGTCGTAGACGGCAACGGATGGAACTTCGTTCAAGGTGGCATTCGCCAGCCGTAATTGCACGGGCCTGGCCGACTGCAGGACGTCGATCATCGGTGCGGCTCCGCGCAACAACAGTGCAAAGGTGATCAGCACCGGGACCAGTGTGGCAAAGCGAAGAATGCGGTAGCCTTGCGAACGGAGGCTCAGCCAGATCGTCAGAATACCAATGACGGAGAGCGCTGCGGCCACAATCCAGGCCGGCTTGGTGACCTCCTGGTGCACCAGCCGGAAAGGGACAATCAAGGCAGCAACCATCAATCCAGCGCATAGCAGGGCCTGCGAAGTGGTTAGCCATATCGGCGGCCTGTCTCCGTCCTGTTCGCGGCGAAGAATGAAGTCTGCGAGCAAAATAGTAGCCGCTGGAATCGACGGCAGAATGTATCCCGGCAGCTTCGACAGCGAAGGCGAAAAGAACAGAATAGGCAACAGGAACCAGATCGCCAGAAAGAGGCGGAGGTCTTCTTGTCCGCGCTCTTCAGTGGCGGAATAGCGCCAGTCTCGAACGGCATCGACCAACGCCGTCACTGCAAAGATCGTCCACGGCAGCAGGCCGATCAGTGCAACGGGAACGAAGTACCAGAAGGGCTGTTTGTGGCGGTACATGTCAGTCGCGTAACGGGTCAGGTTTTGTTCCAGGATGAACACGCGGAAAAACTGTGGATTGGCATGCTGGACCGCGATGAACCACGGCAGCACAACCACAACAAACAAAGCAATGCCGGGCTGCCAAAGCATCTGCTGCACGAGTCCCCAGTCATGACGCAAGCCAACGAACACTAGCAGGACGACCACGGCTAGAAAGATGGCAACCGGCCCCTTAGCCAGTGTGGCCAGGGCGAGGCATAGATAGAATGGCAGCAGCCAGCCGTGGTTTTGCGACTCGTACCATCCCCACCAGCTCAGCATGGCAATGGTGAAGGTGGCGGTCAGCGGCATGTCGGTGCTGGCGCCGCGGCCAAAGCCAATGACCATCAAGGACGCAGCCGTAATCAGCGCGGCATCAAGCTGCATGCCCCGGCGAAATCGACGTGCCCACACGTAGATGAAGAACACCATCACCGTGGCAAGCACACTTGAAGGCAAACGCGCTGCCCAGTCGCTCACGCCGCCGGTAGCCTGGTAGGCCAGCATCGCTCCCCAGTAGTACAGCGGAGGCTTCTCCAGCCAGGGCTGTCCCCACAATGTGGGAGTTACCCAGTCGTGCCGCTGCAACATCTCCCGCGCCACCTGGGCGTAGCGCGGCTCATCGGCCCCCACCAGCCCAATGATCTGTAGTCCCGCATAGAAGAGAAAGGCGGAGAAGGCAATCAGCGCGACCATGTCGGTCGAGCGCCGCATGCGGTCGGACGAAGGCCTCTTGTCGTTCTTGTTATCGGTCGTGAGTGCGATAACTATTGCACCTTGTCCGCGGGAGTGCGGTTCTGGAATCCGCGGATCTTCAACTGCGCAATCATACGCTCGGTGGCGACCGAGAGCGGACCCTCAATGGCGCATCCGCTGGCGCAGGTATGACCGCCTCCGCCGAACGTCTCAGCGACCTTGGCTACGTTGATCGCGCCTTTGCTCCGCAAGCTTACACGGAAACGCCCGTCCGCCTGCTCCCGGAAAAACAGAGCCACTTCGATACCCTGAATGGCCAGTGCATAGTTGACCAGGCCTTCGCAGTCTTCCTCTTGTGACTGGAATAGCTCCATGGCGCGATGGGTGACGTGCATCCAGGCCAGGCTTCCATCGCGGTGCAGCGAGCTGAGCGCCGCGCCCAGCAGCCGCATCTTCGAAAGCTGGGTAGAGAAATACACATTGTGCGCAATCTTTACAGGATCGGCGCCGCAACGTACCAGCTCCTGTGCCAATGCAAACGTGCTTTCGTTAGTGCCGGTGAAACAGAACGAGCCTGTATCAGTCAGCACGGCGGTGTAGAGGCAGGTAGCGACTTCCGGCGAGATCTTCACCCCGGCCTGACCTGCCAGCCGGAAAATCATTTCCGCGGTTGCGCAGGCGTTGGGATCGATCCAGTTCACGTCGGCGAAAGGCCGAGCCGTATCGTGATGATCGATGTTGATGAGGTAGTGATTCTCAAGCCCGCTCAGCCTGGTACGGGCAATGCCGTCGCACTCCAGGATGATGGCAGCTTCGGCTTCGGGAGCCTGCTCCAGTTCCAGCAGCACGGAATCCGCATACGGAAGCGGGCGGTAGATTCCCGGAACTCCATCGCGGAGGACCACCTCGGCCTGCTTACCCATGCTGCGCAGAATCTGCGCGCAAGCCAAGGCTGAGCCGACGGCATCACCGTCCGGCCGCGCGTGCGAAGTAAGGATGAACTTCTGGCGTCTTTCGATCTGGTTCAACACTTCGTCGAGCATTTCCCCCAGGCCCCGGCTCAATTCTGGCGCTTGCGTTTCTCAATGCGCCTTAGCAACTCCTCCACGCGGCTGCCATACTTCTCCGACTGGTCAAGCACAAACACCAGCTCGGGAGCATGCCGCAGTCCCAGATTGGTCACCAGCGCATGGCGAATGAAGCTCCGCGATGCGTTCAGGCCCTCCAGGCTCTCCGCGATTTCTTCGTCGCTGCCTTCAATTGCGACAAAGACTCGTGCCACCTTGCCTTCCGGCGCAAGTTGCACTTGGTTCACGGACACCAGGCCAATGCGAGGATCTTCGAGCTCCCCCTCGACCAGCGAGGTAATCTCTTCTCGCAAGGCTTCGCTGCGCCGCTCGCGATGATATCTTTGACTACGGTTTTCCATCTTTCCTGCACGGCCCAGCGAAAAAGCCGAACGTAAGAGAATACGCTAAAACGTCAAGCGGGGTGTGATAACCATCACGATTCCTCCGGTATTTGCTCGCCAAACTCCCTTTCTTCCAGGAAATCGAGGAACGAATCCGTTACTTCCCCGCCGCTGTTGTTGGCGGCACGAGCGGCGAACCGCTCCACGTTGCGCATGAGTCCATGCAGGTATTCGCGTGACGACGAGATACTGACCACGCCCAGGGTGGCTCGTTGCCAGGCATCGCTGGGATCAACTTCCGCTACCGAAACATTGAACCGCGTGCGCAGGCCATCTTTTACGCTTCGCACCACCTGCCGCTTATCTTTCAGCGAGTGCGCTCCCTCAATGCGGATTTCCAGCATGAGATACGCGATCATAGGCTTATCCGGTTACACGAAGTCCCGGAAATTGTGCCCCGCTCCGCGAGGAACACCTTCCGGGACTCACTGCTGTTGCTTCTTGTCGTTACGCGAACGCTTCGGCGGCCACCTTCTCGGTCACGAACGCCTCGATGACATCACCCTGCTTGATATCACCGTACCCGGCGATCCCGATACCGCACTCCATGCCATTGCGCACTTCGCTGGCATCGTCTTTGAAGCGCCGCAGCGATCCAACCTTGCCCTTGAAGATGACGACGTTATCGCGCAGCAGACGCACTTCGGAATCGCGCTTAATGATACCGTCTATCACCTGGCAGCCAGCAATCGTTCCGACCTTGGGAATACGGAAGGTCTCGCGGACCTCGGCGCGTCCCTGGTAGGTCTCCTTGATGACCGGCTCCAGCAGGCCCGACATCGCCTTCTTCATCTCGTCCTGCAATTCGTAGATGATCGAGTGCAGGCGCACGTCGACCTTCTCCTGCTCGGCCAGTTCCTGCGCCTTGCGCTCGGGACGAACGTTGAAGCCAATGATGACGGCGTTCGACGCCGAGGCTAACAGCACGTCGGATTCGGTGATTGCCCCCACGCCTTGGCGGACGATGTTGAGCTTCACCTTCTCGTTGGACATCTTGCTGAGCAGGTCGGAAAGCACTTCCACCGAACCACCCACGTCGCCTTTGAGAATGATGGATAGTTCCTTTTGTCCGCTGCTCTTCAGCTGCTCGGCCAGGCCTTCGAGCGACACGCGCGAGCTCTTCGCCAGTGCGGCCTCGCGCGCCTTGGCCTCGCGATATTCAGAGATGTCGCGTGCTATCTCGCGGTCGGCCACGGCCACGAGCGGATCGCCTGCTTGCGGCAGTCCTTCCAGGCCTAGCACTTCGACCGGTGTAGCCGGCGGCGCAGCTTCCACCACAACTCCGCGATCATTGAACATCGCACGGACTTTGCCGAAGACGTTGCCTACGACAAAGTTGTCGCCGGCGTGCAAGGTACCGTTCTGCACCAGCACGGTTGCCACGGGGCCGCGTCCGCGGTCCAGCTTGGCTTCGAGAACGGTGCCAGTCGCCGGACGCTCCGGAACAGCTTTCAGGTCCTGCAGATCGGCCACTAGGCAGATCATTTCCAGCAGCAGGTTGAGGTTCGTCTTCTGCTTAGCGGAAACGTCCACAAACACGGTGTTGCCGCCCCAGTCCTCGGGCATCAGGCCGCGGTCGGCCAGTTGCTTCTTCACCCGGTCGGGCATGGCGTCGGGTTTGTCGATCTTGTTCACTGCCACGATGATCGGCACGTTCGCAGCTTTAGCATGATCGATCGCTTCCAGCGTCTGCGGCATCACGCCATCGTCAGCGGCCACAACCAGCACGACGATGTCGGTGACCTTCGATCCGCGTGCACGCATACGCGTAAACGCTTCGTGGCCCGGGGTGTCGAGGAAGACGATCTCGCGGCCATAGGCAGGCGAATTTGTATCCGTAATCGCCACCTTGTAGGCGCCAATATGCTGCGTGATACCTCCGGCTTCGCCTTCAGCCACGCTGGTCGAGCGGATCGCGTCGAGCAGACTGGTTTTGCCGTGATCGACGTGGCCCATGATCGTCACTACCGGCGGACGTGTGACGGCTGCAGAAGTAGCTTCCTCGCCGGCGCCTTCTGCTGGCGCTGTGTCCTTCGCCAACTGCTCTTCGAAAGTGATGACGTCCGTGGTGGCTCCGAAGTGACGTGCCATCTCGGTGGCCAGCTCGTGATCGAGCGTCTGGTTCACGGTGGCAAACACACCACGTGCCAGCAGACGCGCGATCAGGTCCTTGGCGCGAATTTCCAGTTTCTCTGCCAGGTCCTTTACGCTGATCCCTTCCGGAATCGTGATGTTGCGCGTAATGGGCAGCGGCTCGGTCGACAGCGACAAGCGCGGCGGCGGCACAAAGCCCTTCATCGGGCCTTCCTTCACGCCACGCGGAACGTACCGCGCTCCGGGACGTGCAGGACGTCCCGCCGGACGCTGACCCGTAGGCGGAGGCGGAAGTCCCGGACCGACACTGAACGGACGCGTGCCTGGAGCTCCGGAGCGCGTTGGATGCGGACCACGGCGCTCGCCCGGACGTATCGGTGGACGCCCAGTAGCCGGAGCACCCGCACCACCTTGGCTTTGCGCCGGAAACTGCGGGCGCGGGCGCTGAAAGATAGGTTTGCCACGTTCCGGCATTCCGGTGCGCGCCGTCGTAGTTGTCGACGCGGCTGGGCGCACAGGCGCCGAGTAAACGGGGCGCGGTCCTGTCTGCGGAACGATCAGCCTTCTCGGCGGGGGCGCCGCCGGCTTATGTAATACGGTTACAGGCTTTGCTGGCGCGGCAAGCGTTTGCGCAGCGGGCGCTTCGCTGGCTGGCTTCTCGGCCTCAGGCTCAACAGGAGCAGGCGGCGCTACCGCGACTTCTGCCTGTGCTTCCGCAGGCTTACTCTCCACCGGCGCCGGCGGCCTCGTCTCAACGGTCTCGATCGCCTCCGCGGCTTCAACGATCGCGGGCGACGTCGGTGTTTCAGCGACTGGAGGCGGAGGCGTAACCGGCGGCTTGGGAGGGATCACCACCGTAGCGGCAGGACGAGCGATCGTTTGCGGAGTGATGAGGCGTGGAGCGGGCTTCGGCGGTTCAACCGGCGCAGCCGGAGCCGCGTTGGCGGTTACTGCTGGTGGCTTCGGAGCCACGCTCGGCGGACGCGATGGCACGGCTGCAGCGGGAGTAACGCTGGTGCGCGGCGGACCTTGCGGAGCAACAAGACGCGACGGTGTGGCCGGCTGGGCGGCCTTTTGGGTAATCGCCTTCAACACGTCGCCGGGTTTGGAGATATGCGAAAGGTCGATCTTCGGCTTGAATTCTTCCCTGGCCGGATGGATTCCTTTGGCGGGAGCACCGCCCCCCTCCCCGTGCTCGGCGTAATACTTCCGTACGCGCTCCGCTTCGTCCACTTCGATGGAGCTGGAGTGGGTCTTCTTTTCCGTGACTCCGACCTTCAGTAATAGATCAAGAATCACTTTGCTTTTGACCTCGAGTTCCCTCGCCAAGTCGTTAATTCGAACCTTTTGCTGCATTCCGCCCTGTTTCCTCCGTGATATCCCGTAGCCTACGCGTTCATAGCATCCTCACGTCTTCTTTGTTCTTCTCGCGGTTTGGCCGGGTCCCCGTCTGCTATGAGAGCGCCAAGGGGTGTAAGGCACCGCGATTCTTTAGTGTCCACTACCTTCGTTCGCCAGGCTCTTCTTCGTCTGGCACATTCTCGCCCGCGACTTCGGGTCGCTCGTGCGTAGTCACTTCCCCCTCATCAGCAGGGGGAGCATTCTCCACTCCATCCACCACCTCGGCCTCGAAATACTGGCCTTCATCGACCAGCTCTTCCACCGACTCATTGGAAGCCTCGGGCACTTCGGAGAGCTCCGACAAATCGCCGGAATCAACTGTCTCGGCAGTCACCTCAGCTTCACCTTCAGCAACGATCTCAGCTTCTTCCGGCGTCAGCGAAGACTCCTCGTCACCCTGCTCGTCGAACGCGCCTTCCAACAAAGCCTCCTCACGCTCCGGAGTTTCCGAAGCTTGGGCGGTCCCCAACACGGATTCGTCGCTGTCTACACCTTCGGCTCCAGCTTCCGTTGCGCCCTCGAGGCTGGAGAAGTAGTTGTTCACCGCGATACTGATCTTCTCCACGGTCTTCGGTCCGACACCCGGAATCTCTTCCAACTGCTCCGGCGTCATGTCGGCAACCTGCTCGACGGTGGTGATGCCAGCCGCTACCAGCTTCTCGATGATGCCTTCTTCCAGGTCCGGCACGTTCTCCAATGGCGTCGAAGTCTGTGTCATGACCTGCGACATCTGCGCCTCCACTTCCTGGCGCTTCTCTTCCTCGCTCTTGATGTCGATCTTCCACCCCAGCAGCTTGGCGGCGAGCCGTACGTTCTGGCCTTTCTTGCCAATCGCCAGGGAAAGCTGGCTGTCATCCACGATGACCTCCAGGTGTTTATCCTGACCCTCGAGAACTGTGACGCGGCTTACCTTCGCTGGCTGCAACGCCTTCTCGGCAAACGTCACCGGATCTTCGTGATACTCGATAATGTCGATCTTTTCGCCACGCAGTTCGCGGATGATTGACTGCACGCGCATGCCTTTCATGCCGACGCACGCGCCCACCGGATCGACGTCCTTGTCCTTCGACATCACCGCAATCTTGGTGCGCTCACCGGCTTCGCGGGCGATGGCGCGGATGACCACAGTGTTGTCGTAAATCTCAGGCACTTCCGTCTGGAACAAGTGCGTCACCAACTCCGGCACCGCACGCGAAGCAATGACCTGCGGGCCCTTCGCCGCTTTTTCAACTCGCGCGATGACCACGCGAACACGCTCGCCCGGCGAGAAAGACTCCAGCCGGGACTGCTCCTTCTTCGGCATGCGCGCCTCGGCTTTGCCGAGATCCACAATCACGTCCTGACCCTCAACGCGCTTCACCGTGGCATTAATAATTTCGCCGACGCGGCCAATGTACTCGTTGTAAACGGTGTCGCGCTCGGCCTCGCGCACCTTCTGGAAAATCACTTGCTTCGCCAGTTGCGCGGCGATGCGGCCCAGAACTTCGGTCGGCTTCTCCGTGCGCAGTTCGCCTCCCACTTCTGCCGCAGGATCGATGCGCTTTGCGTCATCCAGCGAAATCTGCGCATTCGGATCCTCCACCAGGCCGGAGTTCTCGACGATGGTGCGCACCGCAAAAGCGCGAATCTGTCCGGTTTCTTTGTCCAGTTCAGCGCGCAGGTTCTCCTGCGTCTTGTAATACTTTCGGGTGGCTACAACGATGGCATCTTCCACCGCGCTCACGACAATCTCCGGATTGATGCCCTTCTCCCTGCTGAGGGCGTCGATCACGTTGTACAGTTCACTTGCCATAAGACTCCTGCCACCTTACTTCCGGACATGCGCCGGCTGTTTGCCCCGCCGAACTAAAACTCGGGCACGAGATTGGCTTTTTCCACATTGGCCAACTCGATTTCAACTTTTGCTCCTGCTTCTACCGCTTCTTGCTTCTTGCTCTTCTTCCGGCCGGCTAACTCCAGGCCAATCCTTCCCTCGCCCAGCCACTCCAACCGGCCTTCGAAGTGCCGGTTGCCATTGATCGGATTACGTGTCATCAGCTTCACCAAACTACCGCTGAAGCGCTCAAATTCGGCGGGCTTGGTCAACTTCCGATCCAGTCCCGGCGACGAAACCTCCAAGGTGTACGACCCGCCCGGTACCGCATCTTCGACGTCAAAGATCGTTCCGATTTCGCGGCTGAAGTTCGAGCAGTCGTCGTGGGTCACGCCGCCCGGCTTGTCAATGAAGATCCGCAACATGCGGGCCTTACCGCCGCCCCGAAGCTCTACGTCGACTACTTCCAACCCGCTGGACACCGCCACCCGATCGACGATCTCCTGAATCCTGTCCAACCCAGCCGCCATTTCCGTCTCAACCAGTTCCGGCATCTAAGCACAGCCCACCCCTCAGGCACCGATTGCCGCCTGGACTCGCCAAAGACCCAGCGGAATGAAGGGGTGGAATAATAAAGTGGGCTCTCGCCCACCGGTGTACTTCGTCAAGTATGCCGAGGTTTCCGCCACGCTGCCGGGGGTGGCCGGAACCGCTGTCACACAGCAATACCTCCTTAATCATACGCCCGCTCTGACCGGAATTCAATTGGGCGTCCAGGGCCCTCCCGGACCCGTTCCGCCCTTCCCAGCCAAGCTGATTTCCGCCATGCTAGATAGCAAGAGACGACACAAGGAGATTCTGCATGAGTGAGGTTGTTTGCGCCTGGACCACTTCAGTCCGCCAGCATCCCGAACGCGCCATTCCCGAGCGCTGGCAGGAGCTTCTCGAGCAGGGCCGCGTGGCCCACATCGGCTTCCAGCACGAGGGCATGCCGTACGTCATCCCTACGCTGTACCACTACGCGGCTGAAGAGCCGGACCGCATCTACCTTCACGGCGGCCTCAGCAGCCGCATGCTGAAAGAGTTGGCCACGGGTATTCCCGTCTGCGTCACGGTTACCGAGCTCGATGGCTTGGTGTACTCGCGCGACGCGAAGTACCACTCTGCCAACTACCGCTGCGTCATGTGTTTCGGACACGGCCGCATTCTCGAAGACGAAGATGTTAAGCGCACTATGTTTGAGGCCATGACGTTGCGCTACTTCCCCGGTCGCACCGCCGGCCGCGATTACACCCCTGCGCCATCAAGCCACCTGAGGGGAACAGCCGTCGTCGAGGTCATCATTGACCAGACCAGCGCAAAAATGAGGGAAGGTGGTCCCAAGGGACCGCAGGATGCAAACCCCGAAGCTCCCGGAAGTTGTGGTGTGACAGAGGTTTAGATCTTCTGAGACGCGGGCCGTCGCTTATCGCTTCCATCTCGTCGTGGTGTAGTCAATCGCTTCTTGCACATTAAGCTCGCGCGTACTCACGCCGGTTCGTAAGTATAGCTTGGGCGTTTCTCCTTCTCGCAGATACACGGGGCGGTGGGCTTGGTTGACAATCGTCCGGCAGATGTCGTGATCATCGATTGAGTGAAACACCGCCTGCACCCACTGGCAGGCATCGGCACCGAGCTTACCGGCGATTGAGGTCATCAGCACCTGCTCGAAGCCATCGCGGTCGGGTTTCTTCAGCGCAGAGTAGTCATGCTCCAAGCCGACAATGCTGCCGTCGTCGGCAACGCCTATCAGCAGCGTGCCACCCTGCGCATTCATGTAACCGGCCAAGGTCTTCAGCACTACGGTCTCCAGCGAGCGGTTCACGCGATTCTCACGAAGATCCCAACGGAAAGTCGACTTGAACTCCAGGGTTGCGCTTTCGCCGTGGGCAATCTGCTGGCGAACATCGTCTCCCAGCGCCTCGCTCAGTTGGCGGATCCTCTCTGTTCGCTGTGCCATTGAGGCATAGACGGCTGCTCCGCCTAAGCTAAGCACAACTCCAACCAGCGCGTAAAACGTCGCCTTCCGCGGCATCTTTCTATGCAATATCTGGTTGAGCTGATTGGCAGCAAATGACACCGCAGGTCGCCCCGGTTCGTAGAACTCGGAGTAGTGCACGAACTCGTTCACCGGAAGCAGCACGAACACGCCCACCACCGCGCCCAACAAAATCGTGACCGCAAAAATACGCAACCGCGTCCGAATTTTCCAGGAAAGTTGCATGAGTCTGTTAGAAGGTTGCTCCACTCAAGCCGGTTTTGCTGGAGTGGGTGTTTTAGAGAATCCAACACTGACAAGAGAAGTCAATTTCACGCATTTTTCTTAACAAACTACAAATCACCAATTACCAGTGGCCAACCATCGACTAGCCACCAAGCACCGTTCGCTATTCAATCCTCTCGCACCTATACTCCGCCTCAGTCAGGGCATCCAGAATCTGCTGGATATGTTCCTGCCCGCGCGTCTCCATCGAAAGATCGATCGCCGTATCACCCAGGTTCACGCCGTAATAGGTACGGTCATACTGCGTCTCCACGATGTTGGCCCGGAGGTCAGCGATGATCTTGGTCAACTGATGCAGCGCGCCGGGACGGTCCGTCAGGTGAATTCGCAGCCGCAAGCGTCGCCCATCTTTCGCCAAGCCTCGCTCGATAATCTTCGCCAGCAAACTAACATCGATGTTGCCGCCACATACCAGCGCCGCCGTCTTTTTTCTTCGCAACGAAGTTTTATGCTGCAGCAATGCTGCCATCGCAACGGCGCCTGCACCCTCCGCCAGCGTCTTCTCCTTCTCCAGCAGAACGAGAATTGCATTGGCAATTTCTTCCTCATCAACGGTCACGATCTCGTCCACGTAGCGCTGTACAAGCGGCAACGTCAGGTCGCCCACACGCCTTACTGCAATGCCATCGGCCACCGTCGCCGATGCCGGAATAGTCACCGGATGTCCAGCCTCCGTTGCGCGCAGCATCGACGGCAACCGCTCGGTCTGCACACCCACCACGTGCACATGCGGCTTGCTTTCTTTGATCGCGCACGCTACACCGCTGATCAGTCCTCCGCCGCCAATCGGCACCACCACGGCCTCAAGGTCCCCCACTTGCTCCAGCAATTCCAACCCAATGCTTCCCTGCCCATTTATGACCTCGGGATCATCAAACGGATGCAGAAATGTCATGCCCTGTGCTGCACAACTCTCCAGCGCAAACGTGTATGCCTCGTCATAATTTGCGCCATGCAACACGACCTCGGCTCCGAAGGCCTTGGTCGCCGCCGCTTTCACCAGCGGCGTCATCAGCGGCATAACAATCTGTGCGCGGATGCCACGCGCGCATGCGTGATACGCCACCGCCTGGGCATGGTTGCCGGCACTCGCGGCAATCACACCACGCAGTTTCTCATCGTCACTGAGCGAAAGAACCTTGTTGAGTGCTCCGCGCTCTTTGAACGCGCCCGTGCGCTGCACGTTGTCGAGCTTGAGATAAATCTCCTCGCCCGTCATTTCCGACAGCTCAACCGAATGGCGGCAGGGCGAGTTGTAGATGAATCCATTGATGCGCTCGCGCGCCTGCTGCACGCTGGCAAGCGTTACCGCAGCGGTGGTGGAAGTAGAAGCGCTTGTCATGCGCCGCTCCTCCCTGCGCCTTGATACACCAATCGCAACGACATTCCTGACCGGCCTTGTGGCATGGGATTTCTGACTAGTATTTCACACTGGTAAGGAATTGTCGGCGGCGCAGCGAAGAGTCAAGAGCCTCGGTCTTGGCCATTCGTTAGACCTGAATTTCAGTCGAGTTGGACCGAGTCGTCTCCGGCTGTTCAACAGGTCAAGTGAAGAATCGCGTTCGTATTGCGCGGATTTTTGTTAAGAAACTCGATAGCCTTTGCGGTTGGCAGCGAGACAAGCTCGACATCGCGGCGCTTGGCCTCGGCTTTCACCTCTCGCATCACCGGTAACGCCCCGTAAGTTCCTGTGCCGATGACCAGACGGCGGCACTTCCAAGGGATTTTCTCTTCCGTCGAGACAGGAGTGTGCCCAAACTTGTCACGAAATTGTTTTGAGAGTTTCTTGATTCGCTTGCGAATGGTTCCCCGGTCGATTACCACATCGTGTTCGTAGGTGGCGCCATCGACGCGCAAGGAGCCAAAGGAGAAATCTGTGAACTTCATGAGCTGCTCCTCACGAAAAATTAGAGCACAAAAACTGGCGCGACAGAATCACCCACCCGGGCCTGTCCCGTCTACTCCTCATACGCCCGCTTCAAGTCGGCAATGATGAGCTTATTCATCTTCATCAGCTCCTGCATCATGCGACCCGATCTCACCGGATCGCCCCTGCTCATCAGCTCGCCTAGTATGGCGGGCACAATCTGCCACGATAAGCCGAATTTGTCTTCCAGCCACCCACATTGCACCGGCCTGCCGCCGTCAGCGGTCAGCTTGTCCCAGTAGTAATCGATCTCTTCCTGAGTCTCGCACTTTACCATCAGCGAAAAGGCGGGACTCAACTTGTAATGCGGCCCACCGTTCAGGACCATGAATTCCTCGCCATTGAGATAAAACGTACCGACGAGAAATGTACCTTTTGGCATGGGCGCACCCTCGCCATAGCGCGATATCTGGGCAATCCGCGAGTTCGGAAAGATAGACGTGTAGAAGTTCATCGCCTCTTCGGCGTTATTGTCGAACCAAAGGAATGGAGTGATTTTCTGCATTGCACACTGCTCCTGTTGATTGAATCGATTCGAGGCTCATGACATGGTAATGGTTTCGGCAAAGGATGGCGCCGGGCATAGCTGAGCTCGCGTGGCCTCTTCTGCTCTCGACTACCCCGATTTACGCGTCTCTGCGATCACCAGCGCGGCGCCCACGACACACAGAACCGCTCCCGCCGCCCAAGGCAGTTCCTTGTGGGTGTGAGTAGTAATCGCGATTGTGGTATCGCCTATTTTTGCCTTGTGCGTTTCTCTCTGGGGAAGAGGTATTAGGAGGGCGAGCAGCCCCAGGACCAGTATGACAGCTCCCATCAAAAGCAATGGCCGCATATCTCCTCCACGATTCGTAAGACGGCGGCGCGGCAGATGGCTAGAACTCGCGTCGGGACAGTCGTGCGAGATTGGGGGCGCGAGCCGCTTTGTTGTTTTCACTGTATCCGAGAACGAATGGGGTTTGGCGCCCCTTAACGCGTTCTACGGTCGCTTCTGGGTAGAACTAGAGTGAATACCGGAGCGAAATTCGGAGCAGGGAGTTTCCCTGCCTGGTGCATGCTTGGACTGCGCTATTTGGCGCTGGCCGCCGGGTGCCTACCCTTACCTCCCTGGCTTTGGGCGATAGGGCGGAACCAAATACTATTTGGTGCTGACCGCCTCTACCGCGCTCTCGACCGGTAGCCCTGCCGCGATCCAAGCATCCAACCCACCGGCCACATCTAGCACATTGTGGTACCCAGCACGCCTCAGCACGCTCACGGCAATCAAGCTGCGGTACCCGCTCTTACAGTGCACGGCGACCGGCGTGTCTTTGCTAATGCCGGGCAGGGCCGCCTTGAACCGGTCCAGCGGATGCCAATCTACGTCCTCGATGTGGCCCGCCTGGAACTCGCCCTCACGCCGCACATCGAGCGCTTCGATACCCCCCCGCTCCCGACGCGATGCCAACTCCTGCACCGTGATCTGCGACACCGACTCAACCGGCAAGCCCGCCTTGCGCCAGGCTCCCACTCCCCCTTCCAGGAATCCGCCAATATCTTCGATTCCCACACGCGCCAAACGCACGCGCGCCTCGCTGACCTGGTCTGAGCTCGTCGCAATCAGCACCGGCTTGGCCAACAAGCCCAGTACTGCCCCCGCCCACGAGGCAAACTGGCCGGACAGCGGAATGCTTACCGAACTTGGCAGGTGGGCCGCAACGAACTCATTTCCTGGACGCACATCGAGTGCAATCGCGCCCTTGTCGAGCATCACCTTCAACTCGGCCGGCGTAATCCCCTTTAGCGCCGGCAACTCCGACAGAGCCGGCGCTCCCATGCGATTGATGGCCGCGTCTTCCAGGAAGTAGTCCGGCCTCGCCGGAAGGTTGCTCGTCATCTGCCGCACGAATTCATCACGACTCCTAATTTGCAGCGCATAATTCGTCAGCCGCTCGGTTCCGATAGTCGAGAACCGCTCCGCACGCATGTTACGCCCGCACAACGAGCCCGCTCCGTGCGCTGGATACACCAGCACGCTGTCAGGCAATGTCATCAGCTTGTTGTGCAGCGAGTCGTACATCATTCCCGCCAATTGCACGGGCGTGTGCGTAGGCGAAAGGTCCGGACGTCCGACATCCCCGATAAATAAGGTGTCGCCCGTCAGCACCGCCCAGGGCTGCTCACCCTTCTCGTCATCCGTCACCAGCAGGCTGATGCTCTCCGGCGTATGCCCAGGCGTCGCCAGCACGTCGATCTTGAGGTTGCCGACTTGTAGACTAGTGCCGTTGTCCACGTCAACGTGCGGAAATGTCGCCCCCGCCGCACACGACAGGCAAATCTGCGCGCCGGTCCGTGCCGCCAGCTCGCGATGCCCGGAGACAAAATCCGCATGCAGGTGCGTCTCAAAGATGTATCGGATCGCTAGTTCCTGCTTCTGCGCGGCCTCAATGTAGATGTCTACGTCACGCTGCGGATCGATGACGACTGCCTCGCCCTCCGACCCCAGCAAATACGACGCATGCGCCAGACAACCCAGGTAAAACTGCTCGAAGTACATAAGATTATCCCCTGGAATTCGATGACCGCGAGAGGTGACGTGAAGAAGATACCCGCAATTGGGTCAGGAAGTCTACTCGGAACCCGCGCAATGCGCCTCTCTATTCCATTGTCTTTCCAATCAGCCATATGTGTCCGAACGGATCGACAATCGCTCCCTGCAGTATGCGTTTAATCGGCTCCGGGCCAGTCATTGCAAACTGTTCTTCCGTCACCGGACTATGCTCCCTCGCACCGGCCGCCAGAGCGCGCCGCTGCACTGCGATGGGGTCGTCCACGAACAGCTCGATTCTCACCGTGGTGAAACCAACAACCGAAGGCCCGCGCGTTCCATACGCAGGCGCTTCGTGGGCCAGGAAGAACTTCGCGCCACCGATCGACAACCCGGCGACAATCTCACCTTCCCCAAGCTCCCAGAGCAACTCTGCACCAAACGCTTTCCTGTAGAAGTTAATCGCGGCATTTCCATCGCTCACAGCCAGCATGGGAGCGATCTGCGTCTCCATCGTGTCCACCTCAAATCCAGACTGTATCAACTCACGGACGATAGAATTGCCCATGAATCCTTTTTATGTGCGGGCACTGCTGATCCCTGTTCTTGTCGGTACGATATTCGTGACATCGTCCTTCCAACCGAAGTCGGCGGTGACAACTGACGATGATCGTACCGCCCTTCTCAGGACGAGCGTCGATATTCGCGCAGCGTTCGCTCGGGGTGACGTCGAGGCCATTCTGTCGTATCACCATCCTGATGTCGTTAAAGCGCTGGCCTTTAACAAGCTCATCAATGGCCGCCAGGCTCTACGGGTCGACCTGATCGACACGTTGGGACGCTACAAACTGGAATGGCAGGAGAACAACATGGAGAGTCTGCAGATTCTAGGCAACACGGCCATCGAGCAGACGGTCTTCGTCATCAAGGGGACTCCGAAGAACGGTGGCGCACCCTTCTTGGCCAAGGGCCGCGCCCAGATTGTTTACGTGCGCTACGACCAGAGTCCGACCGGCTGGGCCACGATTCGCGAAATCATCCAGCCAGCCCCCTGAGCCGTGCGCCCCTGAGCCGTGCGCCCCAGAGCCTGCCCTGAGCCTGTCGAAGGGTTCGCGGCCTTCCGCCTGAAGGAGCCAATTGCTAGTTGCTAACTACAGCTAACTACCAATCACCAGGTACCAGTGACCCGACTGCCAGCTCGCCCCCCACCATGTTATGTTGAAGAATTCAGGCTCACAGCCATGATCCGCTCTTACAAAGGCATCTGGCCCACCATCCCCGACTCCTGCTACGTGGACGACTCCGCTCAGGTGATTGGCGACGTAGTGCTGGGCGAAAATGCCAGCGTCTGGATGAATGCCGTCGTGCGCGGTGACGTGCACTACATTCGCATCGGCGCCAACAGCAATATCCAGGACAACTCTGTCATGCATGGCATGCTGAACCAGTGGCCCGTAGTGGTCGGCGACTGGGTCACCGTCGGCCATAGTGTCACACTGCACGGCTGCATCGTAGAAGACCGCTGTCTCATCGGTATGGGGGTCATCATTCTGAACGGAGCTCGCGTCGGCGCAGGCTCTATCGTTGCCGCTGGCACACTGATTCCAGAAGAAACAGTGATTCCGCCGGCCTCGCTTGTAATGGGCGTTCCCGGTAAAGTACGCAAGCATCTCGGCGACGAGGAACAGCAAACGATCCTGCGGTATGCGAAAAACTATTTGGGATACAAAGACATTTACCTTGCAGAGAGGAAGAGCAGTTAATTGCCCTAGGCAAGGGGAAGCTGCCAATGGCTAATTGCTAGCTGCTATGATCAAGTCCATCCGCGGAACCCGTGACCTTCTCCCGCCCGACACCGATCTCTGGAACCGGGTCGAGGCCAAGGTGCGCGATGTCTTCGCCCGCTACAACTTCCGCGAGATCCGCACGCCTGTCTTCGAAGACACTAGCCTGTTCGCGCGCGGTGTCGGCGAAGACACCGACATCGTCACCAAAGAAATGTTCACCTGGGAGGACAAGGGCCGCGCCGCCAGCGAGAAATCGCAGTCAGTTACTCTGCGACCCGAGGCTACCGCGGGTATCGTGCGCGCTTACATCGAGCACGGACTGGATAAGCGCGGCGCACTGCAGAAGCTCTACCTTATGGGCCCGATGTTCCGCCGTGAGCGTCCACAGAAAGGCCGCTATCGCCAGTTCTACCAGATCAATGCCGAGATCATCGGGCCGCCCAGCGCGGGCAGCGAGTCGCCTGCGCGCGACGCCGAAGTCCTGGAGATGGTCGCCACCATGCTCGATGAAATTGGCCTGCGCGCCTGGACACTGCAACTCAACTCCGTCGGCTGCGCTGCCGATCGCGCGCGGTACAACCAGGCGTTGCGCGAAGCGCTCAAGCCTGTCGTTCACCTGATGTGCGCCGACTGCCAACGCCGCGCCGAGACCAATCCGCTCCGCGTACTCGACTGCAAGGTCCCGGAGGACCAGCCCATCATCGAGAAGCTGCCGCGTATCAGCGCTTACCTCGACGACGCCTGCCGCGAAAACTTCGCCCAAGTCCGCGCCATGCTCGACGCGGTGGGGATCCCCTACACCATCAACGAGCGCATGGTGCGGGGCCTCGACTACTACACCCGTACCACGTTCGAGTTCACCCACGGTGATCTCGGCGCCCAGAGCGCCGTCCTCGGCGGTGGACGCTACGACGGCCTCTCCGAATCGCTCGACGGCCCCAAGGCTCCCGGTATCGGATTTGCTATTGGCGAAGACCGGCTCATCCTCGCCTTACACGCCGAAGGGGTGAAAGCCGACGAGTCACTCGACGCCTACATCGCCCCGCTCGGTGCGGGCATGAACCCGCACGCATTGAAGCTCGCTCGCGAACTCCGCCGTGCCGGCGTCCGTTGCGACCTCGGTGACGAAACCTTCCGCCTGAAAAAGTCCTTCGAAGCCGCCGAGAAAGCCGGCGCGCGCTACATCGTCATCGTCGGCGAGAACGAAGCGAAGTCCGGCGAATTCACGGTGAAGAATTTGTCCGCCGGAACGCAAGTGTCCGTCTCCCGCGGCAAGCTTGCCCAGCACTTGCAACGCGCCCAATAACTCGTCATCGTGAGCGAGGACGGCGATAGCAAACACCGCCCGAGTCCAACGACCTGCTGTTCGCGACCAGCGCACATCTAAGCCCATCCGGTAAAATTGTCTTTTTCCCTCAACACTCAAGGACCTTCATGCTCGACTTCCTCGGCAATTTGCAGCGCACTCATATGTGTGGCGAGCTCCGCGCGTCCGATGCGGGCCGAAACGTCATCCTCATGGGATGGATCAACCGCCGCCGCGACCTCGGCAACCTTATCTTTCTCGACCTCCGCGACCGCACCGGAATCTCCCAGGTCGTCATCACCGCCGACGCCGGCGCCGAGCTCCACAAGAAGGCCGAATCCTTGCGCTCCGAGTACGTCGTCGCCGTTATCGGACACGTTAAGCTCCGCGACCCAAACACGATCAACCCCAACATCCCCACCGGCGAAATCGAAGTTGTCGCCGACGAGCTCCGCCTGCTCAATGACAGCAAGCCGCTACCCTTCTCGCCCGCCGACAACGAAATCGCCAACGAAGAGGTGCGCCTCAAATATCGCTACCTCGACCTGCGCCGCCCCGAGATGCACGAGAACATTGCGCTGCGTCACCGCGTGACGCTGGCCATCCGCGAATACCTCAACTCGCAGGGTTTCTACGAAATCGAAACCCCCATGATGACGCGCTCCACGCCGGAAGGCGCACGCGACTACCTCGTCCCCAGCCGCGTCCATACCGGTGAGTTCTACGCCCTGCCGCAATCGCCGCAGCAGTTCAAGCAGATTCTCATGATCTCGGGCTTCGACAAATATTTCCAGATCGCGCGCTGCTTCCGCGACGAGGACCTGCGCGCTGACCGCCAGCCCGAGTTCACGCAAATCGACCTCGAGATGACCTTCGCGCGGCCCGACACGATCTTCGCCGTCGTCGAAGGCTTCCTAACCGCCGTCTGGCGCACCATCGGCGTCGACATTCAGACACCCTTCCCCCGCATGACCTATGACGAGGCCGTCCGCCTCTACGGCATCGACAAGCCCGACCTGCGCCTGCCCGCCATGTCCGACGTGGGCTGCGCCTTCACACCCGAGCAGCTCGCCACACTCAGCATCGACGCCGAGCTTCCGACCATCGCGATCGTCATTCCGAAAATAGGCGAGCTTTCGCGCAAAGAGCGCGACGACCTCAAGCTCCTCTTCGGCGACCGCAGGGAAGCCAAGGTTTTTGAGGACATCAAGCGCTTGGAGAAGTCTTTTCCCGACGCCGTTTCAAAGATTCGCGAAATTGCCAAACCGAATGACGGCGACCTACTCGTCCTGGTCGCTGGCAACGCAACCGTGAAGACTGGCGACGGCGCCGAAGGGAAGCAACCAGGCGACAACCGTGAACTCGCGGCGGCTAATCGTAGCCGAGGCGGATCCGCCGGAAGGGTTGGCCCCGGCAGCGTGAGCCCCGCCAATCGCACTAGGCTTTCCAACCGTGAGCGCCAGCTCTTCGAGATCGCCGGACAATTCCGCCTCACCCTCGGCCAGAAGTTCGCCGCCAAGCACGGAGCCTTCGCCCAGCGCGACTTCCGTTTCCTCTGGGTCACTGACTTCCCCATGTTCGAGTGGGACGAAACCGAAGGCCGCTGGAACGCCGCCCATCACCCCTTTACCTCGCCACACGAAGAAGACATGCCCATCCTCGAGAGCGACCCAGGGTCGGCGCGGTCGCTCGCCTACGACGTGGTGCTCAACGGCACGGAGCTGGGCTCGGGGTCCATTCGTATTCACCGGCAAGACATCCAGAGCATCATCTTCAAGGCGCTGGGCATGTCGCCCGCCGAGCAGGAGGCTCGCTTCGGCTATTTCCTCGAGGCGCTGCAATACGGCACGCCGCCGCACGGAGGCATTGCCCTCGGCCTCGACCGCATCGTGATGATCCTCGCCGGGGGCAGCAGCCTGCGCGAAGTCATCCCCTTCCCCAAAACGGCAAAGGCTATCGATCTGATGATGGACGCGCCGACGCCTGTGAGTGAGAAGCAACTGAAGGAACTGGGGATCGCTGTAGTTCCAAAACGAGACCTGTGACCACTTCTTGCATCACTCTACCCACGAAGCGCAAATCGCCGCTTCGCGGGAGACCGGGGCGGCTAAGCAGGAGTGATTTATTCAAAATAAGATCACCGTTGGCGGACGCGAGAGTTGGCATCAGCCCCACATTTGCCAATGGCAGGCAAATGTAAGCCACCACCCCAGGTGCTTCAGCTCATGCCGAAACTCTGGTTGCTGTCCGCTCGGCAACGCTGTGCACCGATGCCGCGGAGGAGAACAACGGTATAAGCCCCTCCCCTAATGTGGGATGAGTCAGAATGGCATCGCGCAGCGCGGTATAGGGCAAGCCTGCAATCATGGCAACTTGCACGGCGGCCATAATCTCGCCCGCGCCGACACCGAAGACCGTGAAGCCGAGGATGCGATCGCCGTCTGCCTCTACAAGCGCCTTCATAAATCCGCGGGTTTCGGACAGCGTCTGAGCACGAAGATTCACCTCCATGGGGATCTTGAACAGCCGGTAGGCGACGCCTTGCGCTGCCGCTTCCAGCTCGCTGAGGCCGATGCGGGCGAGCTCGGGATCAGTAAACAGGCAGTACGGAACCTGTCGCCCCGTCGTGACGCGCTTGCCGCGAGTGATGTTGGCATGCGCCACACGGAAATCGTCAACGCTGATGTGTGTGAACTGTGGGCTTCCTGCAATCTCGCCGATCGCCCAAACGCCGGGCGCCGTTGTCTGCAGTCGCTCGTTGACCTTGATGTATCCTCGGTTCGTAAGCTCGACTCCGGCCAACTCCAGCCCAAGTCGCTCAGTGTTCGGAGTGCGGCCTGTCGCGATGAGCAGGTGACTGCCCGTCAGGATTTTCTCGATTCCATCTTGGTCGATGGCAATGCCCACCGACTTGCCCGATTGTCCCGACACTCGCATGATATCCGCATTCAGAATAATCTCGATGCCTTCCTCCTCAAGCAGGTCGCGAAGAGCCTCGCACACATCGTGATCTTCTCGGGACATCAGCCGCTTATTGCGATCGATAACGGTTACTTTGCTGCCGAAGCGGCGCATCGCCTGGGATAGCTCTACTCCGATGTAGCCGCCACCGATCACAAGTAAATGTTCGGGAACCTGATCGAGTTCGAGTGCCTCGATATGGGTGAGTGGTTGTGCTTCGGCAAGACCAGGAATTGCTTCCAGCGCGGCCCGCGTACCCGTACTGATGATAACGTTCGTGCCGCGCAGTTGACGTGTAGTTCCGTCTGGGAGAGCAGCCTCCACCGTTCTTGGGGCTATGAATCGACCGGTTCCCCCTAAAATCAACACCGCGCCCGTGTTCCTGTAGTTTTCCAGGTACATTCCGTTTATGTCCGCTACCATCTTGCGTTTGCGGTCACGTACACCGGACATGTCAATCGTGAAGCCCTCGTGGGTGATGCCAAATTCCCTGCTTCGGCGAAAGTAGGATGCGACCTTTGCACTATGGATGACGTTCTTGCTTGGCAGGCAGGCGATGTTCGGACACGATCCACCAATGTATTTGCGATCGACAACAGCGACGCGCTTTCCTTCTCCGGCAAATGTCCAGGCGGCAATGGTCGATCCAGTGCCGCCGCCGAGAATCACAAGATCAAACTCTTCCGGCTGGGTCTTCGTAAATACCTTAGCGGATGAACTATTACTCGTGCTTTGCATGCCGATTCTCCTTTTCCTCCTTCTGAGGATGAATGATTTTTCTCGGGGAATAGAACTTCCTGTTGCGCGTGGTGAAAGATGCAGCGAGTGTTGTTGGCGTGGTGGAGTTGGGCACAGTAAGGAGCGGCGCCGCAGCGAACTCGCAGGAAAATCTCAGCGCCGGCCAACATGCCCAATGCCGGAGCAATGATATAGATCCACAGCGGCCTTGCTCGAACCATAGAGGCTCATGCCGGCCGCCCCGTAATCAGCGACAATGGTGGACAGATTTTACGATTGCCCCCTTCCCTCTCTGAGCCATCAGCGGAGCAAGTTTCCGCTACAAGGAAATGTGGCGCCTTCACATTTAATGAAAGACCCGGTCAAACGGTTCTTGCGCCATGGTCATCTGCAATTCCTCAATGTGAGCTACGTTGATTCGACTCACACGAACCAATCGGGGTTGCAAGAAGCCACTAAACTTCAACAGCGGTCCATGAGAAGGGGCCGGTAATGCTCCGCTTTGCAAATTACCGGCGAGCCCCGATGATTTCGTGTCTCACTGTGGAGGCTCAAGACGTAGACTTGGCCGATGTCAGCAGCTCACATGGTATGGCCGATTCTGATTGCGATCTGCGTCTTGCTGCTTGCGATCCTGTTGTACTTCAACGTGATCAGCATGAAGGGCCCGCGCCATCCCGCATGCCCCTCGGGTCTACCGTTTTAGCCGGCGCGGCGAAGGCAATTGCATGTCGTTGATAAGCGCGGCCACTGCACAGCTAGCTCAGCCGCATGGCTTCAAGGATCCCTCGTGCCGAGTCCGCCATGTGCATCAAGTCGGTTCCGACCGCTACGATTCTGGCCCCCTTCTTGATCGCGGCTGAAGCTTGTTCGGCTATGGCGGAGAAGATCCCGAACGGCATCTTCGAGGTAGCGCACGCCGCTCGAACCTTCTCGATTGCCTCTAACACTCTCGCATCCGACACCTGGCCCAGAATGCCCATGCTGCCCGAGAGATCGTAGGGGCCGACGAAGACTGCATCGACGCCTGGTACTGCCAGTATCTTGTGCACATTGGCGACGGCGTCTTGGTGCTCGACCTGAACAATTACGGCAATTCGCTCGTTGGCCGACGAAATATAATCGCCGAAGGTCAGGCCATAGCCTTGGGCCCTGCCCAGTCCGACACTCCGCTCGCCCAGCGGAGGATACTTTGATAGCGCAACAATTCTGCGGGCTTCCTCCGCAGAGTTTACGTGCGGCGCGATGATACCGTCGCAGCCTATATCAAGAACGCGCTTGACGTTCTCGGCGGTTCCATCGGCGACCCGAACAACCGTGTAGCACCCTCCGGCGACCGCCTGGATTGCCCTTTGCGCGTCCTGAACCGACAGGCTCCCGTGCTCCAGATCGATGAACAGCCAGTCAAATCCTGCGAGCACCAGCACTTCAGCGACCTCGGGCGAGGCTATCGTGACCAGCGTTCCAACGAGAGGTTTCGATTCTCTGAGCGCATCCTTGAGTGAATTGGGCATGCTGAGACGCTATCATCCTGCCTTCATCAGTGCAGCTCTTTTTATCGATTTGCGTCGCTGGTTTCAGTGCGTTAGGGTTTTCCTGACGGAGCCCATGACGAGTTCCCGCAAGCTGTACCTGTTCAGCCTCATTCTGCTGCTCACGCTGGCTGCCTCGGCGAGCGACTATTACGGGCACCCGTTCTTCGACAACAGCATCACTACCCGACTTTTACTTCTATAGCTCGGCGAGCGCTTCCGCTCCGAGCGCGATCGAAGAGAAGAACCGCAAGTTGCCGGTCGAGACGCGAATCTCGATCACGCCGCCAAATGCCTTACGCATAACCTAGCAATCGCATGCGGGTGGTGCTTGGAAGGCGGAATTGAAGCTGGTGGACTTCCGCAACCGCATACCCGGCCTTTGCGGCAACACACTATCGCTCTGGCTCTACGCGCCCCAAGGCAATTGCCGCCGCCGATCTGCCGCTCATCATCTTGTCCAACGCCCGACAAGGGTTGCAGGTGGCAGAGTTCCCCAGCAGCTGCAGCGACGCGATTCCGCTTGGCAAGTTCACCGGAGATCTGCCCGCAGGCAAATGGGTGCGTGTGCAAATCCGCGACGCTTACAACATGCAGCAGAACTAGTTCTCGCCGGCCTACGTGGGATTGAACCATGCGCCTATCGTGATCAGCATGGTGGAGAACTACCGCACCGGGTTGGTCTGGAAATCGTTCCTGTCCAACGCGAAAATCCAGTAATGCTGGAGAAGCTGGATGCGGTCACAGATCAGTGACCGCAGTTCATTCCCCTTATCAGGCGGTCGGCTTTGGCGGCTGTTGCTTCGTCCGTTGATTGGCGACGGTGTTCTTTCCGCGAGTTTGTTTGTGCGCGGTGGACTTGGCAACCTGTTTGGGAGCCTGCCTTGAGGCAACGGGTTGATCAAAATGGTCGGGATCGACCTCTTGCTGGGCGACGCTGGGCTGCGCGCCCAGGCCAACTGCGGTGATAGTTAAGAGCAGGAACATTCCTCTCAGGAACTTCATGGTTGTGCCTCCGATGTAATCGAACAGCTTTTGCAGAAGCACGATGGCTGCCAATCGGTCGGAAAGGGTCAGGCACCTCTGACATTTTGGTTCACATTCCTACGAAGTCTCACTGGCAGTATGGTTTAGGACGAGCTCGAACGAGCGCGCGGCGGCGTGAATGTTACACCCAGATCGCCCTTGGGCCCGCAAACTATCCGATCGGATAGAGTATGCAGCTATCCAAAAGGATAGCCGATACCTTTGATACGATCGGGGCAGCAGGAGTGGGTTTGGCCAAATGTCGATCCCTGCCTTGGCATGGGTCATATTAGCGGCCATGGGTGTTTTGTTGGTACTCGCCGCGCTTGTCTACTTGGATCTGATTGGTGCAGAAGGGTTGCAATCGCTGCGGAGGCCCGCTCGGTCCAACGCTGAAGTGAATCTGCCTTCCCGACTGCCGACCGAGCAGCGACAACTTTCAAACGCCCAGGTTTGAGTTATTCACGACTGGATTGAATATGCCACCTTCACTTCGGGGGTCGCGACCGCGACCGTTCCGTAGAGCGGTCACCTGCCCTTGAATCCGTCTACAAGGCTTTTCCCGTCTTCGTCTGTGACCCCAGTCATCTGGAAATGGAGGCTCACCGAATTAAACAGCGAGACGTCCGGCCGGACAGGCTTCGAGCGGTCCATCTGGCCCTGAATTGCGACTTCAATGCGCCGCAATGGAATCCCGTCCGTCTTGGCGATCACCTGGACCAACTCGACTCCGCAGGAAGCCACTGCGGAAAGGAACAGCTCGCCGGGCGTGATTTCTTCTCCCGGACATCCATTCTGCTCCGGGCCGTCGATCACGTAGTGGTGGTTGCGAACGGTGCACATCACGCGGCCGAAGACGTCCGTAGAGGCGGCCTTTGCTTCATAACGCCGCAGGTGGGTATCCGCCATAAGTGAGTCCTTTCAGGACGCATAAGCGTCGCAAGCATTTCACCACATCATCGAAAAGCCGGGCTACTTTGTATCCTGTTCCGTCGCCGCCGGCGGCTCATAGCCCCAACGTCCATGCATACCTTGGCGGAAGCGCTCGCGCTCTTCGGGCGTCATACGCTCCCAGCGTTCGGCCATGCGTTCGCGCATGCGCCAACGCATATTGGAGCGCATCGATCGGTGTCCGCCAAAGCCGCCAAACAGGATTCTGCACAAAATCAGGAGTGCGAGTGCCTGCCAGAAAGTAATCAGTTTCCATCCGAACAGCAGGGGCAGCAGCCAGTTCCACAGCGACATGACAATCCAGCCGCCGAGTGCCATGAACAATGCGATCCCCACAATGGCTGCCGGAATAATGAAAAACAATCTCCTCTTTCTTCCCATTCTCATATTCGTTCCTCACCATTCGTAAATTGGTTGTAGATGTCCCCCAGCCGTTTTCGCAGATGTCTCACCGCGTATCGCTTACGCGAGAGCAACGTATTTATGCTGACTCCTGTTTCCGCAGCCAGTTCTCTGAAACTGCGCCCTTCCAATTCATGCGCGACAAACACCTCGCGCTGCTCCTCAGGTAGCTCGTCGAGCGCATCTTCCAGTTCATCCACCAGCATGTTGCGCAGGTATAGAGCCTCTGGCCCAGCATCGGGTGAAGGCAGCATTTCCTCGATCCGCAGCAGCTCACCTTCCTCGTCCACTACGGCCGCGTCCGAAAAGCTCTCCGGCTTCTTCTTGCGGAACAAATCGATGATGCGGTTGCGCGCCACGCGAAACAGCCAGCCGGTAAGGTGGTCGATCGGCACCAGAAGGCGGTTGGCCTCAACCAGCTCGTAGAAGACGTCCTGCAGAATGTCTTCCACGTCACCCGGATCAGGCACGCGGCGACGGATAAAGCTGCGCAGCCGCGACTGCTCGCGCTCGACCACTTCAGTGATCCGCTGGTCCTGTTCGAGTGCCATCGATTGCAACGTGGCCGGCCTCATCTGCAGAGGTAGACGAATATGAGAACCGAATATTGTAGGAGGCTGGAGGAGAATCGGCAGTGGATCAGGCCAGCCGATTGATGATGGACGCGACGTATCCCGCGCCGAAACCATTATCGATGTTCACCACCGAAACATTCGAGGCACACGAGTTCAACATACCCAGCAAAGCGCTAAGTCCCTGAAAGGAAGCTCCATAGCCGATGCTGGTGGGTACGGCGATGACGGGCACTCCCACGAGGCCGCCCACCACGCTGGGCAGGGCGCCCTCCATACCGGCGCAGACGATCACCACGCGGGCACGGGTAAGGATTTCGCGCTGCGCCAACAGGCGATGGATGCCGGCGACTCCAACGTCGTAAACGTGCTTTATCTCGTTGCCCATGATTTGGGCAGTTACGACGGCCTCCTCGGCCACAGGAATGTCGCTGGTTCCGGCGGATACCACAACAATCGTGCCCTTGCCGTAAAGGGTTGAATCCTGCGAAAGGGTTATGGCCTGCGCCAACTGGTGATACTCGGCCCGCGGCAATTTGGCTCGAACGGCCTGGAACTGCTCCACTGTGGCGCGGGTGGCTAGAACGTTGTTGCCATGCCTGGCCAGGCGAACGAAGATCGAAGCCAAATTCGCTGGCGTTTTGCCTGGGCCAAAGATGACCTCCGCCATGCCTACCCGCAACGACCGGTGGTGATCCACAGTGGCGAAACCCAAGTCTTCGAATGGGAGGTACCTTAGCTGCTGCATCGCTTCATCTGGCGAGAGCTTCCGCTTGCGCACCTGCTCGAACAACGCTTTGATAGCTTCCGATTTCATGGCACATCGCTGCTCGATGTTGCATTGCGAGATTACCATTTCGAGCCTGGGCCGCGGGGAGTGCTAGGATAAGGGGCTGCGATGCCTGCATCTGGGAGCCCCTCACCACGTATTCTCACGGTGGCTGTCACCGGCGCCAGTGGCGCGATCTTTGTAAAACATTTGCTGGATGCACTGGACCGTGACGAGCGAGTAGGAACAGTGAATCTCATCTTCTCCGACAGCGGACTGCGGGTGATGGCCGAGGAGTTGGGGGTCACCGGCCGCAACGAATTGCCGGGCAAATTGCTGGAGCGCAAGTCGGCCAAGATTCAACTGCAGAACAATGCCGATATCGGTGCAAATGTTGCCAGCGGATCGTATCCGGCGGATGGGATGATCGTATTGCCATGTAGCATGGGGACCCTGTCGCGCATCGCGAATGGGATGGCCGATCGCCTGATCGAAAGGGTGGCCGACGTCTGCCTCAAAGAACGGCGGCCGCTGGTTCTCTGCATTCGTGAAACACCGCTGAATCGCATTCATCTCAGGAACATGACTCTTGCTGCCGAAGCAGGCGCGACAATTTTTCCGGTCATTCCGGCGTTCTATTTTCATCCCGAATCTACTGACGAGATTGCGCGCGAGTACGTAAATCGGGTACTGGCGCATGTTGGTTTGTGTCAGCCAGACGCTTTTCAATGGAAGGGTAATTAATGCACTCACGGAGACCGGTACTTGAGTGAGTTTTTATGGCAGGGGTAACAAACTCAACCATAACTCGGCCTAAATCAGTACAATCGTCGCAATCAGCGCCCGACGCGCGCACTTCCATGGACCTTGGCATCTCCCATTTCGGGGAACGCATCCTGGTTGTCGATGATGAGGACTCGATCCGGAACCTCGTCACTTCCATCCTCACCCATGCCGGCCACGAATGCCGCGCCGCGGCCAGTGGCGAGGAGGCGCTCGGCATTTTGCGCAAGAATGCCAGCTACTCGTTGGTCCTGTCCGACCTTGCCATGGATGGCATGGACGGCCTCGCCCTGCTGGAACGCATTCGTAGGCTCGAGCCCCAGCTGCCGGTCGTTCTGGTCACGACCGCTCACGATATTTCCGTTGCCCTGTCAGCCATACGCAAGGGCGCCTACGACTACCTCCTGAAACCCTTCGAGCGTGATCAGCTTCTTGCCACGGTTGGACGCGCGCTTGAGAACCACCGCCTCAAGGTAGAGAACCAGGCGTACCAGAACCGGCTGGAAGCCCTGGTAGCGGCCCGCACTGAACTCCTGCAACAAAAGAATGCGGAACTGGTGCGCGCCAAGGACGAGTTGGAGCGGTCCTACGACTTTACCCTGGAAGCCCTGGGCGATGCACTCGACCTGAAAGATGCCGAGACCGAAGGGCACTCCAAGCGCGTTACAGCCTTCACCATTGCCATCGCGCGCGCTATGGAACTCCCCAGCGAGCGAGTGCGACTGATCGCACGCGGAGCGTTCTTGCACGACGTTGGCAAAATGGCGATTCCCGATGCCATCCTGCGTAAGCCTGGGCGCCTGACGTCTGAGGAACAGTTGCTGATGCGCGAGCACGCCGTCAAGGGCTACCAGATGCTGAACAGAATTCCCTTTCTCAAGGAAGCCGCACACATCGTTTATTCGCATCAGGAGCGATTCGACGGCAGCGGCTATCCTCGCGGCCTCAAGGGCGATCAGATTCCTCTTGGGGCACGGATTTTCGCCGTCGCCGACACGTTCGACGCCATCACCTCCGATCGCCCTTATCGGGCGGCACAGTCTATCTCCTCAGCTCGACGCGAAATCCAGAAGCATTCTGGGGCCCAGTTCGATCCTCATGTCGTAGACACTTTCCTGTCGATACCGGAAGAACTGTGGCAAACCTTGCGCGACGAGATTGACTCCCAAGCCAAACCGAAGAAGCGCTAAGTCGTTCGCCGTTTGCTCTTCGCCATTCGCTTTTCGCTTCTTATCATTCTCATTATCATTCGCAGCAAGCTACATGCGAAGAGCGAAAAGCCCAAAGTCAAGAGCGTCTAGACTATTGTCGCAAGGAGGTCATCCATGAGCAGCAGCATCCTCAACTTGAGTGAGATCACGGAAGCTCTGAACAATCTGCCTGGGTGGACAGCGCGGGACAAATCCATTGAACGTGTTTTTCAGTTCAAGGATTTCGCCGGGGCGATGGAGTTCGTGAATCGAATTGCGGCAGCGGCGGAAGCCGCCAATCATCATCCCGATATTTTGATCAACTACAACCGGGTGACGCTGACACTCACTTCGCACGATGCGGGTGGAGTGACGCAGCGGGATATCCGCATGGCCGGCAAGATCAACCAGGTCGTGGGATAACTCAGGGGCGCCCTGCCTGTTCCTGCGGCTCCAGCGACTGCGCGATCTGATTCAGCGCCTGCTGGATGCGCTCCAGCTCGGCTAAGGCGGCTTCGTTCCATTCCTGCCATTGTTCAGGAGATTCGAAGAGTTCAGCCAGCCAGTCGCGCAAAGCTCCGCGGCGCCTGCCAGTTAGGAGGTAAGCTCCGATCCCTCCAGCGCTAAAGACGATCAGTGGAACCAACCATTTACGCATTGGTCGCTTCCTCAAAGTGAAGCAGCGTGGACAGTCGATTGTGCCCGCAGTCCTGGGCGTCATTATCAACTGCTTCGCCAGCAAATCAGATACCTAAATACTTGGATTTGGCGGTATTGAGTTTGGTTCCTGTCCAGACATCGCTGCTCATATTTATGTGCGACTCTGGCCACATCTTCATGCTAATAAGACCGACCGATGGATCGTTGGAGGCATGCCCGCACGGCGAGACTCAGCCGCCCAGCATCCTGAAAATCGGATATTGGCTGGAGGTCCATGTCAGAAGTCATCATTTGCTTTCAGCAGACGCTAGCTCAGGATTAGAACAGGCAAGGCACATCAGCTCGGCGAGACGGCCGCGCACAAAAACGGCTCCCCGGGCGGGAAGCCGCTTGTATTGAACCGCTCTTTCATTGATTGAACGACGACGACGAGCTCGACGAGCCGTCGGTGCGCTTCAGAGTGGGACGGTCATCGTCATTCTGCGAGCCGTTGGTGTTTCCGTTCGGGTTCGGATTGTCGGCCGTGCTGCGCCGCAAGGTTGGACGGTTTCCGTTCGTCTGATCGTTCTGCAGCTTGTGCTTATTGTTGATGGAGGCCAGCCGGGCCTTCACCTGATCGAACTCCGAGGTGTTCAGCACATATTCGTCGCGCGGCGGCAGAACGGTTGCCATCTCCTGTTGCGCGTGGGTTACGCGGTCGGGCGTCATCGGATGCGAAGAGAACGCCTTGGCAATTGCGCCAGGCTTCTTCTTCTCTTGCGCCTCGATCTTTTCGAAGAAGGAGATGAATGACTGCGGATCGTAGCCGGTTTTGTACATGTATTCCATGCCGAGGAAGTCGGCCTCGCTCTCGAAATTGCGCGAGAACTTCATGAATGTCAAGGGCACGCCGATGCCCATGGCGACCTGTGTTGCTTCATACACGGCCCATCCGCCGGGGACGAACACCAGAGGAATGCTTGCGAGGTTCACGATGTTGCCGCGCGTCTGCTCGCGAGCCACGTGGCAGGCGGCGACGTGAGCGATCTCGTGCGCCATCACGCCAGCCAGTTCGGCTTCATTGTCGGCGGCGAGGATCAGCCCGGAGTTCACATAAAAGAACCCGCCGGGAAGCGCGAAGGCGTTGATCTCGTCAGTGTCGATGACTTTTATGGTGAACGGCACCTTCGAGTCGGAATTGCGCACGAGGTTTTGACCGATGCGGTTCACGTACTCGGTCACCACCGGGTCGCTGACCAGCTTCACACCGTGCTCAACCTGCAGCGAGTACTGCTGGCCCATCGCAACCTGCTTCTCGAGCGAATACCAGTTGCCGGCGCCGGTGTTGCATCCGACATTACGGTTGCCGATAGCGTCAATATTCTTCAGCGTTGAAGGGTTGGGAGCATTCTTGTCGGGCTTGGAGGGAGGCTCGTCAGGCGTGGAGGCCGGAGGCGCACTCTGAGACGACGATGCACTCTGCGGTTGCGAGGAACTGGTCGAGTCCTGTGTCGGATATCCTTGCGCCCAGGCGGCAGCAGCCGACACCACCACCAGCGCGAGGATCAACGCGCCTAACTGTCTGGATCGAGAATGCATGATTCCACCTTTTCGGGTCTCAATCCCGCCTGTGCGCTGCAAGCGCGCCGCCTCGGGAGTCCGGTACAGCTAAAAACACCACACCACGGAACGAGTTGCCCAGCCACTTGTATTCTACGCTGCTTAGGACCCTCCGGCTGGGGATTCTGTCCGGATCGCTCGGCTGGAATTCCGTCCGCAGAGGCGCAAAGTTCCAATTGCCGGTCTGGCTGCTATCGCTAGCGCGCGGCTAGTTCGCAAGCGATTCTCCCGCAACACCTTGCGTTGGAAAACCCCCGTCTTCAGGCTGGTCCACCAAGTTCAGTACCTCGTTGGACCATGTTAAACTGAATCCGAACCGGTATGGCCCAACTACAACGTAGAAAGACGTATACAGCCGCCATCGGAGGTGTGCGCGTAGGCGGCGATGCACCAGTTGTGGTGCAATCGATGACCAATACTGACACCGCCGACATTGAGGGGACGATTCGGCAGGTGGCGGCGCTGGCCCGGGCGGGTTCAGAGCTGGTCCGGGTCACGGTAAACAATGACGCGGCCGCGGCAGCCGTGGCGCCCATTGTGGACGGCCTCGATCGGCTGGCCATCCGAGTGCCGATTATTGGCGACTTCCACTATAACGGCCATATTCTGCTGAAGAAGTATCCTGACTGCGCCAAGGCGCTGGCCAAGTACCGCATCAACCCCGGCAATGTTTCGATCGGCAAGAAAGACGACGACAACTTCCGCACGATGATCGAAGTGGCGATCGAAAACGACAAGCCGGTGCGCATTGGCGTGAACTGGGGATCGCTGGACCAACCGTTACTCACACGCCTGATGGACGAGAATTCGAAGCTCGACGAGCCGAAAGACGCCCGCGACGTCACCATGGAAGCAATGGTGCAAAGTGCGCTGCGGTCGGCCGAGCTGGCTGTCAGCTACGGCATGCGCCGCGACCAGATCATCCTGAGCGCCAAAGTTAGCGGCGTGCAGGACCTAATCGACGTATATCGCGAGCTCGCGCGTCGCTGCGACTATCCGCTGCACCTTGGACTCACCGAAGCCGGCATGGGCGCAAAAGGTATTGTCAGCAGTTCGGCGGCCCTAGGAGTCCTGCTGCAGGAAGGCATCGGCGACACGATTCGCGTGTCGCTCACGCCCGCTCCGAATGGCGATCGCACCGAAGAAGTCACCGTCGGACAACAGATTTTGCAGTCAATGGGTATCCGCAGTTTCACACCGCAGGTCACCGCCTGTCCGGGTTGTGGTCGTACGACAAGCACGTTCTTCCAGGAGATGGCAGAGCAGATCCAGAGCTACCTGCGCGAGCAGATGCCTAACTGGAAATCGCGCTATGCCGGGGTAGAAGAGATGAAGGTCGCGGTGATGGGATGCGTCGTAAACGGGCCAGGCGAGTCGAAGCACTCGAACATTGGCATCTCGCTGCCCGGCACGTTCGAAGAGCCGAAAGCGCCGGTTTATGTAGACGGTCGCCTCATGACCACGCTGAAGGGCGATCACATTGTGGCCGAGTTCATCACGATCCTCAACGACTATGTCGCCTCCCACTATGCGGCGAGAGAACAGTTAGTTGGGATCAGCAACTAGTTCCGGCCCACATGGGACGACTTGGCCTCGGACTGGGGAAAGCCTATCAAGCTCCGCAAACCTAATGTCGTTGATAGGTAAAGCAGATCCATCGGTCGCAAACGACCTCGCCTTCGTGATGACAGGCCAATAGAGATAGTCGTCACCAGCTATCGCGCAGAAGCAATTCCACCCTACTTTTCCACCGGTGCTTGTCCTACAATCCAACCAAGCGCTGTGACCCCCACTTCCCAAACTGTCGGTAAACGATTTCGCCTCAAAGATGACGCAAACGTCACCAAGGCCACGCAAAAACTGCGCCTTCTTAAAAAGCTCAAGTGCACGCTGAAGTACGAGAAACTGGCTTGGGCTGAAGGTGCGAGGCTGGTCGCCGGCGTGGACGAAGTCGGCCGCGGCTGCCTCTTTGGCCCTGTAGTAGCGGCCGCCGTCATTCTCCAGCCCAACTACCGCATTCGCGGACTGCGCGACTCGAAGCTGCTCGACCGTAAGACCCGCGAGAAGCTTGCGCCCCGCATTCGCCAGAATTGCATCGCCTGGGCGATCGCTTGCGTCGATGTCTCCACCATCGACTCTATCAACATCTATTGGGCGTCGAAGAAGGCAATGGAAGAAGCTGTCGCCAAGCTTGCGCCTGCTCCTGACCACCTGCTCATTGATGCGCTGCGCATCAATTTTGAGTGCGACCAGACGGCTATTCTCCACGGCGACGCGGTTTCGGCCTCCATCGCCGCCGCCTCTATCATCGCCAAGGTTGAGCGCGATGCCATGATCCGCGAGCTCGATAGCACTTATCCCGGCTATGGACTCGCCTCGAATGTGGGATACCGCTCGCCCTTGCATCTCAAAGCCTTGCGCGAAAAAGGCCCCACACCACTACATCGCATGTCGTTTGCGCCAGTGTGGATGGCCAATACTCCGCAAGAAGTGCTGGAGTTTATGGCCGAACAACAGCTAGGGGAAGAATTACTGGCAGAAGAATCACCGGCGAAAGCTCAATCCCAGAGTTAACATACGGTGCACCCGTATGTTCAGCTGCGAATCCATCCCGCGCCGGGTGTTGATCATCGCGGCTATTGCTTTCGCTGCGGCCACCGCCCTGTACACCTTCGTATGGGTGTACTACTCAGGATGGTCTGCGCCCGTCAGCATCGGCATTGAGTGGAAGCTGGACTATAGCCCTTTCGTTGAGATAGAACGGGTCGTTCCCAACGGCCCAGCCGACAAGGCCGGCCTGCGGGCGGGCGACAAAATCCTTCGTGTCGACGGCTACCGGCAGCACGTCATATCTTTGGCCCCGGCCTTTGCACGTGGTAGGCCCGGCAACGTCGTTACGGTAGAGGTGGAGCGCCCCGGCGAACCTAAGCTGTTGAACCTGCCAGTGGTGTTGGGTTCCCCGCAGCCGCGTAAGCGGCCGACACTGGCCAAGTGGCTTGCTATCCAGGAGATCAACTACTACCCCGTGCCTTTCCTCATCGTGGGCATGGTGGTGTTGTTCCTGCGCGTCGAAGATCGTAATGCGTGGTTGCTGGCAATTTTGTTTGCCGGATTTATCGCGTCCGCTCCGGTGGCGTTTCTGGAGGGCGTACTTTCTCCCCCACTACGGCGTTTCATGCTGACCTACATGATATTGCTCTACATCTTCACGCCGGCGACATTTTACTGGTTTTTTGCGACCTTTCCCAGTTCCTCCCCCATCGACCGTCGGGTTCCCTGGCTCAAGTACGTGTTGGCGCTCGCGTCCCTGGTTTGCGCACTCCCCTTTGCTGTGCTCGCGCTGATCACAGGTAGCTCTTACACTGCATTGAGACTGGGAAGCGGTCTCTTTAATCGAGTTTGGCTGCCTGCATCGTCGATATACATGTTCTGTGCCTTCGGACTCGGCATGATGTCGCTGCTTCTCAACCGCCTGAAAGCCCCCACCGCGAATGACCGCCGCAAAATCCAGGTTATGTTGTGGGGGGTGGTTGCGAGCATGCTGCCGTTCATGATCACCGGCGCCATTGCACTCGTGCAGCACAAGGTCTATTACTCGTACCCGTTCTGGTTTTTCGCTATTCCAATCCTGGCCCTGGCACTGTTGCCCATCTCGTTCGCCTATGCCGTTGTCAAACACCGCGCTCTGGAAATCCCGGTACTGCTGAAGCGCAGCGCTCGCTACTTCCTGGTGCAGCGCGGCTTTCTGTTGCTGATTTTGCTGGCTGGTATCGCCGCCACTCTACTGCTGGCGCGAGGGTTGGAGAGGTACTTTCCCGAGCGCAATCCCATGGCTGTGCCCGCGGGCGCGGCGCTCGGCATTTTCCTGGTCTGGGGCGGCGCGCAGATGGAAAGCCGCGTCACCCGCAGATTGGATCGCGCGTTCTTTCGAAGCTCCTACGATGCCCGACAGATTCTTTTGGACCTTGCCGCTAAGACCCGCAGTGCAGCCAGCCGCGAGCAACTCGCATCGCTGCTGCACGACCAGATCAACGATGCGCTGCACCCCGCGACGCTCGCGATCTACTTTCGCCGACGTAGAGGCGACTTTGTAACCACGACTGACGTTTCGGAAAGCATGCGTTCACTGCCCGCCGGCTTGCCGGTGCTGCAGCACATGCAGGAGCGCGGCCAAACCTGGGAAATCGTGCCAACGGTGGGCGAAGCGCCAGCCTTGTCCATCCTGCGGCCGCTGATGCCCGAGTGTCTCGTTCCTATGCTCGGGCGCGATGGACAACTGCTGGGGCTCGCGGTGTTGGGGCCGAAATTGGCGGAGGAATCGTATTCGGGCGAGGACAAGCGATTGTTGGATTCTGTCGCCAACCAGACGGGCATTGCCCTCGAGAACTTCGATCTTGCAGCAAGTATGGCTGAGCGCCTCGAGGCCGAGCGGCGTGCGCGTCAGGAGATGGACATCGCGCGCCAGGTGCAGAGTAAGCTGCTGCCGCAAAAGGCTCCGGTGCTGAAGACGATCGAGTACGCCGGGGCGTGTATTCAGGCGCGCGCCGTTGGCGGCGACTATTACGATTTTCTCGACCTCGGCGAAGGACACGTGGGTTTCGTGTTGGCCGACGTCGCAGGAAAGGGCATCTCGGCGGCATTGCTGATGGCGAATTTACAGGCCCATTTGCGCAGCCAGTCGGCGATCGTGAGTCACGGATTCGCCGAGACGCTGGAAAAGGTGAACCGGCTGTTCTTCGAATCAACTGAACCCAACAACTACGCCACGTTGTTCATCGGTGTTTACGAAGACGCCACGCGGCGACTGCGGTACGTGAACTGCGGGCACAATCCGCCTGTCATCTTGCGTGGCGATTCTGTGAAGCGGTTGTGTGCAACCGCGACGGTGCTGGGACTGTTCGAGCGTTGGCGGTGTGATGTGGCGGAAACGCTCATCTGTCCCGGCGATATATTGGCTGTTTGCACCGACGGAGTATTCGAGGCCGCGAATGCTGAAGACAAAGAGTTCGGCGAAGGGGGACTTGTGACGGCGCTTCGCGCAGGCCAATGCCGCACAGCGCAAGAATTGCTGGAATCCGTCATTGCGGCCGTGAAGCGGTTCGCACCCGGGGAACAGGCGGATGACTTGACACTGGTGGTGGCGAAGGCGAAAGAGTGAGGAATGCACCACAGAGACACTGACGCGCGGGGCAGGCCGTTCGCTTTTCGCTGCTTACCATATGCATTCGTTCCTCATCTATTTGTGTAAGGCTGTAGCGAAAAGCGAAGGGCGAACGCCGATCTCTGGTGGTGAGAAACGGGGAATGAGGTGAGACGCTATGGTCATCGCATCCGAATTACGACCTGGAATGGTCATCCGCTTTGAAGGACAGGTGTACAAGGTGCTTGAAGTGGAATCGAAAGCAGGCGCAGCCAAGATGGGGGGCGTGGTCAAGGCTACGCTTAGCAACCTGCACAGTGGACGCATGCTCGACCAGCACATGCGCCCGCAGGAGCGCCTCGAAGATCTTGAACTCGAGCGCCACAATATGGAGTTCCTCTACAGCGGTGACAACGGTTTGACCTTCATGAATCCGGTGACCTTCGAGCAGGTTGAGATTGCGCGCGAGATGCTCGGGCCAGCGGAGAAATTCCTTCAACCTGAGATGGAATTGCCGGTTGAGTTCTTCGAGGGCAAGCCGGTCAGTGTCGTGTTGCCGCAGATCGTCGAAGTAAAGGTGGAGACGACAACGCCTCCGATCCATGCACAACAGGATAGCGCGTTCAAAGAAGCGACGCTTGAGAACGGCCTCGAAATTCGCGTGCCGTTGTTTATCGCGCCGGGAGAGACGGTGCGAGTAGAGGTCAGGACTGGGAAGTACCTCGACCGGGTGAGGGCAGACAAGAAAAAGGGGGCATAGAACGGCGAATTTGCTACTGCGGTTTTGCGCTATGCGAAATCAAGGGGCAAGCCCAACAGAATGGTCATGCTCACTCGACGGATCACAAATCGGTATGGCTGGAAGCGAGCAAACCCCTGAGTTCGACTAGGATAGGCGAGTGTCAAAAGCATCTAGCTATTGTCCCGCGGGCTTTCCTACATTGACCGTCCATCTGACCGTGGACGGAGCTGCTCAGTATATCGAATTCCTGAAGCGAGCGTTCGACGCCGTTGAACTCACGCGGTCGCCTTCACCAGACGGTCGCCTTCTGAACGCCAGCGTCCGCTTCGCGAACTCCGCGATGATGCTCAACGATGTCTTCCCCGAGTTCGGAGGTGAAGCCTATCGCTCTGGGCCGGCGATACGCCTGACCCTCTATGTACCGGATGCAGATGCTGCGTGGGCGAGGGCCATCGCAGCTGGCTGCAAAGTAGTATCGCCAATACAGGATCAGTTCTGGGGCGACCGCTATGGCGAAGTGAAAGACCCGTTCGGGTTCGTCTGGGCAATCGCAACGCACTTGGAAGACCTGACTGCAGCGGAAATAGAGGCCCGGCGACAGAAAGCATTCGGCTGAGGCCCGCGCGCTCAAGCCTGAAGGTGATGTCGTCTCAACGGCTCGGCCAGGGGTGCCCCGTTTCAAGCGCAGATTCGGGCGGGGTGTTCCTGAATCAAGAACTCCGTAGGCTCTGTGGTCTCAGTAGTTGAGTTGCTCCCTTCCGCCATTGCCCGCTTTGCTCCCACCATGTACTATTCGCCAACATGCTCCGACCTACTGTCGCTCTCTTGCACAACGCAATCGCGGTCGCACTGCTCGTCATTGCCTCCGGTTCAGCTTCAGCTCAAGCTCGACACGATCTCGTGCTCCACAACGGGCGCGTTATTGACCCTGAAACCTCCCTTGATGCAGTGCGTGACGTTGGCATCAGCAATGGCCAGATCGTTGCCATCAGTGAGCAGCCTTTATTGGGCAAGCGAGTGATTGATGCCACTGGTCTGATAGTCGCTCCCGGCTTCATCGACCTACACCAACATGATCTCTCGCAGGAAGGCATGCGCCTGAAGGCGATGGACGGCGTGACCACCGCTCTGGAGCTGGAGATCGGCCCACCCGATATAAGCAAGTTCCTCAACGAGCGGCAGGGCAAGTCACTGATCAATTTTGGAACGTCTGCCAGCCATCCCTGGGCGCGTGCGATGGTGATGGGCCACGAGGCGGCCGAAGGCGAGTTGATTCCGTCCTCCGGAGAGGCAACAAACAAAGCCGCGACGCCTGAGCAGATTCAGCGTATGCAGCAACGCCTGCGCGACCAGATCAATGCCGGTGGACTGGGCGTAGGTATGGGCATTCAATATACGCCCGGCGCGACACGGACAGAAATCATTGAGATGTTTCGCGTGGCCGCTGAACGCGACATGCCCGTGCAGGTCCACATGCGCGGCGACCGGGTGGAGTCGGTGAGCGAGGTAATTGCGGCCGCTGCAGTTACAGGAGCGCCGCTGCACATCGTTCACATCAATAGCAGTTGCCTGAGCGAAGCACCCGAGTGTCTACGCATGGTGGCGGGCGCTCGCGCGCGCGGACTCGACGTCACGACCGAGGCTTATCCGTACATTGCCGGCATGACCCAGGTCAACTCGGCGCTGTTCAACCCGGGCTGGCAGGAAAAGATCGGCGCCAATTATTCCGACTTGATGCTTCCCCGCACCGGTGAGCGCCTGACCAAGGAGCGATTCGAACAACTGCACGCCTCACCGCAGCCGCAGTTGGTCATCGTCTTCAACAACACGCAGCCTGTCGTGGACGAGATCATTGCGAACCCGCTGGTCATGATTGCTTCCGATGGCACCTCTGGGCATCCGCGCGGCGCCGGTACTTTTGGACACGTTTACGCGCGATATGTACGCGAGCGCGGCACACTCAGTCTGATGGACGCCATGCGCAAGATGTCCTACATGCCCGCGGTGCGCCTGGAGAACAGTACACCTCAGGCCCGTAAGAAAGGGCGTATGCAGGTGGGCGCCGATGCAGACGTGGTGATGTTTGATCCAAAGACGTTCACGGACCAGTCAACATTTGAGAAGACCAACGTGCCGAGCGTGGGGGTGCGATATCTGCTCGTGAATGGAACAGTGGTCGTGGACGATGGGAAGTTGGTGGATGGAGTAGCCCCGGGGAAGGCGATTACGAGTCGACCGTAACAGGAAGAGCCACCCAACCCCCTTGAATTGACCGAATTTGTGCTGCGCAACCGGGCGGCGGTCAAGGTTATTCGTCACGTCGCTGTGGATCCGCCGTGAGCTGCAAGCCATGATGTACAGGGAGCGGCGGCATGGACGGCCCATCAGCTCCTGCTAGAGAGAATTAAAAGCAGATGCCTCGCCCGCAAGAAACGCTGGCTCGAGATGACAGGTCAGGAGATTGGCTTATTAGCCGGCTGTCTGTCTGTGATGGCAATCCTACATTCCCGGCATCTTCATGCCTGCAATCCGGCGGGCGAAGCTGGGCTTGCCCATCGACTTGAACATCTTGCGCATTTGGGCATACTGGCGCAGGAGTTGATTGACTTCCTGCACGCTCGTGCCCGAGCCGCGGGCGATGCGCTTGCGACGGCTGCCGTTGATGGCTTCGTGATGTTCGCGCTCATAAGGTGTCATAGAGTTGATGATGGCCTCGACGCGCGTCAGTTCGCTATCGTCGACGCCGTCGGCGGCCTTTTGCATGTTGGCTAGCGGGCCGATCTTGGGCAGCATGCCTACAATGTTTTTCAGCGAGCCCATCTTTTTGACCTGCCGCAATTGCTCGCGAAAGTCTTCGAGCGAGAAGCCTTCGTGGCTCATCGCCTTCTGCGCGAACTGCTCAGCTTTCTTCTTGTCGATGGTAGCTTCGGCCTTCTCGATCAGCGACATGATGTCGCCCATGCCGAGAATGCGGCCCACGATTCGATCGGGATGAAACGGTTCCAGCGCTTCGTATTTCTCGCCGACGCCGATGAACTTGATGGGCTGCCCGGTAACGTTGCGAATGGAGAGAGCGGCGCCGCCGCGGGCATCGCCGTCCATCTTGGTGAGCACCACGCCAGTGAGGGTGAGTTTCTTGTGAAACTCATCGGCCGAGCGCACCGCGTCCTGGCCGGTCATGGAGTCGGCGACGAAGAGGATCTCCTGTGGGCTGAGGATCGCCTTCAGCGACTGCATCTCCTCCATCAACTGCTCGTCGATGTGGAGACGGCCGGCGGTGTCGACGATCATTACGTCGCAACCGTTGCTGATCGCGTCGCGGCGAGCTTCCTTCGCCAGGCGCTCGACTGTAGCAGTGTTCGCTTCTTCAACCGTGCCTTGGTAAAGATGGGCCTTTATCGCATTGGCAACCACTTTGAGCTGTTCGCGAGCGGCAGGACGATAAACGTCTACAGAAACCAACAGCGGGCGGTGCCCGCCCTGCTTGAGCCAATGCGCCAGTTTGCCTGAGGTCGTCGTTTTGCCGGAACCCTGAAGGCCGGCCATGAGCACGACGGTCGGCGGCTGCGATGCGAACTTGAGCTTGGCAGTGTCTTTACCGAGGATTGCGATCAGCTCGTCGCGAACGATCTTGATGACCTGCTCGGAAGGTGAGAGTGCGGTCATTACTTCCTGGCCAAGTGCCTTCTCGCGAATGTGCTCGATGAGCTGCTTGACGACATTCAGGTTGACGTCGGCTTCCAGCAAAGCCATGCGGATTTCGCGCAAGGCGTCGCCGATGTTTTCTTCCGTCAGCGTGCCTTGACCACGCAGATTTTTGAAGGCACGCTGGAGCTTATCTGTAAGATTTTCAAACATTTAGGTGACCGGAGCCACAGCGGAGAGCTGCTGGCCGCGAAGGCTCAGAATACCACGTGCGCCACGGACTTATTTGAGGCATGTTGGCACCATGCACCTCACACCTGCCAAGCCACAAAAGACAGCAGGTTCTTGTAAACTTGCTGATTCGGCGGCCCAGTGCCTTACCGGTGAGAGTTCCCTGAAAACTGAAGTGATTAGCAGTCTGCGACGCAAGCAGCAGATGAGGACGGGCGAGCGAAAACCTGTCCCGTCCTTCCCGTCCTCGCCTGCTCTGCGTTTGAGAACTACCGCGCGATACCGGTCTCTGCCGTACGGAATGTCTCAGCAGCTGCCAGAATGGTATTGGAGTGAATGGAAACCGTGTCTTCGACGCGAATCGCGTAGCCCCCGGCAAACGTAACCATGATCGGGATGCCGCGCGCACGAGCGGCGCGGAAGACCAGTTCGTCGCGCCGCTTCAGGCCATCAATCGTGAGATCGAGTCCGCCAAGCTGGTCTTCGCGGAAAGGGTCGGCGCCGGCGATATAGCAAATCAACTCGGGCTCAAACTGGCGCAGGCCGGAGCTGAGGGCATTGTCGAGCCAGGCAAGGTATTCGCTGTCGCCACATCCGTCGGGGAGGTTCACGTCGATTGAGGACGGTGGTTTCATCAGCGGATAGTTGTTCTGCTGATGCAGCGAAATCGTGAATACATCCTTGGCACTTACCCGACCGCGAATGCCCCCGCCTGCAAGTCCGAAGACCGACCCATGATGCGCCGAGGGCAGAGTTCCGGGTTGTGTGCCGGCTCCGCCGAAAATCACGGCCGTGCCGTTACCCTGGTGCACGTCGCAATCCACCGTCATGGCGCGCTGGATGAGCTTGCGTTTCTGTACGCAGCGAATAGCGATGGCAACATCGTGAATCATGCAGAAGCCCTCGCCGTGATCGGGGAAGGCGTGATGAAAACCTCCGCCTATATTGACGCACATGCCGTCGGCCACGGCACGCTCGGCGGCGAGAATTGAGCCCCCGGCGTGGAGAAAAAACGTGTCCACCACCTGCGGCGAAAAGGGGATTTCCATTTGCAGCTCCTCCCTAGCAGAGAGGCTGCCTTCCATCAGCTTGTTCACGTAGTGCGGTGAGTGCACCAGCATCACATCGGATTGGGTAGCCGGCTGAGGCTCAAGGAAATCCGACTCGTCCACTGCACCGAGGCCGAAGAGGCGCTCGCGGATCATGCGGTACTTGTCGGCACGAAAGACATGCTCGCCGATGGGAAGGAAGTATTTCTCGCTGTAGACAAGCTTGAACGGGAGCATGGGCCGATGGTCCGTCACAAACGGCAAAAACCCGATTCTATGCTCATCCAGCAGGAAAGCAAGCCGAGGCCGCATGTGGCTGAGCTTGGTGTGGGCTGTGATGGAGGGTGATTTAAGATGGCAACCGATGGCGACATCCGCGCAATACATGGCATTGCGCCGCGCAGCTGAGCACAACCTGCTGGCGACCGCGGGCGCGCTAATGATCACGGTGTTCGTAGTGTGCGCGCTGTTCGCGCCGTGGCTGGCACCGCGGGACCCGGCGCGGATTGATCTGCCAGCACGTTTAATGTCTCCCTCGGCGGCTCACTGGTTCGGTACAGATGAGTTGGGGCGCGATATCTTATCGCGAGTGGTTTACGGGGCCCGCATTTCCATGCTGGTTGGGGCGTGCGTGGTAGCAGCATCGTTGACAACGGGATTGATCTTGGGCTCGATCGCCGGATACTACGGCGGATTTCTCGATCGCTTTCTTAATGTGGTTGTGATGAACGCGTTTATGTCCTTCCCCGGAATTCTATTGGCGATTGCGTTTGTGGCGTTTCTCGGGCCGGGATTGTTCAACCTAATACTCGCTTTGTCGATCGGCGGATGGGTGGGTTATGCGCGATTAGTGCGCGCGCAGGTACTGGCCGTTCGGGAGCGCGAATTCGTCGAGGGAGCGCGCGCACTGGGGGCGAGCGACTTGCGGATCATCGTGCGGCACATCTTGCCAAACATTATTCAGCCAGTGATTGTGCAGGCGGCGATTGGCATGGCGGGAGCGATTTTGGCGGAGGCAACAATGAGCTTCTTGGGTTTAGGCGTGCCGCCACCGACTCCGAGTTGGGGATCGATGCTGAATGACGCGCGCTCGCACCTATTCGACGCTCCACATCTGGTGCTCTTCCCTGCCGGGGCGGTGATGTTGGCAGTGCTGTCATTCAACTTTATTGGGGACGGCTTGCGGGATTATCTGGATCCGAGGTCGAGGATTGAGGTGGGGCTGTAGCAGAGGTTGCAACGGCTGATTTGCCGCGGAGGCACGGAGGGCACGGAGTTTTTAAGATCCGTCTCACTGAAAATTGGCCCGGGCCTGCACTAGAATGCCCTCCGATCTGTTCTGAGGTTTGTAATGTTCTCTTGTCGATTCAGGTTTTGCAAGGTTTTCGGTCTCCTTCTTACTGTGACGCTTGTGGCTTCATGCGGCGGGCAAGCGACGCAGAGTTCGAACAGCACACCTTCACCGTCACCGACATACCAACTGGTGTGGTCGGATGAATTTAATGGGCCTGATGGGTCGGCACCGGATGCTACGAAGTGGGCGATTCAAGTCGGCGGTAACGGATGGGGCAACAACGAGCAGGAGTACTACACGGCAGGTTCGCAGAACGTGCAGGTAAAGGGCGGAAACCTGGTAATCACGGCGATCAAGGAAGACTACACGAGATCGGACGGCGTAACGCAGCACTATACGTCGGCTCGCATGCAGACAAAGGGGCTGTTCTCGCAACAATATGGGCGCTTTGAGGCACGCATCAAAATTCCCAAGGGTCAGGGCATTTGGCCGGCGTTCTGGATGCTGGGCAACAACATCGACGCGGCAGGATGGCCGGCGTGCGGCGAGATCGACATCATGGAGAACATTGGAAGAGAGCCGAACATCGTGCATGGCACGCTGCATGCGCCGGGGTATCCGCCGGAAGGATATACGGCGGCATACACGCTGCCGAGCGGCGCATTTTCGGATGACTTCCACATTTTTGCGGTGGAATGGGAGCCGCAGCAGATTCGTCTGTATGTAGATGGCAATCTCTATGCGACTGACACGCCGAGCGGGTCTCCAGTGCCGAGCAATTGGCCCTTCAGCACGCAACCGTTCTTCATCCTGGTGAATCTAGCGGTGGGCGGAAATTGGCCGGGGAATCCCGACAACACCACGCAGTTTCCCCAGCAAATGCTGGTGGATTACGTGAGGGTGTATCAGAAGCATTAGCAATTAGCTCGCTTTGGGGTGTCAGCTATCAGCCTCGAAACCACGGGATTTTTTGGTTAATTAGTAATTAGTGGCCTGTTTTGGCAATTGCCCAGGCACTCGCTACAGGCACCGTGAACATTTTCATCGATTATTGCATCTAAGAGCGCATGGCACTCGAAAAAGCAGTTCTCGGTGGTGGATGTTTTTGGTGTGTAGAAGCGTCGTTTCTGCAACTGGAGGGCGTTGAGGCGGTGCGTTCCGGTTACATGGGCGGGCGCAGGCCGAATCCTTCATACGAGCAGGTTTGCACGGGCACGACGGGACATGTCGAGGTGGCGGAGATCACGTTCGACCCGGCGAAGATCAGCTACCGCGAATTGCTCGAGGTCTTCTTCACGGGGCACGATCCGACTACGCTGAACCGCCAGGGTAATGATGTGGGAGAGCAGTACCGGTCGGTCATCTTCTATTTGAACGAAGAACAGAAGCGGATTGCAGAAGAGGTGATCGCAGAGTTCACTCGGGAGAAGGTTTTCGATAAGCCGATTGTGACGACGGTGGAACCGGCGCAGACGTTCTATGTGGCCGAAGATTATCACCAGAATTACTTCACCAATCATCCCTACCAGCCGTATTGCATGTTTGCGGTTGCTCCCAAGGTGAAGAAAGTGCGGCAGAAGTTTGCGTCGCGGGTGAAGGCGGCTGTATAGTTCGCGGGGGCGGAGAGTTCACCACAGAGACACCTAGGCTCTTAGAATCAATCCTTTCCGTGATTACCGTAGCTCCGTGGTTGATCTGAGCGGTAGAATTTGGCGCATGGCGGACTCGCTCAATCTGAGCCTGTGGTTTCCCAGCTTCCATGAAAATGAAATGCTGCCGCGCACCGTGTCGGTGATGCGGCAATTTTTGTTTTCAGAGGTACGCGAAGGGATTACATATTTGTCGGTGCATCCGACGGCCTGGTCGGAGCCAACGGTGCTGGAGCGACGATTCAATCCGGGTGTGTCGCCCGAGGAGGCCGCAGAGATTGCGAGCGAATTCGCGCACGACGATTTTGCCTTCGTGTTCGAGGCATTCTGGGATTTATGGGTTCCGAACGAAGATTCGGAAGGCGATGCGTGGGTGCAGCGGCCGATAGCCGTGCGGTTTGTCGCGCATGGAGTTCAGTTCGATGAGGGAATTTATACCGATGACGGTCACGTCGAAGTGGACTTCGGGCTGGATACACCGTTTCTGTTCGAAGGGCTGGAGCTGTCGGCCAAAAACGAAGAGCACGTGCGATACAACATCGCGAAACTCGTAGCGTTCACGATGGCGGTGCAGAAGAACTGCAAGTTATCGGGGCGGGTGTTGTGGTCCGAGTCGGAGAGCAATTTGGCGCAGAAGCTGATTGCCCAGTTGCAGCAGGTGCACTGAGCAACTAGCGACTAGCAACTAGTAGTTAGCTTTTGGCTCTCAGTGGCGGGAAAATGCCCGGTTCCTAGTTGTGGCCGCCGGCTAAGCCGCCTCATTGCTTTTAAGATACTGCTATCCGCGGCCTGCTGACGCCGCTCTTGGATCAGCTGTCGGTCATCATAAAGTTGCTATAGAAAACGAGAGGTCCAGAATGATCTGGACCTTTAGAGCTTTGGCCGCTCGAATTGAAGTGCCCGCGGGAGTTCGAATTTATGGGCCCTAGGGCACGGCTAAAGCCGTGCCCTTTCAAAGCGAAGGCCCACCCAGGTTACTTTGTTCGGCCGCTTTCGACTTTCAACTCAGCGCTGGCGCCAGCCTGTGCTGCCGCAAGCCGAGCAGTCAGCACGCGGAACGGCGAACACGAAACATAGTTGAAATCGTTCTGCGCGCAGAATTCGACCGACGCTGGATCGCCGCCGTGTTCTCCACAGATGCCGATCTTGAGCGTTGGGCGAGTCTTGCGGCCCTTCTCGACGGCGACCTTGATCAGTTGACCGACGCCCTGCTGGTCGAGCGTGGCGAACGGGTCCTGCTTCAAGATGCCTTCAGCGAGGTAGGCAGTGAGGATCTTACCCACGTCGTCGCGGGAGAAGCCGAACGTGGTCTGGGTGAGATCGTTGGTACCGAAGCTGAAGAACTCAGCTTCCTGCGCGATTTCATCGGCTACCAACGCGGCCCGCGGCAGCTCGATCATAGTGCCGACGAGGTAGTCGACCTTCTCTTCTTTCTCGGCAAAGACCTCTTCGGCCACGCGGCGCACGATAGCAGCCTGGTTGGCCATTTCCTTGATGCCCGTGGTGAGCGGGATCATGACTTCGGGCTTCACCTTCACACCTTCCTTCTGCACTTTGACCGCGGCCTCGAAGATGGCGCGCGCCTGCATCTCGGTGATTTCGGGATAGGTAATGCCAAGTCGGCATCCACGCAGGCCGAGCATCGGGTTGACTTCATGCAGTTGCTCGACGCGGTTGAGCAAAGCATGCATTTCTTTCAGCTTGGGCGAGCGCGGCTTGGTAGCCTCGAGCTTGGCGATTTCAACCATCAGCTCTTCGCGACGCGGCAGGAACTCGTGCAGCGGTGGATCGAGGGTGCGGATGGTGACCGGGAAGCCGTCCATGGCACGGAAGACGCCGACGAAATCGGCGCGCTGCATGGGCAGCAGTTTCTTCAGCGCGGCGCGGCGGTCCTTCTCGTTGTTGGCCAGAATCATGGCGCGCATGTGCGGCAGACGGTCCTCAGCGAAGAACATGTGCTCGGTGCGGCACAGCCCGATGCCTTCAGCCCCGAACGCACGAGCCTGCAGGGCGTCGCGTGGAATGTCAGCATTGGCGCGCACGCCGATGCGGCGGAAGGGCTCGGCCCAGCTCATAAACTTCAGCAGCTCGGCATCGTCAGGTGAGGCCGCGACGGTCTTGAGCTGTCCGTTGATGACGCGGCCTGTGGTGCCGTCGAGTGAAATCCAGTCGCCAGGCTTGAGGACTCTGCCTGCAACCTTGATTTCGCGGTTCTTCTCGCTGACGTCGATGTCTCCGGCGCCGGCTACACAGCACTTACCCATACCGCGGGTGACGACAGCGGCGTGGCTAGTCATGCCTCCACGTGAGGTAAGAATGCCCGAGGCGACTTCCATCCCGTGGATGTCTTCTGGCGTGGTTTCGCTGCGGACCAGGATCAGCTTAGCTTTCGGGTCCTTTTGGAATTTCTCGACAGCTTCGTCGGCGGTGAAGACGATCTGGCCGACGGCGGCGCCGGGTGAGGCCGGCAAGCCGGTGGCCAGCACCTCGACGTGCACATCTTTTTCGTCGAGACGCGGAACGAGGAAGTCATAAAGCTGGTTAGCCTCGACGCGGAAGATGGCTTCGTCTTTGCTGATGAGGCCCTCCTCGACCATCTGGATGGCGACTCGCACGGCGGCGCGTCCTGTGCGCTTGCCGTTGCGGGTCTGCAGCATGTAGAGACGGCCATCCTGGATGGTGAACTCGAAGTCCTGCATGTCGCGATAGTGCTTCTCTAGGCGCGTGGTGATATCGCGTAGCTGGTTGTACACGTCGGGCATGATCTTTTCGAGTTCGGAGATGTGCACCGGCGTGCGGATGCCGGCGACCACATCTTCACCCTGAGCGTTCATCAGGAACTCGCCGTAAAACTCTTTCACGCCGGTGGCGGGGTTGCGCGTGAAACCGACGCCGGTGCCGCTGGTCTCGCCGAGGTTGCCGAAAACCATGGCCTGCACGTTAACGGCGGTGCCGAGCATGTCGTCGATGTTGTTGATGCGACGATAGTGCTTAGCGCGGTCGTTTTGCCAGGAGCGGAAAACGGCATCGCGCGCCATCACGAGCTGCTCGTGCGGGTCTTGCGGAAAATCCTTCTTCGTGTGCTTCTGCACGACCTTCTTGTATTCACCGATGACTTCCTGCAGCGCCTTGGCGTCGAGGTCGGTGTCGAGCTTGGCCTTCTTCTGCTTCTTCTTGCCGTCGAAAACTTCTTCGAAGGCGCTCTTGGGAATATCGAGCACGACGTTGCCGAACATCTGAATAAGGCGGCGGTAGCTGTCGTAGGCGAAGCGCGGGTTATTGCTGCGCTTAGCGAGACCTTCGACCGATTTGTCATTGAGGCCGAGGTTGAGGATAGTGTCCATCATGCCGGGCATGGAGAACTTCGCGCCCGAGCGAACGCTGACCAGCAGCGGATTGTCGGCGCCACCGAGCTTTTGGCCCTGCAAAGCTTCGAGCTTGGCGAGGGCTTGGTCCATTTGCTTGTTGACTTCGGCGGAGACGTCGCCGTTGCGCATGTATTCGCGGCAGGCCTCGGTCTGGATGGTGAAACCGGGGGGCACCGGGAGCTTGGCATTGGTCATCTCGGCGAGGCCGGCGCCCTTGCCACCCAGCTCGTCCTTCATTTTGCCGTGGCCTTCGGCGTGGTTGTCGCCGAAGAAGTAAACATATTTAACCGATTTTGTGCTGGTAGCTTTTGGCTCGACTTCTACTGTGGTTGTGCTCATATCAATCCTTTGCTGGCAGGTAAACGAATTTATGTTAACGCTTTCCATTCATGAACGTATGGGGCGTGGGTGCCGCGCGGACTGAAATCCGCAAGGCGGGTCAAAATAGACGGCTTGTCGGTACGGCTAAGGCCGTGCCCTTGCAAAACAACTCTAGAAAGATGAGCCTTCCTGTGCACGCCTGAAGGCGTGCTCCACCCGTGATAGGCAGGAGTGGTTGCGCTCACTTTGCCTCCGTGACGATTTCGCTGAAATCGGCGATGGTAGAAAACTCGCTCAGCAGATCGCGCATCAGCGCCAGCCGGTTAGCGCGCACGCGCTCGTCGTCGACCATGACCATGACCTTGTCAAAAAAGGTATCCACCGGCTTGCGCAGTTTACTAATTTCCGTCAGCGCACGGATGTAGTCCCTCTTATCGCGTAGAACTTGTACTGAGACAGCTGTCTCCAACATCTGTGTGCCTACTGCTTTCTCGGCGTCCTCTATCAGACTATCCATGTCGAGCTGTACAGCCACAGTCTTTTTCGTTTCACTCGCCTGCCGCAAGATATTTTTCATGCGCTTGAAAGCAATACAGATCGAAGCAAAATCTTCCGAGCCACGCACAGCGGTGACTGCCTCCGCCCTTGCTATCACATCCACAACCTGGTCGTTGCCGGCGGCGAGAACGGCATTGACCACGTCGTAGGCGAAGCCGCGGGCATCGCGGAGATAAAACTCAAGACGCTCGCGCAGGAATGCGGCGGTCGCGGCGGTATACTCCACCTTCGAATCGAATCGCTTTTCGGCTTCACTGCCAGAGTATTCAGTGCGCGCATCGGAGAAGAGTTTGGACAACGAGAGCGGCAGCTTGTGTTCGGCAATGATCTTGACGATCCCGTTGGCCGCGCGGCGTAGCGCGAACGGATCTTTCGATCCCGACGGAATCAGGCCAAGGGCGAACATGCCGGCGATACTGTCAGCCTTGTCAGCGATGGCGAGCACCGCACCTTCGACTGTCGGCGGCACGGAGTCGTCCATCGACTCAGGCTGGTAGTGGTGATAAATCGCGTCGCCGATGGCGTCAGCGGTGGCTTTGGGTAGCGAGGGATCGAGGTCCTGCACCTTAGCGTAGAGTCCGCCGATGATGCCCTGAAGTTCGGTAAATTCCTTGACCAAGTCGGTGGTGAGATCGGCCTTACAGAGCAGCGCCGCCTTGTGCACGACCCCGGAACGGATTGTCATGCCCTCGCTTTCCAGTGCGGCGCAGATGAGGCTCGCTAGTCTTTGCACTCGACAGGTTTTGTCGTAGTAACTGCCGAGATCCTTCTGGAAGGTCACCGACTTCAATATCTCGACGCGTTCGCGCAAGTTGATCTTCTGGTCGGTGTCCCAGAAAAAACGAGCGTCGTTAAAGCGCGCGCGCAGCACGCGCTCGTTCCCATGCCGGATAAGGCCATCGGGATCGCTGTCCGTGTTGAGTACGGCGAGGAAATGCGGAAGGAGCTTCCCATCGATGTCTTCGATGGCGAAATACCTCTGGTGGTCACGCATCACTGTGACCAGGACTTCCTGGGGAAGAGTGAGAAATTCCGGATCGAAGCCGCCGAGAATGACGCTCGGGTATTCCGTAAGGTTGACGACTGTGTCGAGCAGAGCTTTGTCTTCACGCCAGTGAGCGCCTGGGATGGTGCGAGTTGCAGCGTCGAGCGCCTTACGAATGCGGTGTTCACGCTGGGAGGCGGAGACGGTGACGTAGGCTTCGGCAAGCTTGCCGGCGTAATCTGCGGGCTTATCAACGATGACGGGCCCAGTTGAGAGAATCCGATGCCCCGCACTGAGTCTTTCGGCAGTGATACCGCCAAATGCAACAGGGACGACTTGATCGTCAAGGAGGGCGACCATCCAACGCACGGGACGCACGAAGCGCTCAGCGGCTTTGCCGCGCCAGCACATTGATTTGGCCCAGTAGATTCCTGCGATTTCCTTGGGCAGCGATTCGGCCAGGATCTCGCTGGCGGCGCGACCTTTCTTCTGTACACTGGCGGCGAGGTATTCGCCTTTGGGGGTGGTCACTCGCTGCAGTGAGCCGACAGCAATGCCAGCCTTTTTGGCGAACGCTTCGGTGGCAGGAGTGGGTGCGCCGTCTTTGAAGGCGAGCTTGAGGGAGGGCCCGGTCAGTTGCTGCTGTACGTCGGGCTGTTGCATGGCGACGTTGCGGGCCAGCACCGCGATACGACGCGGAGTGGAATACGATTCGATTTCAGGCGCGTCGGCCAGACGTTCGCGCGAAAGCAGGTCTTGGGCGCGGCGGGCGAGCTCGTCGCGCGCACTGTCGATCATGCGGGCCGGTATTTCTTCGGTTCCAATCTCTAAGAGGAAATCAGGCATGAATAAGCGTTCTTTCTATTGTGCCGCATTTCGTGTTTCAAGCGTGTGACTTGCATCGCTGCGGTTTTGGCCTGCAGCCCACCAGCGGCCGGCTTGGTATTCTCTTTGCACTTTTCCGCGGGCTTACGCTCCCAGCCGAGACAAAGTTCGCCCTTCGGGCTGGTCCCTTCGACCCGGTGAACTGAGTTCCTACGTCAGCCAATAATTGGGGCCTCTTCTTTTTTGTTGCTGTAAACGGAGGTGGCCGAAAACTGCTCAGCTAACTCTTGCTGGGTTACATAAGCGCTCGCAACGCCGGACGCGAGCGCGCGAATGCGCGCAATAACCCCAACCCTTTCTGTGACTGAAATTGCTCCTCGCGCGTCCAGGAGGTTGAATAGATGCGAACATTTCAAGCAAAGGTCATATGCCGCAAGCGTTGGAGCCCGCATGGAATTCGCTGCTGCCGACTCCCCTCCCGCCTCCATTGCCTTCCCCACGTCCAACGAGACCGCACCACCGCGATTGCTCAGCGATTTTAGATCGGCCTGTATTCGCGCGAGCAGGTCTTTGCATTCCGCTTCGTACAACTCGAAGTGCTTCCACGTTCTCTCAATGTCGGCAACCTCGAAGTTGTAAACCGAGAACTGCACCTCGTCCTGCAGACGAATTTCGCCATACTTCACAGGTTTGCCATCGGGCCCGACGACCCAGGTAATGTCGTAAATGCTGTCCACGTCCTGCAGAAATTGCGCGATGCGCTCGAGGCCGTAGGTCAGCTCGGCGGAGATGGGATCGAGGTCGATGCCACCGCACTGCTGGAAGTAGGTGAACTGGGTGATCTCCAGGCCATCGAGCATGACCTGCCAGCCGATGCCCCATGCGCCCAGTGTAGGCGACTCCCAGTTGTCTTCCTCGAACTTGATGTCGTGCTTGCGCAGGTCGATGCCAATGGCTTCGAGCGACGCAAGATACAGGCCCTGCACATCGGCCGGTGGCGGCTTGAGGATGACCTGATACTGCATGTGCTTGAAGAGTCGGTTGGGGTTTTCGCCGTAGCGTCCGTCAGCTGGACGACGCGAGGGCTGCACATATCCCACGCGGTACGGCTTTGGGCCGAGCACTCGAAGGAAGGTTTCGGGCGCCATTGTTCCGGCGCCGACCTCGACGTCATACGGTTGCTGCAGCACACAACCGTGATTTGCCCAGAAAGCCTGCAGGCGAAGAATGAGTTCCTGGAAAGTCAGCGGATTGGGGGAGGATGGCAAGTAAGAGTTCTCGTATTTTTGTGTGTTCGTGCGCGGGTGCGTGGAAAAAACCGCCGCTCCACAGCTCCCTTTTTCACTACCAGCGTATGCGGCGCACGGCTAAAACCGAATCAGCGCTCCGCGGCTAACCTCACCGGCTAAAGCCCGCTCGGGGATTTAAAAAGCGCTGTTCGGCACGACTAAGTCGTGCCCTGATACAAAGCAGTTCTTAGAAATGCAGATCTCTCGGCTCGCCCGCCGCGGTGGGCGACCTGGTGATGACAAGTATTCCAATCCTTACAGCTTGTTCAACATCACTGCCGTCACCAGCTTCTTCTCAATGTGGCGCTCGACAATCTGCACCAGGTAGCGCCGCAGGTCCGCGCCTCGCGCCGCACTCCACGGCTCATCCGCCAAAGACTCCAATGGCGAGCGAAACATCTGCAGCGCTGCAGCGCGCGATTCTGCTGTTAACTCCGACGAAGCCAACCGCTTATGGCGCACGCACATCAGCCCATCGGCCAACGCGTGATAGAACGCCCGATCGCCGTTGAGCGAGCGGCTACAGTTACTGCACGTCGTCATCTCCGGCAAAAAGCCGACCAGCCGCACCAGCCAAAGCTGGAAATAGCTGAGCGGCATCCAAATCGAGCCGCCCTGCAAATGCCGCAACACCGAAACCGCAAGCCGGAAAACCGCATCGTTCGCCTCGCGGTCGGGGAGCAGCTCATCCAGCAGTTCTGCCACGTGCTCGAGCGCTACCACGCGCGGGTAATCCAACTCGTCCGACAGCGGCGATTCGAGTATGTCGCAGGCATCCAGCCGCGCCAATTCCTGCCGCTCGCGATCGTCCCAGTACGCACGTACCAGCGTCAGCGGCTCTAATGCCCCGCCGAATCGTCGGCGCGACTTCTTGGCCGAGCGCGCTACGCCTTTTACTTTCCCTTCGGCGCGCGTAAACAGCGTGACCAGCAGGTCGGCTTCGCGCAAAGGATACGTTCGTAAAACGATCGCTTCCGATTGCTGCAAAGCCATGAACTGTCGCCTGACGCCGGGAGAACAACAGGTGCGGACGTTGCCGAGACGTCGCGTGCGAAACCGCGATTCGCAGCTACGGGATCGACCGAAGCCACTGCGTCGTAAGCAGCTATTTTAATGGCGGGTGTGGGGTTGTGCAAAGCGAGGAGGGTTATGCAGCCAGGGAGCTGCAGGCCCACTTTCGAGCAGAAGCCTGGTGGCGCACAGGCCCGCCCGCCGGGCAGCCATCTGCTCGATCAGTTGCTTAACTGTAAGTACGAGCGGCTGTCCGATCTGGACGTGTTGCATGCTCGGAACAATACCTGTTCGCCTGAGTGCCCAATGCCCTTATCGTCGCAGTTGGGCTGTGATTACCTCCCGGGCGCCTCCAGCGTGATGCTAGAATGCGCCAACAATACTGTTTACAGTCATTTGCATGCCGGAACACCAGCAAATTCGTCACTCGGGTTCCACTTCGCTTCCCTCACTAGTGCTACTTACCGGATTCATGGGCTGCGGCAAAACCACTGTCGGACTGGCTTTGGCCGAGCTATTACGCTGGGAATTTGTGGACCTTGATGAATACATAGAACGGCAGGAGCAGCTTTCCATACGCGAACTTTTTGCGCAACGGGGCGAAGAGGAGTTCCGGAAGATCGAACATCTAACATTGCGGACATTGGTGGCAGCGAGCTCGCGGCCAACCGTGATTGCTCTGGGCGGCGGCACCTTTGTACAACCACAGAACGAATCGATATTGCGCGATGCGCGCGTGCGCTCGGTCTTTCTCGAATTGCCGGTGGAGGAGCTGCTTCGGCGCTGCGACAGTTGCACCGATGGTAAGCAATTCAATCCGCGACCGCTTGCCGCCGGCTCCGCCGAGTTTCGCAGGCTTCACGATCAGCGCTTACCCTTCTATCGCCGGGCTGATGTAACTATCGATGCCAATGGCAAGACGCGCGCAGCTATCGCTCAGGAAATTGGCGTACGGCTGCAGTTAGCCAGCGCTCCATAGCCGGATCCGCCAGTGGCCGTGATGTAAACTAATGTTTACAGACAATGGGCACGCACAAAATTCCCGTCGGAATTCTCGGCGCTACTGGAGTTGTCGGTCAGCGCTTTATTCAGCTGCTGGAGGGCCATCCCTGGTTCGAGGTAGCGTGGTTGGCGGCTTCGGATCGTTCCGAAGGCAAGCCCTACGGCGAGGCGGTTCGGTGGCGTCTTAAGACACCTGTTCCCGAGCATATTCGCAACATGCAGGTCTCGCCTGCGGCACCGGATGGAGCGCCGCGGGTGATTTTTGCCGCGCTGGACGCCGGCATCGCGCGGGAGTTGGAACCCAAGTTCGCCGAAGCTGGATGCGCTGTGGTAAGCAATTCGTCGGCGTTTCGCATGCAGCAAGATGTACCGCTGGTGATTCCCGAGGTCAATCCCGACCATCTCGCGCTTATCGAACAGCAATGCTGGCGCAAGAAATCGGGTGGGTACATCGTCACCAACCCAAACTGCTCAGCGATTGGACTGGTCGTTGCATTAGCCCCGTTACAAGACAAGTTCGGCGTAGAGTCATTGTTCGTAACTACGATGCAAGCGGTGAGTGGTGCGGGATATCCGGGCGTGGCTTCGTTGGACATTCTTGGCAATGTGATTCCCTACATCGCCAAGGAAGAAGAGAAGATGGAAGAGGAGACGAAGAAGCTCCTCGGTAAGTTGAACAGCCACGCGGTGCAGGCGGCCGACTTCCCCATGACTGCGCACTGCAATCGAGTCGCAGTCGAAGACGGGCATACTGAGTCGGTTTCTATAAAGCTGAAGAAGAGAGTTTCAGCCGAGGGAATCATCGCTGCTTTCGAGGGTTTCCGCTCCAGGCCACACGAACTGGGGTGTCCGCTGGCGCCGGAGAAGCCTCTGGTGTACGATGCCGCGCCTGACCGGCCGCAGCCGCGTTTCGACCTCGACCGCGGCAAGGGCATGACGGTGAGTGTGGGCCGCTTGCGTCCATGTGGCGTGCTCGACTACAAGTTCACAGTGCTGTCGCACAACACCATACGCGGGGCAGCCGGAGCCGCGCTGCTGAATGCCGAGCTCCTGAAAGTTCAGGGCTACCTTTCGTGAACGCTGACGAGAGCTCAGCATCCCATGTCGCGATTAGCTCAGGGGCTAAGGCCCCAATGTTTTGTCCGCGTGTTGCGGCACCCTTGGGCTTCGCTCGGGGCAGGCTTGTGAAGTCGTGCCCTGATACAAAACGGCCGCAGACGAGAATTTTTCCGCAAGCTGAAAAGCCACGGCCTTTCAAGGCGGCGATGCCCACGAATGATGCCGGGGTATCGCCGTGATCGTGATGAAATTCGGCGGCACCTCGGTAGAGGACGCCACTGCTATTGATCGCATCGCCGGAATCGTCAAAGCCCGTCTCAGTAAGCGTCCGCTGGTCGTGGTCAGCGCGATGTCGAAGGTGACCGATGGCCTGCTCGCTATGGCTGTGGCGGCGGGCAAGGGTGATGGCGACAAGGCTGTCGAGCTGTGTCACCAGGTCCGCGAACGGCACTTCACCACCGCAGGCGAATTGCTGCATACCGGGCTGTTCACGGAAGTGCACAGTAAGCTGCAAGCCGAATTCGAATCTCTGGAGCACCTGTTGCGCGGTATCGCTGCTGTCGGCGAGTTGACGCCACGCACTTCCGACTACGTGGTATCGTTCGGCGAACGGCTGTCGAGTATCGTGATTACGGCAGCCTTCACTGCGCGTGATATTCCGGCGGTGCTGCTGGATGCTCGCAAGGTCATCATCACCGATGCGCAGCATGGCAAGGCGATTCCCCAAGCCGAGGAAATCGAGAGCAAACTGGAGATACATGCCAAGCCGCTAATCGCCGAAGGCAGAGTACCAATCATGGGCGGCTTCATCGGCTCAACGTGCGATGGCATCACAACGACTATTGGGCGGGGCGGCTCCGACTTCTCTGCTGCGCTGGCGGGCGCGGGCCTCGACGCCGAGCGGATCGAGATCTGGACCGACGTGGACGGGATGAAGACGACTGATCCGCGCATTTGTCCGGACGCACATCGCATCAAGATCATCAGTTTCGATGAGGCCGCGGAGCTTGCGTACTTCGGAGCGAAAGTATTGCATCCGGCAACGGTGCTGCCTGCGGTGGAGAAGAACATTCCGGTGCTGGTGCTGAACTCGCGCAATCCTACGAATGAAGGCACGCGAATTGTTGCGCGAACACCGAAATCGAAGGCTCTATTTAAGGCGATCGCGGCCAAGCAGCGCATCACGATCATCGAAATCGTGGCCGCACGCATGTTGATGACGCACGGCTTCCTGGCCAAAGTTTTCGAGATTTTTGACCGCCACAAATGCGCCATCGACATTGTGTCCACCTCCGAGGTCAGCATCTCGGTGACAGTGGATTCGAATGAGGCGATTCCTGCGATTACCGCCGACCTGGAGAAGCTGGCTTATGTGAAGTTCTCCGGACGTCAGGCGATCATCTGCCTGGTGGGCGAGAGCATACGCGAGAGACCCGGGGTTGCCGCGCAAGTGTTCGATGCCATGAAAGAGATTAATGTGCGCATGATTTCCCAGGGCGCGTCGGAGATCAACATGTCGTTCGTGATTGAAGAAAGTGACGTTCCGGCGGCCATCAAGAGATTGCACGCTCGCTTCTTCAACGATCTCGATCCTGAGGTATTCGACTGATGTTGCAATCGCTTCACCTCGTTCTGCTAGGGGCCGGCAAGACCGGCTCGCTGGTGGCAGAAGTGGCGCGAGAACGGGGGCACAGGACGACGGTGCTGACCGAGGTGGAGAATCCGAACAGCGCGTGGCTCACGCCGGCAAGCTTGGCGGATGTTGACGCGGTGGTAGATTTCACCACCCCTGACGCCGTTCTGGCCAACATTGCCAAATGCGTCGCTGCTCGCACCCCGATGGCCGTTGGCACGACTGGGTGGTACGACGAACTCGCTCGCGTCAAGCAGGAGGTCGAGCAGGCCGGCAGCGCGCTGGTTTTCGGCGCGAACTTCTCCTACGGCGTGAACCTCTTCTTTAATATTGTAAGGGCAGCAGTCCCAGCCCTGCAGCACGGATACAGCGGGCACATTACTGAGCGGCATCACCTTCACAAGAAAGATGCGCCGTCTGGAACAGCGATGGCGTTACAGCGGGTGCTGCAACACGCCAGCGGCCTTTCTTTGGGGATTTCGTCGGAGCGCGAGGGTGACGTGATGGGGGTACATACTCTGGATTTGATGTCTGGCGGGGATCGCATCTCCCTCATGCACGAGGTGAAATCGCGCCGGGCCTTCGCCGAAGGCGCGGTATTGGCCGCCGAGTGGATCGTAGGCAAGACCGGCTTCTACGACTTCAAAGATATTTTCAACGAGCTGTGATTTTGCACAGGCGCTACGCCATACAATTTTGGTCGAGAGCTAATTAGGGCCGCGAAGGTGCGAGTAGCCTGAGAAGTATGTATGACCCTGGCGGGCTAAAACCGCTCGGGGAGGACATAAATAAGGGCTTAGACGCTGGCCTGGAGGCCAGCTCTACCAAAAACGGCTTTCGAGGTAGGAAGCTAGGTAACATGACACTGCGTGGATGCGGCACTGCACTGGTCACCCCCTTTCGGCAAGACGGCAGCATTGATGAACCGGCGCTGCGCAACCTAGTGCGCTGGCAAATCGATTCCGGCGTCGATTTCCTGCTGCCCTGCGGCACTACGGGCGAAACACCAACGCTGACTCATGACGAGTGGCTGCGTATCATCGACATCACCACTGAGACCGCCGCGGGCCGCCTGCCGATTATGGCAGGCGCGACGTCGAACAACACGCAGGATGCGGTAGCGAAAACTCGCGAAGCTTCGTCACGCACCGGGGTGGACTATGTCTTGTCGGCAACGCCTTACTACAACAAGCCGACCCAAGAAGGGATTTACCGGCATTTCCGCGAAGTCGCCGAGGCCTCGCACAAACCGGTCATGTTGTACAACATTGCCGGTCGCACGGGCACGAACATCGAGACGCCAACGTTGCGGCGGCTGGCGGAGGTTCCCAACATCGTCGCCGTTAAAGAAGCCAGTGGAAATATCGGGCAGATCGCAGAAGTATGCGGAACAGTGCCGGACGATTTCCTGGTGTTCTCGGGCGACGATGCGATCACGCTTGCAGTCATTGGACTCGGTGGAGTGGGCATTGTTTCAGTCGCCTCAAATGCGATTCCGGCGGAGATGACGCGCATGACGCAAGCCGCCCTCACCGGCAAGTGGGACTTGGCCCGCATGATCTTCCGCAAATATCTGCCGCTGATGCAAGCCAACTTCATCGAGTCGAACCCAATTCCGGTGAAGGCAGTGCTCTCGATGATGGGCCGAATGGAAGAGGTGTATCGACTGCCGATGTGCCCCATGCGTCCTGAAAACCGCGCCAAATTGGAAAAGGTCGTGACCGAGGTTGGGTTGCTACAGCCGCATTCGGTCACGGTGCAGTAGGGTCTCCTTGGCCATTGCTTGCGGCATTAATAACATCCGCAGCGGCTTCACCACGGAGGCACTGAGGGCACGGAGAAAAAGAACTTAAAGAAACTCCGTGATGCTGTGTCTCCCTAGTGAATGTTTTGACGGGCATCAATTCTGCCTACACCATTTATACTGCCCGCAAGATGCACCATCTTCAGAACGATATCGAGCGGCACTACGCTGCTGGGCCGGCTGCTTCCTCTGATCCCTCAGCACGTGCTGTCTTCGAACAGTTTCGCGATGCGCTGACCGCGGGCGAGATCCGCGCCGCCGAAGAGATCGACGGCGTTTGGCAGACCAATGCCTGGGTGAAGAGGGGGATCCTGCTCGGCTTCCGCATCGGCGCGCTGGTTGAGAGTGGCTCGCCGGACACGCTCAGTTTCGTAGACAAAGATACCTACCCGGTCAGACACTTTTCCTCCGCCGAGAGAATTCGTATCGTTCCCGGAGGCTCCTCCGTCCGCGTCGGAGCCTATGTCGCACCCTCTGTCGTCTGCATGCCTCCGATGTACATCAATGTCGGGGCGTACGTAGATGAGGGCGTGATGGTGGATTCGCACGCTCTCGTCGGCTCTTGCGCGCAAATTGGCAAGCGCGTCCACCTCAGCGCCGCCGCGCAGATCGGTGGAGTACTTGAGCCTATTAACGCCTCGCCCGTGATCGTCGAAGACGACGTGCTGGTAGGCGGAAATTGCGGTGTTTACGAAGGCACGCAGGTGGGCACGCGCGCCGTGCTCGGAGCAGGCGTGATTCTCACGCGCTCTACACCGCTTTTCGATCTGCCTACGGGCATGATTCACCGTTCCAGCGAAACCGAGCCGCTGCGCGTGCCTGCTGGAGCAGTTGTTGTGCCCGGCTCACGCGCTATTACGAAAGGCAAAGGGGGCGAGTGGGGGCTCTCGCTCTACACCCCGGTGATTGTGAAGTATCGGGATGAGCGGACGGATCGCGGCGTGCAATTCGAGGACATTCTTCGTTAAGCCATGGCAGCGGGCGGACATCGCGAGCACGTTTTTTTGGTCATCGCTGCGATAGCTACCGCAGCCACCGGCTTGATCTGGTTGCAACACGGTCCGGCGACGCTGCTTCTGCTGATGCGATGGTTGATCCTGTTTACGCTGGTTGCGTACGCGAGTTTTCGGCGCTCTCTCACCGCCTGGATCTTCGTCGCCATGCTCGTGGGTGCGGAGGTCGGTCACGACTTGCCGTCTGTCGCCACGCATCTGCACATGCTGGCGATGATTTTCCTGCGCCTGATCAAGGCCATCATTGCGCCGCTGCTCTTTGCCACGCTGGTGGTCGGCATCGCCAGTCATTCCAACCTGCGGCAAGTCGGACGGCTCGGCCTCCGCTCCATCATCTATTTCGAGATCGTCACAACGGTTGCCATCTTCCTCGGCCTAGGCGCCATCAATCTCACCAAAGCGGGTGTCGGAGTGCACTTGTCCGCCGCGCCGCAAGCCGAGAGCGTACCCGTTGCCAAGCTGAGCGCGGAAGAATTGATCTTGCATATCTTCCCGGAAAACATAGCCAAATCGGTAGCAGACAACGCAGTGCTCCAGGTCGTTGTCTTCAGCCTGATCTTCGCCATCGCGCTGGCGATGATTACTGAGACCAAGCGGCGTCCGATGCTGGCATTCTGCGAGAGCCTGGCCGAGACGATGTTCAAGTTCACCAACATCGTCATGCTGTTTGCTCCCATTGGCGTGGGCGCCGCTGTGGCTTATACGGTGGCAAGCACTGGGTTCGCGGTCTTCGGCAGCCTGCTCAAGCTGCTCCTCACCTACTACGCCACTATTGTCGTTTTTGTTGTTGGAGTTCTTCTCCCCATTGCGCGCCTGTTCGGTGTCCCCGTGCGGGGGTTCAGCCGCGCCGTTGCCGAGCCGGTGACCATCGCGTTCGCCACGACCAGTTCCGAAGCTGCGCTGCCCCGCGCCATGGAAGAGATGGAAGCGTTCGGCGTCCCGCGCCAGATTGTCGCGTTCGTTATTCCCACGGGATACAGCTTCAACATGGACGGAGGCTGCCTGTACCTTTCCGTAGCAGCGATTTTTGTTGCTCAGGTAGCGGGCATTCACCTGTCATTCGGCCAGCAGTTGATGATCATGCTGACACTGATGCTCACCAGCAAAGGAATTGCCGGCGTCTCGCGCGGCTCGTTTGTGGTGTTGATGGCGACCGCCGCATCGCTCGGCCTGCCCAGCGCGCCGCTATTCCTTCTTCTTGGCGTTGACCCGCTGCTCGATATGGGACGCACCGCGGTGAATGTGCTGGGCAACTGCCTTGCGAGCGTGATTATGGCGAAGTGGGAAGGCGAGTATGCGGCAGAACAGCCATCGCCCTCGGTAGAAGAAGCAGTAAATCAGTAAACTTCTTACCCCAGGGAACTAAAACCATGATGTATTTTCACTTGTGCCGGCACGACTGAGATCGCGCTCTGACTCTTTGTCATCGCTGAAAGCGAGGCTACTAAGCCGTGGCGGCAAAGTCGCCACCTCAGTGCCGTTAAGAACTCCACAGACTCCCTGCCTCCGAGGTGAATTTGTTAGGCACTGGGTTGCGGCAAGGCTATGACACGGGCGTCTTCGCGCTGCTGGCGCACTTCAAGGTGCCGTTTTCGGAAGTGCTGCACCGCGCGCTCTCCCCACACGCGCATAAAGTAGTAATTCAACCCGGCGCCGATTACCGAACTAACAATCGGAATCAGGCGTACCGTCCACTTCTCGACAATCTCTTTGCTGGCGCCGGCAGCGATGGTTTGAATCACACGGGGAACAAACTTCGCAATGAGACGCCTCTCTACCAGATCGCGGCTGATGTCCACGCCCGCCGCGCTGGCCGCGGCCACCCACAGCTCCGCCTCTTCCTGCTCGGTGTTGTAGGGGAATCCATAGATAAGGCTGAGCTTCTGAATCATGCGAATCGTTAGAGCGGCGAGAATTCCCAGGTCGGGAATGATGGTCAGCAGCCCGCCTATGCCCAAGCCCGCGCCTTCCGCTGCGGCAATCTTCATGCTCGCGCGAATTGTGTCTTCTGCGATGTAGTCGAGATGAGCGAGGTCAACCGAATACACACCTTCATAGGTCAGCGCCGGCAGCTCGTACGCAATGCGAAGATGCTGGAGATACGCCACGGGATCGACTTTGATTGTCTCGTACGCCTTGAGAAATGCGTTGCGGATCGCTCTCTCGAGCACGAGGCGCGGTAACGACTTGCCTGAATTCTCCGGAGACATGCTGCTACCAGTATAGGCAATTCTCTTCTCCATCGTCCCAACCGCACAGAGGCCCCGCGCTGTGCTGTGCTAGCATCGGTAACTACAAATGCCGTCGGGGAAGTTACAAGTCGTACCGTTGGGCGGACTGGGCGAATTCGGCATGAACTGCACGGCCATCCGCTGGGGCGATGACATCATCGTCATCGACGCCGGCCTCATGTTCCCCGAAGCCGAGCTGCTCGGTGTCGACATCGTTGTTCCCGATATCACCTACCTAACAGAGAATCGTGAGCACGTTCGCGCCATCGTCCTAACGCATGGCCACGAAGACCACATCGGCGCGCTACCGTGGATTCTCTCGGAGTTAAACATTCCGGTTTATGGCACCGAGTTCACCTTGGCCTACGTGGAAGATAAGCTCGAAGAGCATGGATTACTCGATGACGTCGAACTCAACGAGATCAAAGCTGGCGGGTCATTCAAAGTCGGCCCATTCACCATCAGTCCTATCCAGGTCACGCATAGCCTTGTGGATTGCGTGGCGCTCGCGATTCATACGCCGCTCGGCGTGATCGTTCACACCGGCGATTTCAAGGTCGATCCCACGCCTACCGACAATAAACTCTTCGACCTGCATGCTTTTGCCGAGTACGGCAAGCAGGGCGTTCTGGCGCTGTTCCAGGACTCCACCAATGTCGAGCGCCGCGGCTACACGCCGAGCGAGCGCGCGGTGCGTGCGCGATTCGAAGAAATTTTCAGTTCAGCCAAACGGCGGTTATTCATCTCCTGCTTTTCTTCTTCGATTCACCGTATCAAGCTGGCCATCGACGCGGCCTTCGAACATGGGCGCAAAGTCTCGCTGGTCGGCCGCTCCATGCTGGAGTCCACAGAGATCGCACAGGATCTCGGCTATATCGACGCTCCCGATGGGCTGATCATTCACCCGTCACAGGCCCGCGATCTGCCGCCGGAAAAAGTCTGCATGCTGATTAGCGGCACCCAAGGCGAGCCCATGTCGGCGCTCTCGCGGGCTGCGGTGGACAATCACAAGCACGCGCGCATCCAGCCCGGCGACACTGTCGTGCTCTCGTCGCGCATCATTCCCGGCAACGAAAAAGCAATCTACCGCGTTATCGATCACCTGTTCCGCCGCAATGCGCACGTTATCTACGATGACGGCTCTTCCCCACCGGTTCACGTCAGCGGACACGCCAGCCAGGAAGAGCTCAAGCTCATCATCAACCTTGTCAAGCCACGGTACTTTATTCCGATTCACGGCGAATACCGGCAGCTCAAACTGCATGCCGAACTCGCCAGCTCCATGCATGGCTCGGTTGGCCAGGTGCTGATGATCGAAAGCGGTGACATCCTCGAGTTCGACGAGCTCGGCGCACGCAAGTCCGGACGCGTTGCGGTTGGCCGGGTATGTATCGACTCCAATTCCATGGGCGATGTAGTCGAAGACCTGGTGATTCGCGACCGGCGCCACCTCAGCGAAGACGGTATCGTGCTGCCTATCATTGCCATCAACAAGCTCACAGGCAAAGTCGAGACCTCGCCGGAAATCGTTATGCGCGGCTTCTCCCCAAGCGGAGCCGAAGACGGCTTCTCTGATCAGGCCCGTCTTGTCGTTATGGGCACCCTCGAAGGTTCCAGCGACGAGGAGCGCGGCGACTACGGCGTCATCAAAGAAAAGATTCGCCAGGACCTGAAGCGCTACATCGTCAAGCACACATCCCGTCGGCCACTCATCATGCCGGTCATCCTTGAAGTCTAGACATGATCACACTCGATCAGATCAAACAGGCGCAGGCGCGGCTGCATGGGATCGCCGCCCATACTCCGCTGATGCGCTACTATCCGCCCGCAAGCAAGAATGTCACCGCTGCTCTCGGCGGGTTCTACCTCAAGCCTGAGAGCCTTCAGCCCATCGGCTCGTTCAAGCTTCGAGGCGCCTATAACAAAATCGCGTCCCTCACCAACCAAGAGCGCAAGCGCGGGGTCATTTCCTACTCGAGCGGCAATCACGCCCAAGGAGTGGCTTACGCCGCCCACGCACTAGGTGCCAAGGCCGTCATCGTCATGCCACGCACTGCGCCGAAAGTAAAAATTGACAGCACGGCTGCTCTCGGCGCGGAAATCGTCTTCGTCGGACCGGCGAGCGCCGAACGCATGCACAAGGCCGAAGAGCTGTCACGACAGCACGGCTATTCCATCGTGCCTCCTTACGACGATGAGTTCATCATCGCCGGTCAGGGCACGGCCGGGTTGGAGATCCTTGAGGACTGCGCTGATGTCGACCTTGTTCTAGCGCCTGTTGGCGGTGGCGGACTTATCAGTGGCATCGCCGGTGCGATCAAGCTCAGCGGATCGCACGCCAAGGTCATCGGCGTGGAGCCGGAGCTGGCTAACGATGCGCAACAGAGTTTCCGTTCCGGCAAGATCGTTCAGCTCCCTGCCGAACGCGTCTCCAGTACCCTGGCCGACGGCCTTCGCACGCAATCCATCGGTCAAAGTAACTTCGAGCACATCCACGCGTTTGTGGATGACATCATAACGGTCACGGAGGACGAAATCCGCGAGGCCGTGCGCCGCATGGTGAAGGATGCTCGGATCGTGGCCGAACCGAGCGGCGCGGTGACGTTCTCGGCGGTACTCTTTCACTTGGACGAGTTACCAGCCTCGCAGAAAACCGTCGCTGTAGTCAGCGGCGGGAATATCGAGCCGCAGTTGCTGGCGCAAATCATCACGGAGGACACGGTTCCGGCGCGCTAACGAGCCTTCGCCCGGGAGAGACAGAGCACACGGAGAAGGTCAGATCCGCATTTTTCTGTGTTCTCAGTGCTGAACTACGCCCTGGCCCATTTCACTGTTGGAGCGCCAATGCGATAGCTTTGTCCTATGCGGTATTTGAATCGATCTTTTGCCGTCCCCGTTCTCGTTGCAGCTCTGCCCATCGCGGTCCTCGGCGCCATTGAGCACGGAGTCATCATCCGCGAAGCGCAAATCTACGTCGCCCCCGATGGTTCCGCCGCTAAGCTCTCTAAGGTAGGCCGGGGCCGCGATGTCGCGGTGATCGAAAAATCTAATGGTTGGACTAACGTCGTGGCCACCGTTGCAACCGATCCCGATGCAGAATCCGACAAAAAGGTGACCGGATGGGTCGTCGATCAAGGAATCATCCTGCCTTCGACTCCCGACGGCGACAAGATCGTCTTTGGCGAGGCAGTCGACTCGGAAGCCGAAGCCAGCCGCCGCAGTGGCCGCAAGGGCGCAGCTCAAGATGCGATGCGCTTGTATGCCGCCGTCGCGGAGAACTTCCCGTCCTCGCCGCTGGCCGGCGAATCTGCCTATCGTTCCGCCGATATTCGCTGGCAAATCGAAGCCATCGACGCCTCAACCCGCCCGTCCGCCAAGCAGAGCGACCCGTCGCTGAAATACCAGATCGACGAACAGTACATGAAGCGTGTTATCAAAAAGTATCCTGGCACCAAATGGGCAGACCTGGCGGCCTATCGGCTGCTCGACAATAAGACTTGCGGCGATTGGGCGGCGGAAGTGAAGTGTCCCGAACTCGAAGCTGCGCTCTACATGAAATATGTCGACGACCATCCTCACTCACCCAAGACGCCGGAGGCACTGTATAAGGCTGCCTGGCGGTACTCGGCGCTGATCGTTTTGTACAAGTCGAACAACGACGCCAAGCGCGCCGCGGATTCCACCGCTCGAGCGACTGCCACAGCCAAGCGCATCATGACCCAGTTCCCCGACAATACGGACTGGTCCACACGCGCCGAGCGCCTGCTTTACATGGTTCAGAACAATATTTCGACATACGGTAATGCCACCGACTAGAGCACTTTCAGAGTTGTTGCATCGCGGTTGGGTGGAGCAGGCTTTCAAGCCTGCAAAGGAAGCCCGCGTGAGAAAAGCGGCTTCAGCCGCTGAGGTAAGCTATTTAAGAATTTACCGCAGCGGCTAAAGCCGGGGGCTCTCGCAAAGGGTTAGCTGCATGCTGGAAGGCGCGCTCTACCCTCACTCAAGCAACTCTGAAATGACCTAAATGCAGCGCTATTCGGAGGACAATTGCACGATTATCTGCTGGCCGTTCTGCTGGGAGTCATCGAAGGACTGACCGAATTTCTTCCTGTAAGCTCAACCGCACACTTGCGCATTTCCGAATCGTTGCTAGGCATCGACCTGGCCAATGGCTACTGGAAGATGTTCAGCATTGTGATCCAGTTGGGAGCAATTCTCTGCCTTCCGCTCTACTTTTGGAGCCGCATCACGGAGTTCGTAAGCGACTTCCCTCGCGGAAAGCGCGGGGACCGCACCCCACTGACGCATCCATTAAGCCTGACACTGATCGCGTTTGTAGTGACGGCGGGCCCCTCCTATCTCTTGACGAAAGTCATTGGCAAGAACTTGGAGAACTTGTACGTCATTGCCACCGCCCTCATTGTCGGCGGGGTGATCATGTGGCTGGTAGACGCCATCTACGAACGCTCCAATCATCAGGCCTTCGCACACCCAAAGCTCACAACTGACATGGAAGAAATGTCTCTTGGCCAGGCGGTATGGGTTGGATTGTGCCAAATACTCTCGGGCCTTTTTCCGGGTACTTCACGTTCCATGGCGACGATCACTGGAGGCGAACTGGCGGGGATGGATCGCCCCACCGCCTTGGAATTCTCGTTCTTCGTATCGCTGCCCGTTATGCTGACCGCATCCCTCTATACCCTCTTCAAGTCGCTGCACCACCACGACGCGACTAGCGAGATCGGCAATCTGCCTACCGACGCACACCACGTCGTCACACTGGTAATTGGCTTCGTTGTATCATTCATCGTCGCGTATGCCGTCGTCGCCTGGTTCATGAACTGGGTCCGCACCCGCGGCTTCACGGTCTTTGCGGTCTACCGGCTTTTGCTGGGCGCGTTCGTCCTCTGGTATGCGGGGCACGCGATCGCCGGATGATGTCACCAGTCTCGGGCTTGGCATCTACCAATGTATGTGCCAAGAAGGGGGGAAGGGAGGCCTGTCTCTCAATGCGGCCCACAGCGAGAGTTTCGCGTGTTCCCAAACTGAAGACCGAGAAGTGAATTGTGGCATAGGCGAATGTTTACGGGGGATGCTAAGTCGCCAATACCAGCTATCCAATTCCCTGCCGATACTCCTCTCGCATTTGCCATAATCGTTTAGGCTCTGGCGTACTTCGGGCAAGCCGCGGTTTCGCGCGTTTCTGTCCTCCACGCGTAGGTGGAGGTGTCTGCCTGCGCTGGATGGAGCAGGTGCATGTGTCCTCAGAAACGGCGTAAGACCGCACGGCACTCCAACGCCAAAATGATAGCGATTGCGCGCCTTTTCACTCCCACGGCCAACCGCCGGCTCAATGAGCTGATCGGCTTCTTGGTGTTGATTGCAGCGGCCTTCCTTTCCCTCGCACTGATCTCCTACTCGCCCATCGATCCCTCGCTGAACAGCGCAGCCTCGCCGCTGGCAACCCGCGCCACGCACAACTGGATAGGCATCTTCGGCGCCATTACCAGCGATCTCACGCTGCAACTGCTTGGGGTGTCGGCCTTCCTTGTTCCGATGTTTCTGGTTTTGTACGCAGCGCGCTGGTTTCGCTCGCGCCCCATCCAATCGCCCTACGCGAAGACCTTCGGAGTGCTGGCGCTGCTGCTTTCGGCCGCCGGCTTCGTGGGTTTGCTGCCGTGGGAATTCCGCTGGAAAGGCGCCATCCCGGCTGAGGGATTGCTTGGTCGAATCGTTGCTGATGCAATGATTCACTACCTCAATGTAATCGGCGCGTATCTCTTCTGCATCGCGATGATCGCAGTGGGTCTTTACCTGTCGACGGCGTTCTCCTTCGGAGCGCTGCGAGTCTGGTCGCAGACGCGCTTTGCCTTTGCTTATGCCGCCACGGATCGCTTTGCCGACTGGCGCGCCGAGCGCGAACGCAAGAAAGCCGCTAAGGAACTGGAGAAGAAGCGCGCTGCCACAAACGCAAAGCCCGTGGTGACAGCACAACTTGTGCCGCGCCGGCCGGAGAATCAGGTGGAAGCTGCGGCCAATACCTCGGCTGCACGTGTTCCCGCTCCTATGCCCGATTCGACGACGAGGCCGCGTAGCGGCATCGAGCGCACGTTCGAAGCCGAGTTCGAGAACAGGACCGGCGCAGCGCCCGTCTCCACCCAGGCAAAGCCGATCACCGAGAGTGAGCCTGCGGCGGCGGTTGTCGAAGCGGGGCCCATCGCTGTCACCTCGCGTGCCGACGACCATCGTTTCGGCAAAACCACCATGCCTAAGCTAGCGGGCAGCTATAAGCTACCGTCAACTGCACTTTTGCGCCGTCCCGACGAGCACGGTGCCGTCAACGAAGATGATCTCAAAGTTACCGCGCAGGTTCTCCAAGAGAAGTACGGAGAATTTGATGTGCGCGGGCAGGTCACGCAGATTAACCCGGGACCGGTAGTGACCACTTTCGAGTTCAAGCCCGAAGCTGGCATCAAGTACAGCCGGATCACAGGGTTGTCCGACGACTTGTGCCTGGCACTGCGCGCCGAAAGCATTCTGATCGAGCGCATGCCCGGCAAATCCACCGTGGGAATCCAAGTGCCGAACCATGAGCGCGAAACCATCTGGTTACGCGAAGTGGTTGAATCGCAAGAGTTTTTGGGAGGCAAGTCAAAGCTGACATTGGCCCTCGGTAAGGACATCAATGGCCGGATCGTCACCGCCGACCTGAACAGCATGCCGCACTTGCTGATCGCCGGATCAACCGGATCGGGCAAAAGCGTCGCAATTAACGCATTCATTATGTCGCTGCTTTACAAGGCGACTCCAGAGGAAGTGCGGCTCATCCTTGTCGATCCCAAGCGACTGGAACTCGGAAATTATGAAGGAGTTCCGCACCTACACACCCCGATCATCACGGAGCCGAAGCTGGCTTCGAATGCCCTACGCAATGCCGTGCGGGAGATGGAGCGGCGGCTCAAGATCTTGGCGGAGAAGGGTGTACGGAACATCGATCAGTACAACAAGCTGTTCGATGGAGCGGCGGCAAGTCTCTTTGATGAGGACAGTGACCCTAGAGCATTGCCCTACATTGTGATCATCATCGACGAGTTAGCCGACCTGATGATGCTGGACGGGCAGAATGTTGAGGCATCGATCACCCGCTTGGCGCAGATGGCGCGGGCCGTCGGAATCCATTTGATCCTAGCGACGCAGCGGCCATCGGTGGATGTCATTACCGGACTGATCAAGGCTAACTTCCCTGCTCGCATGAGTTTCCGGGTGGCCACCAAGATCGATTCGCGCACCATTCTGGACGCCAATGGCGCCGAAGCGCTGCTGGGCCGCGGTGACATGCTCTACTTGCCGAACGGGTCGGCGCGGGTGCATCGAGTTCATGCGCCGTTTGTTACGGAAAAGGAGATCGCCTCGGTCGTGGAGTTCTGGAAGGCGCAAGGAGCGGCGCAGTATCAGGAGAATTTCCTGCAAGCTCCCAAGGAAGATGGAGACAGCTCCGGTGGGTCGACTGATGGCGCGGTCGGTGAGGATGACAACGATGAGCTCTTCCAGGATGCGGTGCGAATCGTGCTGGAGTACGGCAAGGCTTCTACCTCCCTGTTGCAACGTAGGCTACGCATTGGATATGGCCGCGCCGCTCACCTGATCGACTTAATGGAGCGGGATGGGATTGTTGGGGCGGCGGATGGTCCGAAACCCCGTGAAGTGCTCAAGCGACCCGATTGGCTGAGCGAAGTGGAAGACGCGATACCGTAGAAATCGTAGGTTCAGTGGGTAGTGTGGATTGAAGGGGCGATCCCACATTTGTAACATCGGGCAAATGTGGGCCGCCCGTCTCTCGGTTACTTCGACCTCTATACGAATACCTTCCAGCTGTGAGGGGACGACGCGACGGGCTTCCTGGGTTGTACTTGCGAAGGAAGACCTTAATCACGATTTCCCTTCAACCGCTGTTGGACAAGCCGACTCCGTGCCCCACTACTTCCGGAGCTGCATCAGGACATTGTCGTAAGCTACGCTTCACCTGGATGGCGAGCCTGGATGTGAGGATCCTGAAATTCTTCGTCTGGTGTTATTTGTTGTTGGGATGGGCACCCGAATATTGGGGCTGATTCTCGGCCTAGAAGGTGAAAGCGACGCCGCCGCGGACACTGCGGGCGGACTGCACCAGGTAAACGGTGTTGCCGTCGGGGCTGATCACGGGGACGTAGCCTTGCGCCAGGAGATTGCGCAGATCGACGATGGCTTCCATACGGCCGGGCATGAAGTGCAGCCGCGGGAAAGGTTGGCGCACGAAGAAGTTGAAGTAGGGATCGGTCTGGCCGGGGGAAGCATTAAACATATCCACGGGAGTTAGCGCAGGTGCGTTGGTCCAGCGATAGGAGATGATCCATTCCGTGTTCCAGCGTGGAACGGTACCGGCCAGCTTGACGGCCGCGGAGTGCCGCCACGTCTGATGCATGTCGCTGCGCAGGGCGTCCCAGCCGATTCCCGGGTGTTCCAGGCTCAACACACCGCCGTAGGCATAGTCGATAGTACCCGTAATTTCGTTGGTCAACTTTCGCTGGGCCACGAAGCGCACACCCTGTGTGTCCAGAGCATTGCCGTTATAGCTGAAGGTGCCCGAGTAAACGTCGGGCAAGAAGTCGCCGGTATCGAGGTTGATTTCGCCGACGCCCAGCAAAGCCGGATTTTTGATGCGGTCGCGGAAATAGGCAATCTGTACGCGATTGTCACCGAAGCGCTGCGACAGCGAGATCTCGTGGTGATGGGCGTTTTCGAGCAGCGGTGTAGCGTTGCGCAAGGTCATCCGCGGACCGGGATCGTTCAGCTCGGCCGCTGAAACATTCGCCGAACCATCGAAGGATTTGGTGGCGGTGCGCGTAGTGGGCTCGGTGGTCGAATACCGATACTCGATGATGGTCGAGTCGCCAATATGCCAATCGGCGATACCGTAAGGGCGGAAAGCATTCGCTCGACCCATGAACTGGATGGTTTCCAGCTCACCTCCGTACTGCAACTCGAGAAAGTCGCCGACGCTCATGGTATTCGCGGTAGTGAGCGCGAACGATTGCAGCGAGCCGTGATGGATCAGCAGGTCAGGCCCGGAAAATCGGCGGACCGTGAAGCCTAACTCATGAGGTGCGCCGGTGGCTCCGCCGCCGAGGAAGGTTGCGCGCAAGTAGCCATCCGGAGTACCGGTACCGTAACCCAAACTGCCGTCAAATCCCACAACTCCGAAGGTACCCACTGATTGCTCGATAGCGAATGCGGTACCGACGTCCGATGAACTGCCGTAGCCCTCATTGGTTCCACCCGCCATGAATGCCAACGAGCCCTTCAGTCCGTGGTCGGACTGAGAAGCCTCGACGACCACGGGAACGCCATCGTCAAAACGCAGGATAGGGCGATTGGCGGTGGAACGAAGGGTCCATTTCCAACTATCGTCGTCATCGTTCCCGCGCTTGCGGGCGGGCATAACGCGGGCCGCTTCGAACAGCGTATTCAGGGTGATGTTGACGACCTTGGCCGCGCCGGACGCCAAGGAAACGTCCTCACGCACAGTGGGGAGGAATGAGGGAGCGGTTACACGAATATCGTAGTTGCCGGGAATCAGTCCGTAGACTGTGAAGTGTCCAACCGCGTCAGTGTAGGACACGATGCGTTGCCCGGTTCCGACGGCAAGCATTTCCACGGTCGCGCCCATCTGGGCAATGCCGGAGGAGTCCGTAACTGAGCCAGAGATCGAGCCGGGGTCAACCCCTGCCACCGCGCTCACGCACAGGGCAATTACCACGCACCACCATCCCAGTATTCGGGTCATCACCACTCCCCTAAACCGAGGATTCCCGGGATCACGCGCAAACGGCCGTTGGAGAAACGGGCCGTTCGCTAATTGACGTCTCCTACTCAACCTACTCCACCGCAAACCGCACAGAAGGGGCGATCTGCTGCTTGGAAACGTTGTCGTCAACCTTCACGGTCAACTTGTAAACGCCGGGCTGGAAACTGGTGAGCGCCAGACCTTTTTCGAGGGTCATCTGGTCGCCCAAGTTGCCCATAGTGTCGGTCGTCTCCGACGCATGCAGCACCGGCTGATTGGTGGCGACATTTACGATCTCGTACTCGACCTTCGCCGACGGCTTCTTGGTCTTGTCGTCTGCCTGAAGATTATAAACCTGCATCCAGAGATTCAACCGTTGATCTCGTTTGAAAGTTGCGGGCTGACCGCCGGAAGGCTCTAGGTGCGGATAGGCAAACTTGGTCTGGCCGATCACGAAGTTGCCTGAGCCAACGTTCTTGGCGGGCACCTTCTCCATGTGGTCGGCGAGGATCATGGTGGAAGACGCCAGCTTGTCCTCGTTGAAATCGGGCACCATTACCCCGTGGCTCCAGGTACCAACTCGATCACCGTTGACGTCCTTGACTACGACATCGAAACGGTAGCGGCCGGGACGCAACGGCAATGCCTTCCAGTAGAGCTTCGACTGGGCCTGCGTCTTTTCCAGCAACTCGGTGGGCACATCGACCTGAACCGTATCTTCGAAGGTCTGCGCGATCTTACCGGTCAGGCCTGTGACGCGACCAAAGATGTTCACGGTGCCACGCTGCACGCCGTCTTTGTTGACGAAGGTAATGTCCTTGTTCTTGACCTGAATGGTGACCGGAACGAGAACCGTGTCGCTGGTGACCTTTACGAAATCGGTACGGATATCGAAAGGCATCAGGTTGACGTTGATCTTGTGGCTAACGACTTCTTCCAAGTCCTTGAACTTGACCTTGGGAGCCTGATTCAACAAGGCCCACTGTTCGAGCTTGTCGAACTGTTTGGTGGTGTCCATGCCAGAGTTCGGACCCATGTTGCTGTTAGTGATGCCGGCGATTCGATCAGCCTTGCTCATCATGCCCATCTGTTCGTACATGGTGAGACCAGCGCCCGGAACGTGCAGCAGAGCGTCTTTCTCATTGGGATCGATGGTCATGTGGTAGTCGCCGCACATGCAAGTGTCAACGAACTCGATCTGCACTTCCTGACCGTGCGAACCCAAGCCTTCGATGTAGCGGTAACGCCAGGTTTCAAACGGATAGGTTGAGGTTTCGCCGCCGCCTTCTTCGATCGGACGTTGGTATTCTCCACCGGAAGGATGCGCGTCGATTTCGTCAGGCGGACCGAAGACGATGTAGATGCGGCCGCGGTCGGTCATCCAGCCTGGCTTGCCGGCAGCGAAGTGCTCGTTAGAATAGGCGATGCGGCGATAGTGCTCTTCCTTGTACTCGTTTTCCGGGGTGTCCGGCGTGGGATCGCGGCGCAACCAAAACTGCTCGATGAACTGATCGCGCTCTTCGTCGTTTGACAACTGCTTGAAGGCACTCAACTCTTCCGGCGTGATGATCCAGCGCACGTCCTCGTTGAGCCAGTGCTTGTAGGTCTGACCTAATTCTTGTTTCAGCGCCTTGGCATTGGCTTTCTTCTGCTTCTCCGACAGAGGGCGCTTCAATGGGTCGCTTTGATCGCCGTTCGATGCGGCCGGAGCATCGGTTGGTTTGGAAGCGCCCGGGGCATTGGCAGGTTTTGAACCGGCGGAGGCGTCGGTAGCTTTCGATGAACTTTCAGCAGCCGGTTTGGCTGCGTTCTGACTGCTTACATTCTGATCAACAACGGCAGGAGCGGCCTGAGTGGCAGCACCAGGAGCAGACGACTGCGCCAGGGCCGACGCAGCGAGGAAAAGCGTGAGAATCGACCAAAATAGCAGGCGGGAAACACTCAACTTCATGTAAGAGAACGGACTCCTGACGAAGCACTTTGGACTCTCAAATTGTATGTTGCGGAAGCGGTTAAAGCAACATTTCACAGCAACCCCCGAGCAGACTGGGTTCCCCGGCCCAAACCTAGAGAATTCAACCCGCTTGCGGCAGGAAAGTCGCCTGAAGGGAGCAGTTTTAAGAGTAAGGACCCATCCTGGGCATGGACACCCCGGATAGGGCCATTCATGCCCGGCCCCACTATCCCAAAACTGCTACATATCCCAAAGGATGGAACATGTGGGCCACACCAACCACAATATCGATTTTCATGGGGCGAAGTGCGGCTATAATGAAGGTATTCGGCAGTTTCCCCGAATCCTTTCCGCGAACGAGTCCAGAGCAGGTCGTCCGAACCGGTGCGCGTGAAGTCATGTCCAGGCTAAGTTTGCGTTCTGAGGAAACCTTCTGCCGACGCGTTTCGTAAATAACTTACAGATTCAAGTACAGATAATTGTGAGTTACGTCCAATTGAGGAACGGATGAAAAACTGGAAGAAAGTTGCGTTGATTGCCGGTGTGGTGGTCGCGCTGCTCGCCATCGTAGGATTCACGGTTACCCAAAGTCGCAAGGGCGTGGTGACGGTACAGACCGGTAAGGTCGTGCGGGAAGACCTGACATCAGTGGTAACCGCGTCGGGAGAGATCAAGCCCAAGCTTTACGTGAATATCGGCGCCAACGCATTCGGCAAGATCACGAAGCTGTACGTCAAAGAGGGCGACCGGGTGAAGCAGGGCGAGATGCTGGCCACGATCGAAAATGTCCAGCCGGCGGCTGACGTTTCGGCCAGCCAAGCGGGGCTGAACGTTGCGCAAACCGACTATGTCGCAGCCCAGGCTGCAGTAAATACGGCGACCGCCGATCAACACCAGGCTGAGGCCGAATATGAGCGAGCGAAACTGGATTATGACCGCGCTGAAGCGCTGTATCAAGCGCAACTGATTGCCAAATCTGATTACGACGTCAAGAAGGCGGCCTACGGGACGACTTTCGCGCAATTGAACCAGGCCAAGGCAAAACTGGCACAGGCCAAGGCACAAATGGATTCCTCAAAGCGCCGCATTGACCAGAACCAGGCCAACCTGCTCCATGCCACTGACGTCTTGAGCAAGACGGAATACCGTGCGCCGTTCGATGGTGTCATTACCAATTTGCCGGTGCGCGAAGGTGAGACGGTGGTGATCGGGATTCAGAATGCTCCGGGAAGCACACTGATGACCATCGCCGATACGTCGGTGATAACCGCTGAAGTGAAGGTAGACGAGACCGACATCGTAAACGTGAAGATGGGGCAGGCCGCGGACGTCACGATCGATGCCATCCCAAAGCAGCATTTCAAAGGTAGGGTGACGGAGATCGGGAACAATGCCATTCTGCGATCCACCGGCGTTTCGACCGCGCAAACAACTTCGAGCAGCCAGGAGGCCAAGGACTTCAAGGTGGTGGTGACGATCCAGGATCCTCCGCCAAACCTGCTACCGGGGCTGTCGACGACAGCAAGGATCACCACTGCGCAGAGGAGCAATTCGCTGGCGATACCGATCCAGGCGCTGACGATCCGGCAGCGTGGTGAGCTGGCGCCGGAGAAAAAGTCGAGAATCGCGGAAGTACAGGCGGCGACGCTGACCAAAGGGAACCCGAAGGAAGAATTGCAGGGAGTGTTCGTCCTGCAACAGAACAAAAAAGAGGCGGTTTTCGTACCAGTAACGACGGGAATAAGCGGCACAACCGACATCGAAGTGACTGATGGTCTGAAAGAAGGCGAGGAGATTGTGACGGGTAGCTATAAAGTTTTGCGTACCCTACGGAACGGCGCGAGCGTGAAGATCGATAATTCGACGGGCACGAAGAAGGAAGAATCCTAGGACCGAGACGGCCGGCCTACCGGCAGGAAGGTGCAGGAAGCAGCCGCAATGAGCGATGCCAATCAGCCACCGATCGAGGAGACCAAAAGGATGGCAACCGAACTGGTAAATCTTGGCGAGCCAATTCTGGACTCGCCTCCGGATTCTTGCATCATCTGCACGGAGGACCTGTGGAAGACCTACGACATGGGTTCGGAACAGCAGGTGCATGCACTGCGTGGCGTGAACGTACGCATTCAGCGCAATGAGTACGTTGCCATCATGGGGCCGTCGGGTTCGGGGAAATCGACGCTAATGAACCTCATTGGCTGCCTGGATACTCCCAGCCAAGGCAAGTACTGGCTGAACGGGCAGCTCGTCAGCGAGCTGGACGATGACGAGCTGGCGCGGATCCGGAACAAGGAGATAGGCTTCGTCTTTCAGACCTTCAACCTGCTGGCGCGGGCAACGTCGCTGCACAACGTGGAGCTGCCGCTGATCTATGCAGGTATGCCGTCGGCAGAGCGCATCGAGCGCGCGAAAGAGGCACTGACATCGGTAGGCATGGAATCGCGCATGAATCACAAGCCGAACGAGCTGTCAGGCGGCCAGCGGCAGCGTGTTGCGATCGCGCGGGCGCTGGTGAATAATCCGTCAATTATTCTTGCCGACGAGCCGACCGGAAACCTGGATTCGCAAACCGGGGTGGAAATCATGGCCCTGTTCGATAGTCTGCATCGCGAGGGAAATACCATCGTGCTGGTCACGCACGAGCACGACATTGCCGAGTATGCGCACCGCATTATTCACATCAAGGACGGCAAGGTCTTTAGCGATCAGCGGACGGCGCGAGCCTAGAAGCAAAGAAATATTCTGGAACTGCCCGGCAGCCTGCCGGGCAATTTTTTTGTGACGCTGGAATTGGTTATTCTGCAAGGGTTGAGGTCGGCATGGCGTTCTTACGGTTGCGGTTCGTCTTTATGGTGGGCTGTTTGTTGGCGGGAATGTGCGGGGGTGAGCTTTGGGCACAGATGGGTGTGCCGCTCAACCGATCCGATCCAGCCCTGGAACCGGCGACTGTGCGCGAGTTGGTGGCGCGCTATTGCCGGATGGATTATTCCGGCGCGCGGCTGAATCCTAACGACTGGCCGAAGCTGCAGCCACTTGTGACGTGGCACGAGAATCCGGATTTCACGCTGTTCATGGTGACGTCGCGATTTGATGTGAGCGCGGAACTGGATTCGGAGCACGGCAAGTATGGCGTGACCGTCCACTATCGCTTGCTTGGCAAGTACGACCTCGCCGAGGGGTATTCGCAGGAATCGGCCAACCAGGTTCAGAATGTGCGGTTCACCGTAGCCGAGGTCAACGGGGAGTGGAGGATCACCGACGCTGATCCCAACTTTCCGCACGTGTCGAAGACGGTCGCGGTGCAGTGGGTGAAACAGAAACTGGCTGCGACCAGCGATCCGGTGGCGAAGACCCTATACGAAAACGCGCTACAGCGGCTGCAGGGGCCGACCGCGGCGGCACCGGCTCAATGATCGACTAGAGCCATTTAGATTCTGTTAAACGAAATCAATAAGGGCAGTGTGGCGCCTCAGCGCCGCTTTATGCCGACGCTCCCTTAACTACCCGATACAGCAATCAAATCGCTCTAGCCAAACCTTGGCCTCCACGTCGACGTTGCGGGCCGCCAGCCTAAGAAGGATGAGCTAGTGCGTTATTCCCACCTGGGTTGCGCTGGCCGTGCCCACCGGCGTAGCGGAAGTTTTCACGGTGAAGTAGTCGTGATCGTAGAGGTTGCGGTAGAAGTGACCTGCCAGCTCCGCTGCCTTGGGGCCAAAGGTTGGGCGGCCACCCTGCAAAAAGATCACGGTGACGATGCGTCCGTGCTCGGTGTTGGCGTAGGAAGCGAACCATCCGTAGCGCGTGCCGTTTTTGGAGCAGGTTCCGGTCTTGCCGAGGATGGGTTCCTCAATAAAGCTTGTGCGCAAGTAACGGGCGGTGCCGTACTCGACGGCGCCGGACAGGCCATCTGTCATTTCGGGGATGGCTGAAGCGATATCGAGCTGGCGCTTCACCTTCGGGGTAAAGTTGGCGATGTCGTCGGGTGAAGTCGGGTGCTGGAGATAATACAGCGTGCCGCCGTTGGCGATGGCAGCCATCAGCGCGCCGAGTTGCAGGGGCGTGAGCGAGATGCTCTCGCCAAAGGAGCACATTTTGCCGATGCCGCCCAACTTTGGGCTCAATTCGACGGATGGAAATGTGCCGAGGTGCTCACCGGGTATCTGCCAGCCGGCTAGCTCTCCCAGACCATACTCATGGGCGTAATAGCTGACCTTCTCGAAGCCGAGCTTCTGTCCTACCGCTGCAAAGTACGCGTTATTGGAGTGAGCCAGCGCAGTAGTGAGATCCATGCTGTAGTACTTGCCGAGCTTGATCTCTGTGTCCTTCGTAATGATGTTCTCGCTAAGCGCGGCGAGAGCCACGGCAACTTTGATGGTGGAGCAAGGCTGCGCTCCAGCCGAGAGCGCAAGTCGCTGGTTGACCATGGCGAGGAGACGTCCACTGTCGGGGTCGATGGAAACCACAGTGCCGTTCATGTTGCCGAGGGCATCCAGGGCCGCAGCACGAACGATCAGATCTTCGCCGGCGGTGATGTCGCCGTCGGCCTGATCGGCGGCGAAGGAGCTACCTGAGAAGCGTTCGTAATAGTGCTTCTTCGCTTTGGCCGGGCTACGAGTGCTGTGCCTGGAGCGCGCCATTTTCTTCTGCGTGGACGGGCTCTCGGTTACATGGTGGGACTTGGAGTGGGGCTTTTTCGGCGGAGCTATAGTGGCCGCAGCGAGGAAGTTCGGCAGCAGCGTTGTTGCCAGAGAAAGTAATAGCCCGAAAGTGCCCCAGCGATACTTCATGAAGACCCCAAAGTCCCGAAATTCTGTCCCAATCCGATGCCGTAACCCCCAGATGCGGGAAAGCAGGTGAACCCGCACCGGCATCGGGAGTTGCACAGTTCATTACTTACCACAGAAAGTACCCGTTGTCTGCGTGACAAAGGTGGTACGAGGCGTTTTGTTGGGTTGCGGCTCCGGGCGGCCGTGTTTGTCATTTTGGAATGGAACAATGCCGGTCAGGGTTGCGTTTTCGCCTTTGGGCGCAGCGAA
>Ga0209465_10000004_pt1 | contig 100428 bp, 100 predicted proteins | sample PanSoiPlot1MoBio_FD_188321 | JGI IMG/M metagenome (GOLD analysis project Ga0209465, IMG submission 188321) | Tropical forest soil microbial communities from Panama analyzed to predict greenhouse gas emissions - Panama Soil Plot 1 MoBio (SPAdes)... | ecosystem: Environmental > Terrestrial >...
GTTATCCATCTGCGCAGAGGTGTCGGCGAACTGGCCGGAATAGGGCATAATCAGGCCGATTTTCACCGTGTCTTCGGCATCCGCCACGGCGCCGCCGAGCAGCAGCGTCAACGCACAGCCAGCAAGGCCGCAAAGCAAGCGTTGCATCTTTACCTCCCGGGTTTTGTAATGCGCAAACCTGGTCCGATGCCTATCCTCGTTCAGGTCGATTGCGAGTGCAACGGCCGCTGCCGATGCTTATCATCCGGCCGGCGACGATGGGCGGGTATGCGCGCTGCGGGCGTGGGCTGCAGCCCGCATGCGGAGGAGCTTTTAGTAACATGGAGCAACAGCAAGTCCGGACAGACACCGTCGACCATGATGAGGTGGCGCGATTTTCACGGCTGTCCGGCCAGTGGTGGGATTCACGTGGGCCGATGGCCGCCTTGCACAAATTCAATCCAGTGCGGCTTGGCTATATCCGCGACCGGGCCGCCGCGCATTTCGATCGCGATCCAAACCGTCTCGATAGTCTTGCCGGGCTGCGGACGCTCGACATCGGCTGCGGTGGCGGGATCTTGGCCGAACCACTGGCGCGGCTTGGTGCCATTATGGTCGGCATCGACCCCTCCGAGAGCAATGTTTCAGTAGCACAGCACCATGCGGCGCAGTCGCGGCTTGCTATCGACTATCGCGCCACTACCGCCGAGGCTTTGGTGGCGGCAGGCGAAAAATTCGACGTAGTCCTTGCCATGGAGGTGGTCGAGCACGTCACCGATCTCGGCCTGTTCGCCGACAGCGCAGCGGCAATGGTCAAATCCGGCGGCCTGTTGTTTGTCGCCACGCTCAATCGCACCATCAAAAGTTTTGCGTTGGCGATCGTCGGCGCCGAATACGTTTTGCGCTGGCTGCCGCGCGGAACGCATCAGTGGGACAAATTTGTCACTCCAAATGAGCTTGAAATCGCCATCGAACAAAGCGGCTTGCACCTCATCGCGGAAACCGGCGTGATCTACAATCTGTTCGCTGACCGCTGGCAGCTTTCCTCCGATATGGATGTCAATTACATGGTCGTTGCGGAGAAGCCCGCGTGACCGCGACGCCCTGGCTCTGGGCCGTATTTACCGTCGCCGCTGCATTCGCTCAGACCATTCGCAACGCCATGCAGCGCGAATTGACCGCGGCGCTCGGGACCGCCGGCGCGACACAGGTGCGTTTTCTGTTCGGCTTTCCATTCGCGCTTGTCTTCCTGGCCATTTTGGTTGCCAAGACTGGCGCGCCCCTGGCACGCCCAGGATTGATGTTCTGGGCCTGGGTACTGGCTGGGGCATTTATTCAGATTCTCGCGACGGCGCTCATGCTGGCCGCGATGGGCGAGCGCTCGTTCGTTGTGACTATCGCCTTCATCAAGACCGAACCGATCCAGGTTGCGCTTTTCGGCTTCATTTTTCTCGGCGACAAGGTGACGCCGCCGATGATTGCCGCGATCCTGGTGGCGACGGCCGGGGTGATTGTGATGTCGACCAAGCCGGGCGGCAAGGTGGGAGGGATCAGACCGACGCTTCTGGGTCTGACATCCGGCGGAGCATTCGCTTTGGCAGCGATCGGATTTCGCGGCGCCATCCTCAGTCTCGGCTTGCCGGATTATTTCATGGCGGCGACGTTCACCCTCGTGATCGGACTCGCCATCCAATCTGTTGCGCTGTCGCTTTATCTGTCGCTGCGCCGGCCAATCGTGATGTTCGCGCTATTACGCGCTTGGAAACCGTCGCTATTCGCGGGTTTTATGGGCGCGCTCGCCTCGCAATTCTGGTTTCTTGCCTTCGCGCTGGCGACCGCGGCGAGCGTGCGAACGCTGGCGCTGGTGGAAGTTCTATGCGCGCAGCTCGTCGCGCGTTATGGCTTTGGCCAACGCACGACGGCGCGCGAGGCAATCGGCATGGTCTTTGTCGTGTGCGGCGTGGCGCTTTTGTTGTTGGCGTATTGAACGCTTCCAGCGCGCCGGGAAAAGGGGCGCCATAGGCGCCGGCATTCGAGATCAGTTCTTGTCGTCCGGTAGCACCGGCAAGGGGTGAAACTCGATCCCTTCTTCATGCAACTGCTTGGCTTCTTCGGGCGATGCCTCGCCATAGATGGAGCGGTGTTCGGCCTCGCCATAATGAATCTTTCGCGCCTCTTCGGGAAAGCGTGGTCCGACATAGTGGGCGTTCTTGGTGATGTGGTCGCGCAGTTCTTTGAGCTTATGCCGCAGTTCGCGCTCGGCCGACGACATCATCGCCACCGGCGTCTTTGGCGGAATCGGCGGCATCGGCGCCGGATCCAATGGAGGCTGCGGGTCAGGATTGGGCGGTGTCGGCGACGGCGGTGCGGCGGCGTCGCCTCGCGTCAGGCGCGGCGCCATGATCGCTTTCTCTACCTTCACCGAGCCGCAGACCGGGCACGTGATCAGCCCGCGCTTGACCTGTTTGTCATAGGCCGCGGAATTCGCAAACCAGCTTTCGAATGTATGGCCTTGCTCACAGTTGAGCGCGTAACGAATCATGTCGGCTCTCGCACTGCGTGAAGGTAGACCGGTTCGGCCAGCGGCTCGACCAGTTCAAAACGCCGGCCGTGATGCAGCGATGGAATCCGTGTTCGCGTCAAAGCGACCGCCGCCGGATCGATCTGCGCCATTACGAGTCCCGGCTCGGTGCCGCCTTCGGCCAAAATGCGTCCCCACGGGTCGACCACCAGCGAATGGCCGAAAGTCTCGCGGCCATTTTCATGCTTGCCGCCCTGCGCAGCGGCGAACACGAAGCATCCGTTTTCGATGGCACGCGCGCGTTGCAGCACGTGCCAATGTGCTTCGCCGGTCTGGCGGGTGAACGCGGATGGGATCGCCAGGAATGATGCGCCGGCCTCGGCCAAAGCACGATAAAGCGCCGGAAAGCGCAGATCGTAACACACCGTAAGGCCGAGCCGGCCCCATGGCAGATCGGCGACCATGGCAAGCTCACCGGGACGATAAGTGTTGGACTCCCGGTAGCTCTCGCCATCGGCAAGATCGACATCGAACATGTGAATCTTGTCATAGCGTGCGGCGACTTCGCCTTTGCGATCGATAAGGAAGGAGCGGTTGACTGCCTTTTCAGGAGACGCCTTGATCGCCAGCGACCCGATATGGATGTAGATCGAAAGCTTGCGCGCAGCTTCGCGCAGGCGTGCCAATGTCGGATCCTGTTCCTCGGCGACGATGGTCGCGAATAGCTGTTCGCGCTTGAGCGCCAGGATGTTGGTCATTTCCGGGGTTTGCACATAATCGGCGCCGGCTGTCTTGGCTTGTTTGACCAAATCCAATGCCGCGTTGAGATTCGCCGCGGGATCGAGCCCCGAGCGCATCTGAAGCAACCCGACTTTGAAGCTCGCAGCTTTCGCAGGGCTCATGCCGGCGAATCCCTGTTCTCGGCAAGCAATGGATCGAGCTTGCCGGCCCCTTCAAGCGCATAGAGGTCGGCGCAGCCGCCGACATGGGTGGCGCCGATAAAAATCTGCGGATAAGTGCTACGGCCGTTGGCGCGCTGAATCATTTCTTTGCGAACGTCGCGTTTTCCGGTGACGTCAATCTCGTGGAAGCTTACGCCTTTGCGGGCAAGCAGGTCCTTGGCATCCTGGCAAAACGGGCAGTAACGCACCGTGTAGATATCGATGGCAGCCATGATCGGGCGTAAGTTTTAGCAAACTGTTATATGGACGTTCACGCCGGCTCGGCAACCCTGGCAAGGACCAGCACATCGACATTGGCGGCGCCCGCGCGCAGTAAGGCGCGGACACAGCCGTCGACGGTTGCGCCTGAAGTCAGCACGTCATCGACCAGGACCAAGCGCCGCCCGCTGACGGCCGGTTTGCGATCTGCCGGCACCTGGAACGCGACTTGAACATTGGCCGCCCGTTCAGTTCGTGACAGCCCGACCTGCTGCGACGTCGGCTTGATGCGTTTGAGGGCACCGCTAACGACCGGCACGCCAGTTTGACTTGATACCGTGGCAGCGAGCATGGCCGACTGGTTGAAGCGCCGCGCCCATAATCGGCGCCAGTGCAGCGGGACCGGGATCAGTGCATCCACTTCGCCGAGCAGCTCGGATCCGGCCTGGCAAAGCCAGCGTCCCATCATTGGCGTGAGGTTAAGTCGATCGCCATATTTGAGTGAATGTACCAGCGCGCGCGAAATTTCATCGAAGTGCACCGCGGCGCGGGCGCGGTGATAGGAAGGCGGATCGGCTATGGCTTCCATCGATAATATCCCCGGTCCGGGGTCATACACGAAGGGCGTGCCGAGTCGCTCGCAATAGGGTCTGGTGATGAAAGAAAGCTTCGACCTGCACGACGCACAGAGGCCGCGTCCAGCGACCGGCTCGCGGCAGGCGGCGCACAACGGCGGCAACGCGATATCGAGCACGCGCCGCAGGGCTGCGCGGGTCGCGCCGGCCGCGCGTTTAAACGGTGCAGGAAGAGCAATCTCTGACAACATTCCGCGCCACGCTAGCGCCGCCGAGCTCGAATGTCATCGCCCTCCACGCATGGATCGAAAGGCGCTTGGCGACACCGTGCGTGTGAAATGAGAGAATACGCCATGGCTGAGAAGTCATGGCCTGAGAACATGACTGAGAACATGGTTGAGAGCCCGATCCTATTCGACCGTTTACTCTGGCGCCGCCGTCGCACGCGGGCGGCCGCGTCATCGCTGCCGAATTTTTTGCTCGAACGCGTCGCGGGCGAACTTGCCGATCGGTTGACCGTGGTGCTGCGCCAATTCGATCTCGCCGTCGATCTCGGCACGCCGGGCGATGCAGTCCGCAGCGCACTCGGGCATTTGGAGAACGTCGGGACTGTCATCGGGACCGACGTTTTTCCGCGCGCGCGACCGTTCGTCGTTGCCGACGAAGAGGCATTGCCGTTCCGCGACAGCGCGATTGATCTGGTCGTGTCTGCTTTAACCTTGCAATTCGTCAATGATCTGCCAGGTGTGCTCTTGCAAATCCGTCGTGCGCTCAAGCCCGACGGACTTTTTGTTGCAGCGCTCATTGGCGGCGACACGCTCGCCGAGCTGCGGCAATCGTTCGCTGCGGCGGAAAGCGAAATCGAAGGCGGCATTTCACCGCGGGTTGCGCCATTCATCGATCTGCGCGAAGCGGGCGGATTGCTGCAACGCGCCGGTCTCGCCTTGCCGGTCGCGGACCTTGAACGCATTACAGTGCGTTACGCTTCCGTGTTTGATCTCTTAAGCGACCTGCGGCGGATGGGGGCAACGAATCTCCTTGTGGCGCGCCGGCGCACCGCGCTGCGACGTACCACGCTCATGCGCATGATGGAGAACTATGCGCAGCGTTTCGCTGACCCGGACGGGCGCCTCCGGGCGACCTTCGATATCGTGTGGCTGTCGGGATGGGCGCCGCATCCCATGCAGCAAAAGCCCCTCAAACCAGGCTCGGCCAAGGCGCGGCTCGCCGATGCGCTTGGCGCGCGCGAGATCCCGGCAGGAGAGAAAGCCGGCCGCTGATGCGGTGCCGATGCCGCAAGCCTAGATCAGCGCGGTAAGGTGCGAAATCAGCGGCTCGTCGGCCGGCGGCATCGGATAGTTGCGCAAATCGCGCGGCCGCACCCACGTGATCTCCTGCGCCTCCCTGGCCGCGACAAAGCCGTCCCAGCGGCGGCAAACGTAAAGTGGCATCAGCAGGTAGAAGTCGGGATAGAGGTGGCTCGCAAAGGTCAGCGGCGCCAGGCACTCCTCCTTGACCTTGATACCGAGCTCCTCGTTCAGTTCGCGGATAAGGCACTGCTCTGGCCGTTCGCCGGGTTCGACTTTACCGCCGGGAAATTCCCATAGACCGGCCATTGTTTTCCCTGGCGGACGCTTCGCAATAAGCACCCGGCCGTCGGCATCGATCAAGGCGCAAGCGGCGACGAGAACAAGTTTAACGGTCACGAGCGGTCCAGGAATCGCGGCGCAAACATATGCTTACGCTTGCATGATTTTGAGAACGGCGTCAGCAAAAGCCCGTGGATCTTCCTGGGGCGGGTTGTGACCAATGCGCGGCAAGACGTGCCGCTGATAGGGTCCGGTAAAAAATCCGGCATGGCGTTGAGAAGCCTCTGGCGGCAGCACGCCGTCGGCATCGCCCTGTAAAGCAATCGTCGGCACGGTGAGTTTTGGTTTTTGCGCGAGCCGGTGCTCGGTCTCCTCCAGTTTCGGATCGCCGGCGATATTGCCATAGCGGTGGCGATAGGAATGGATCGTTAACGCGACGAAGTCCGGATTCTCAAACGATACCGCGCTGCGCGCAAACGTTGCGGCATCGAATTGCCAGTGCGGCGACCATAGCTCCCACAACAGCCGGCACAATGTGCCACGATTGTTTTCCAGGCCCGCGCGGCCGCGCTCAGTCTGGAAATACCATTGGTACCAGAATCGCCGCTCCTGCTCGGGCGACTGCGGCTTGGCCGAACCGGGAATATCCTGGATGTTGTAACTATTGACGGTGACCAGGCCACGAACGCGCTCGGGCCAGAGCGCAGCCACGATGCAGGCCGCGCGGCCACCCCAGTCGTAGCCCGCCAGTACGGCGCGATCGACACCAAGCGCATCCATCATTTCGCGCAGATCATTGCCAAGCGCAGCCTGTTGGCCCGATCGCATCGTTTCCTGGAACAGAAAGCGCGTTGGGCCAAAGCCGCGGAGATACGGCACGATCACGCGGGCTCCGGCGCTGCACAGCGGCGCAATCACCTCGTCATAGCAGCGCGGATCGTAAGGCCAGCCATGCATCAGAAAGACCGGCGCACCGTCCGCAGCGCCGCTTTCTTCATAGGCGATGTCAAGCGTCGCCGTGCGAACGCGTCGGAGGGTGGCGCTCAACTGCGATAATCTCCATTGATCGCGACATATTCCTTGGTGAGATCGCAGGTCAGCACGCGATCGCGGCCCCTGCCGAGGCCAAGCGCGACTTTGAGGCTGATCTCGGGGCGCTTCATCGCCGCCGAAACCGCGGCTTCATCGTAAGCCGGATCGCGCGCGCCCTTGTGTGCGACGCGGACGCCGCCGAACCAAATCGACAGCCGGTCCCGGTCGGCGGGTTCTCCCGCCTTGCCGACGGCCATCACGACGCGGCCCCAATTGGCGTCTTCACCGGCGATCGCGGTCTTGACCAGCGGCGAATTGGCGATCGACAGCGCAACTCGCCGCGCGGAGGTCTTCGACGCCGCACCTTCAACGATGATTTCGACCAGCTTGCGCGCGCCTTCGCCGTCGCGGGCGACCTGTTCGGCAAGGTCGGCGAGAACGGAATTGAAGGCTTTGCGAAACGGCGCCAGACGGGGATCGCCGCTGCGGCTGATGCGCGGCGCCGCTGCGGCGCCGGTGGCGAACGCCAGCACCGTGTCGGACGTCGAAGTGTCGCCGTCAATGGTGACGGCGTTGAACGTATCGAGCACGCCGTCGCGCAACAGCGCCTGCAACGCCGCAGCGGCAATCGGTGCATCGGTGAAGACGAAAGCGAGCATGGTCGCCATGTCGGGCGCGATCATGCCGGCACCTTTGGCAAAGCCGTTAATGGTGACGTCAGTTCCGCCGAGCCGCGCGCGCGCCGTTGCCAATTTCGGGAACGTGTCAGTCGTCATGATCGCCTTGGCGGCATCGTCATAGCCAGCCGGCCGGGCCGCGGCCGCAAGATTGCTCATGACGCGCTCGAAGGCCCGCGCGTCGAGCGGTTCGCCGATGACGCCGGTCGAGGCGAGAAACACTTCCGAGGCTTTACAGCCGACCGCGGCGGCAGCAAATTTTGCAGTCAGGGCGCAGGCCTGCCGGCCGCTTTTGCCGGTAAAAGCATTGGCATTGCCCGAATTGACGACTAGCGCCCGGGCTTGCCCGCCTTTGAGGTGGTTGCGACACCATTCCACCGGCGCCGACAGACATTTCGAGCGCGTGAACACGCCGGCAATGCTGGTGGCAGAATCAAATACCGCGAGCATGACGTCGGTGCGGTTGCGATAGCGGATCCCGGCTTCGGCGGTGGCAAGCCGCACTCCCGCAATGGCCGGCAGGTTCGGCACTGTCTTAGGCGCGAGCGGTGAGATGGCGGCGGCCATGGTTGTCATTTCGGGGCGCGGGCGAAGCTCGCGAGCCGGGAATCCATAATTCCAGTATTCAGCGGATCGCTTTCCAATGCTGGGACTATGGATTCCGGCACTCGCTTCGCTCGGCCGGAATGACGCGTTTTTGGCCGCCCCGCAAGGCCAATTTACTTCTTCGACGGCGCAGCGGGGTTCAGTGTGGATGGATTCGCCGGGCTGGCTGGCCGGTCAAGACGCTGAATGGTCGCCGATTTGCGAAGATTGTCGACAAGCTCGGCCTGCGCGCGGCGGGCGACGTAATTCTGCAATTGCCCTCTGACCTCGTCATAGGTCGGAGTCGGCCTTATACGTCGGTCTTCGATCTTGATGATGTGCCAGCCGAACTGAGTCTTTACCGGATCTGAAATCTGCCCCTTCTGGAGCTTGAACGCGGCTTCGGCGAATTCAGGCACCATCTGTTCCTTGGTGAAATAGCCGAGATCGCCACCGTCGGCCGCGCCGGGATCCTTGGACTTCTCCTTAGCCAATGTGGCGAAGTCCGCGCCGTTCTTTAATTGGGCCACGATATCCTTAGCCTCGCCTTCGGTGGCCACCAGAATATGACGCGCGTGCACTTCCTCCTCGTTACTTGGAGTCTGCTTGATGGCTTCGTCATAGACCTTGTGCATCGCGTCGTCGGTCTGGGACGCTTTGCCGGCGTCCTGGAGCAGGGCTTCCATCAGGGCTTTCTGGCGCTCGAATTCGATCTTGTGCTTGACGTCATTGCGGTTGGCGAGCTGCCGCTGATCGGCTGCCTGCGCCAGGATGATGACATCGGCGAGATAGGTGATCAGATATTCGCGCTTTTGGTCGGGAGCCATTTGCGGCATGGCGCCGCCGATATCTTCTTCGGCCATGGTGAGGTCGCTCTGGCGGATATCGATGCCGTTCGCGCGCGCGACCACCGGATCGGAATCCTGCGCGCGTGCTGCAAGAGGTGCGATCAGCAGTATGGCGAGCGCCGCCGCGCCGAGCCAGGACGTCTCAAATAGGCGATTGAAAAACATATGATGCGATCCTTTGGGCATGGTGTGGGCTTAGCGGTTAACCAGCAAGCGAGCGGCGACTTGCTTGCGCACCAGATGCGGGCCCTAGGCTGGCCGCATCCAGGCAGCGATCCTGCTATTGTGGCCGGCGCGGACACTCGCCCAATCGCTTATGATTGGCAATGGCGAAACCACGGTCGTCGCTAAAGATCGCGTGAAAATAGGCGTCGCATTGACAACAAATCGACCCCCTCCTATCTCTCGCAGGGTATCGGGATGTCCATTCGCCTCGCCATTGCCCGAATAGCGCCTATTTTCCGCCCGTTGGCGCTATGCCGCGGGCGAGACGACGACGGCACGGTCCAACGAGCGACGACGGGTTTTCCAGACAAACGGTGCGTTTGTGTTAACCGGCCGAACGAGCCGAGATTCCAAGGAATAGTGCGATGATCGGCGCTGTCGCCCGCAAGCTGTTCGGTTCTTCTAACGACCGCCGCATTCGCGCCTACCGGCCGCGCGTCGATGAAATCAACGCATTGGAAGGCGAGCTGGAAGCGCTCTCGGACGAAGCTCTGCGCGCTCGCACCGATGAGTTTAAAAAGCAGCTGACCGAAGGCCAATCGCTCGAAGACATTCTCGTGCCGGCATTCGCCACCGTGCGCGAGGCCGCCAAGCGCACGCTGGGGCAGCGGCATTTCGACGTCCAGCTTATTGGCGGCATGGTCCTGCACGAAGGCAAGATCGCCGAGATGAAGACCGGCGAAGGCAAGACCCTGGTGGCGACTCTCCCGGTTTATCTCAATGCGCTCGCCGGGCGCGGCGTGCACGTCGTCACCGTGAACGACTATCTCGCCAAGCGCGATGCCGAATGGATGGGCCAAATCTACAAATTCCTGGGCCTGACCGTCGGGGTCATTGTGCACGGCCTCGACGACGAGCAGCGTAAGAAGGAATACGACTGCGACGTCACCTACGGCACCAACAACGAGCTCGGATTCGACTATCTGCGCGACAACATGAAATACCGGCTCGAGGACATGGTGCAGCGCGGCCATATATACGCCATCGTCGACGAGGTCGATTCCATTCTGATCGACGAAGCCCGCACGCCCTTGATCATTTCCGGTCCGCTCGACGATCGCTCCGAATTCTACAACACAATCGACGCCTATATCCCCCGCCTGGAAAAGGCCGACTACGAGCTCGACGAAAAGCAGCGCACCGTCAATCTCACTGAGATTGGCATGGAGAAGATGGAAAATTTGTTGCGTGATGCTGGGCTTTTGAAATCAGATTCGCTCTATGATGTCGAGAACGTCTCTGTCGTGCATCATGTCAATCAGGCTTTGCGCGCGCATAAGCTGTTTGCCCGCGATAAGGACTACATCGTGCGCACCGGCGAGGTGATGATCATCGACGAATTTACTGGGCGCATGATGCCAGGCCGACGCTACTCGGAAGGGCTGCACCAGGCGCTCGAAGCAAAGGAGCATCAGGTCATCCAGCCGGAAAACCAGACGCTCGCCTCGATCACGTTCCAGAATTATTTCCGCATGTACGAGAAGCTCGCCGGGATGACCGGAACCGCGGTCACCGAGGCCGACGAATTTGCGGATATCTACAACCTGGAGGTTTTGGAAATCCCGACCAACATGCCGATGATCCGCATCGATGACGATGACGAGGTCTACCGGACCGCAGTCGAGAAATTCCGCGCCATCCTGGCGCTGATCGAGGACTGCAAAGCGCGCGGTCAGCCGGTCTTGGTCGGTACGACCTCGATCGAGAAATCCGAACAACTCGCCGAAATGCTGCGCAAGCAGAGCTGGGAGCAGCACGATTTTTCCGATCCCAACGCCTTTGCGGCCTTGTACTCGGGCGACGAGGGCGCCTCCAAGGCCAAAGTGTTCGCGGTCCTCAACGCCCGCTATCACGAGCAGGAAGCGCAGATCATTGCGCAAGCCGGCGTGCCCGGCGCCATCACCATCGCCACCAATATGGCCGGCCGCGGGACCGATATTCAGCTTGGCGGCAATGCCGACATGCGCATTCGGCAGGAACTGGCCGAGATCGCCGATCTACGCGAGCGTGAAAAGAGCGAAGGCGCCGCCGAAATCCGCGCTCAGGTCGCGCGACTGAAGGAAAAGGCGCTCTCCGCCGGTGGCCTCTACGTACTCGGTACGGAACGCCACGAGAGCCGCCGCATCGACAACCAATTGCGCGGCCGATCCGGACGTCAGGGCGATCCCGGCCACTCGAAATTTTTTCTGTCGCTCGAAGACGACCTGATGCGCATCTTCGGCACCGATAAGCTTGACGGCATGTTGAAGCGGCTCGGACTCAAGGAGAACGAGGCGATCATCCACCCCTGGATCAACAAGGCGCTGGAAAAGGCGCAGCAAAAGGTCGAGGCGCGCAATTTCGACATCCGCAAGAACCTCTTGAAATTCGACAACGTGATGAACGATCAGCGCAAGGTCATTTTCGACCAGCGCGTCGAATGGATGGAAGACCAGGCGGTCGGCGCGGTGGTCGCCGATATGCGGCACACCGTGATCGACGATCTCGTGGCGCGGCATGTTCCCGAGAATGCATATCCGGAACAATGGGACACGCCCAGGCTGCGCGAGGAACTCAAGCGCGTGCTCGGTCTCGATCTGCCGGCCGACGAATGGGCGAAGGAAGAAGGCATCGCCGACGAGGAAATCTTCGCACGCGTCGAGCGTCGCGCCGATGAGTACATGGCTGCCAAAGTGGCGCAATGGGGGTCGGACGTTCTGCGCTACATCGAGAAATCGGTTCTGTTGCAGACGCTGGACCATCTCTGGCGTGAGCATCTGGTGATGCTCGATCATTTACGCCAGGTGATCGGATTCCGCGGCTATGGCCAGCGCGACCCGCTCAATGAATACAAGGCGGAAGCTTTCAGCCTGTTCGAAACCATGAGTCAGAACCTGCGCGAAGCGGTCACTGCGCAGCTTATGCGCGTCGAGATTCAGGCCGCGCCGCCGCAACAGCCGGCAATGCTGCCGGCGATGGAAGCGCACAAGATCGATCCGACGACCGGCGAGGACGAAATGGCTTTGGCGCTCGCGGGGGCGGAAACATTGGCGCGGCACGGCATCGGCCCGGCAGCAGCGTCGCCTGTGGGTTCGGGAGCAGCGGCTTTGCGGCCGCAAGCCGCGCGCAATCCTCGGGATCCGCAGAGTTGGGGTAAGGTTGGCCGCAACGAGCCTTGTCCGTGCGGTTCAGGCAAGAAATACAAGCACTGCCACGGACGCTACGTTTAACAGGAGTCAGTCGCCAGGAATCGGTAATCAGAAGCGGTCTGATTACTGATTACCGATCACTGATTACTGTAATCCGGCCCAGCGGCTATCGAAGGAACCGGTGGGAACGACCGGTTGCGCACCTTTGATCAGACTGCCGGCGGGAGCCGCGCTCGCCACTTGCGAAGGTTGCGGCGGGACTGAAGGTGGCTGGGGTGCGGTCGGTGCCGGTGCTTGCGGCTTCTGGGATTTCGCGGTGTCCACTTTGCGAGGCTCCAACGCCGGCTTTTGGTCGGCAAGCGTGGCTCCTTGCTGCGCGGGTTTCTGGTCGGCCGCGTCGCTTTTCGGTTTGAACAGCCGGGTGAAGAAATTCTCCTGATTACCAGAATCCGCGGAGGCGACTTGGGTGCTCTGCGTCGTGGTCCCATCGAACAGGCCGCCGAACAGGCCGGGCTTCTGCACCGAGGCGGTTTTCACGCCGGCTTGGGGATCCTCGCGTGGGCCACTGAGCGTCGGGCGCGGCATGTCTGGGCGGGCCGGTGGCGCATGCAGGCGGCCGTCGTTGTCCAGGAATGGCTGGGTTACTTCCAGCTTGGCGACGAAGACGCGGTTCATGCCGCCGTCGGTGCCCATGGTGATTGGCGCCACCGGTGAATTCAGGCGCGTTAATTGCGCGACCTGATATTCGTCGTTGCGTTGTTTCTCCAAGGCCTGCGTCGCGATCTCCTCGGGCACCTCATAGGTCGGGCAGCGACCGGTCGGGCTGAACGCAAGCGGCTTGGTCGAACTCGCCAGCGCCTGCGCATCAAACACATAATGCCGTTCACAAACGTCGACCTTGGGCTCGAGATGCGTCACTTCGAAATGATCGTTGCCTTCCTTCAGCATTTTCCAGAAAGGCATGTTGGGATTAGTGCGATGCTTGGCCATGTTCGCCGGCGTCAGGCGGAACGGGTAGGCTTGGATCTGGAACTGTTTCTGGCCGCCAAGAAACGCCTCGCGCGCCAAGGAATAAATTTCGCCGATCTGCTCGTCAGTCATCGCGTAACAGCCGCGCGACGAGCAGTCGCCGTGGATCATCAGGAAGCCGCCGCTATACCCATTGGCTTTGTCATAGGCATTGGGGAAGCCCATGTTGATGGCGAGGTAGTAGTTCGAGTTCGGGTTCATCAGGCCGGGCGTGATCGTATAGAAACCTTCCGGCGCCTGGCGATCGCCTTCGACCTTCTTGGGGCCGAGCTCACCTGACCAGCGGCAGATCGGGTAAACCCTGAGCAACTGATAAAGCCCGGTCGTGTCCTGCTTCCAGACTTCAAGTTCCGATTCCTCCTTGAAAAGGCGGACGAGGATCGGCGACTCCTTCGGCATATTTTTCTTTTGCAGGAGCGACAGCATTTCCGGCGACAATTCTTTCATCGCCTTGGTCGGCAGCTGATAGCCTTCCTCGCTGTAACAACCGGCGAGCGCCAGGGCGCCGGCGAGCGTCGCCGATGTCATAAGCACACGCAAAGTAGCGGCGCCGCTCGCAAGCGCGCGGGCTAAGTAGGCGCTGATCAAGACAAAATTCCCCGACAGATGGACCATTCCCCCATGCACCATCTGCGTAATCGTTATCCGCAGAAACCGGTTTTCGCAAGGCAACCGATGCCAGCCCTATGGTTGAACACTGTCGGCTTAAATGATTGGTAAATTCGCGGCGAATTTAGCGGGTAAATCCAAAGTCTTAGTGACCATGCCGGCGTGCGTGGAGAAATCGCGGCAAGATTGTGGCAATCGCAGGTGGGACCCACCCGCCCCGGAATCGTTGGCCGCTCATCCCAGGGTGCGGCCAATGGCGGCGAATTTTTCCCGTCGCAACCGGGTGACCGTCGCCCGATCGAGGCCGCGCAATTCGCCCAGGGCTTCGGCGACCGCTTCTCCTGCGACATTGATCGCCGCCGCTGGATCGCGGTGGGCACCGCCGGTCGGTTCCGGCACGATCATGTCGATGATGCCGAAGCGCGCGAGATCCTGCGCCGTGATCTTCATGTTCGACGCTGCGTCTTCCGCCTTGGCGGTGTCACGCCACAGGATCGAGGCAGCTCCCTCCGGAGAAATCACGCTGTAGATCGCGTGTTCCAGCATCAGCACGCGGTTGGCGGTGGCGATGGCGATCGCGCCGCCTGAGCCGCCTTCGCCGATGATCACCGCGATATTCGGCACGCCGATTTCAAGGCAGGTTTCCGTGCAGCGCGCTATCGCTTCAGCCTGTCCGCGCTCCTCGGCGCCGATGCCGGGATAGGCGCCCGCCGTATCGACCAGCGCCAGAACAGGAACGTCGAAATGGTCGGCCATCGCCATCAGTCGAGCCGCTTTGCGATAGCCTTCCGGGCGCGCCATGCCGAAATTGTGCTTGAGCCGGCTGTCGGTGTCGGACCCCTTCTCATGGCCGATGACGCAGATGCTCTCACCGTGGAAACGACCGAAGCCGCCGATGATGGCCTCATCCTCGCCATGCTTGCGATCGCCCGCGAGAGGAACGAAATCAGTAATCAGTGCGGCCACGTAATCGATGCAATGCGGCCGCTGCGGATGACGCGCAACCTGCGTCTTCTGCCATGGCGTCAACGCGCCATAGAGTTCCTTGAGCGCGATCCCGGCCTTGCCCTCGATACGGCTGATTTCGTCGCCGATTGCGATGGAATCGCCGCCGCTCTGAAGCGCGCGTAACTCCTCCACCTTCGCCTCCAATTCGGCGACCGGCTTTTCAAAATCGAGATAGCTGCGCATCCTGCGAGTTACTCACACACGGGGATGGATGTTATTCTTATTCATGCGCCAGAGGGTGCAAGTCGCGCACCACGGCTTTGAGCCGTTCCTCAAGCACGTGCGTGTAGATTTGCGTGGTCGAAATGTCGCTGTGCCCGAGCAGTGCCTGCACGACACGCAGATCCGCGCCATTGTGCAGGAGGTGACTGGCAAAAGCATGCCGCAACACATGCGGGCTGACCTTATCAGCGCGTAATCCTGCAGCTCGCGCAAGGCTCTTTAGTTCGCGGCCGAGATGCTGACGCGTCAAATGCCCGCTTTGGCCGAATGACGGGAATAACCACTTCGATTTGGCGTCGCGCCCGGCGGCGCCGAGGAGGGCAAGATAATTCGCGGCTGCTCGTCGCGCCGCGTCGTTGAGCGGCACGAGCCGTTCCTTGTTGCCCTTGCCGCGGACCACGATCACGCGCGCATCGCGCCGCGCGGCGGTGATCGGCAGCGCGACAAGTTCGGAGACGCGTAAGCCGGTCGCATACAGGATCTCGAGGAGGCACCCGAGCCGTGCCGCCCGCAAGCGGATCGCAGGCGGCGCCTCCGCGTCGCATCGACTCGCCGCGGCCAGCAGGCGATCCACTTCGGCGACGCTGAGTATCTTCGGCAGAGCGCGTTGACGCTTGGGTCCTTCAAGCACGGCGGCCGGATCGTCGGTGCGGTGACCTTCGGCGTAGAGAAATCGGTACAATTGCCGGATCGCGGACAGCCGCCGCGCTGCCGTGGCTGCGCGCAAGCCGCGTCTTGAAAGGTCTTCGATATAGGCCCGCAAGTCGGCGGTCCGCGCCGTAGCGATTGCGCGCCGCGTGCTTTTGAGGAAAGCGGCGAGATCTTCAAGGTCGCGGGTATAGGCAGCAAGCGTATTCGTTCCGGCGCCACGCTCTGCCGCAAGCATGTCCAAATAGAGCCGGATCGGATGCTCATCGGAACTTCGCGCTTTGGTGGTGGATGCGCGAGCCATTACGCTCTCAACGTTCCTTGAAGAATTTGTCGGGCGGAATTGAAACCGACATTTCACGCGACTTCGGTTGTACGAAATGGGCAAGCACGTAGAGGCCGCCATAGACGACGGCGCATAGGACCGCAACGATGGTTAACAGCCGCAAGAGACTAGGCATGCTCTTTTAAGCCTCGACGCCGAAAGTTCACAACTGGCACCCCGCACTTGCATGCGCGCATGCAAACTTCGGAATCAAGTCGAAGGTGAAACTAGCAAAGAAATTAATCCTCGTGCGGCTTTTGGATTTGCAGGTTTGGTCCAGGCGTCGGGACCGAGTACGATCCAGCTTTGCGGCGCCGTGGCGCCATATTGGGCCTTAGGTCCACCGGGCAGCCGGCGACCCGGGAGATGAAATGATTCAAGTGTAAATGACTGATATTACAGCACAAAAACAGTTAGCGAGCGGTCCTGCCGCGACCATCCTAGCGCGCCTTGGCGACCGCTCGATCGTGCTCATCGGCATGATGGGAGTTGGCAAGTCCTCAATCGGCCGCCGTCTCGGCGCGCGCCTTGGCATACCGTTCGTCGATGCCGATGCCGAAATTGAGAGCGCGGCCGGTATGGGTATCAGCGATATTTTCACCCGCCACGGCGAAGCCGCGTTCCGCAGCGGCGAGGCGCGCGTGATCGCGCGTTTGCTCGCCAGCGGCCCGCAGGTCTTGGCTACGGGCGGCGGCGCGGTGATGAACGAGGCGACGCGCGCGCTGATCAAGCAAAGAGGCGTTTCAATCTGGCTCTCGGCGGAACTTGACCTCTTGATGCGACGAATCAGCAAGCGCAAGGCCGAGCGGCCGATGCTGCAAACAGACGATCCTGTGGCCACCTTGCGCGAGCTTTTGGCGACGCGCGGGCCGATCTATGCACAAGCGGATATCACCGTGCAGTCGCGCGACGTGCCGCATGATGCGATCGTGACCGAGATCGTGGAAGCGCTGGCTGGATTTCTTGGCGACCCGCCGCCGGAACGGAGTCAACCATGACGGCGCCAATGCGCAGCGATTGCGTCATTGTTCCGGTATCGTTCGGACCGCGTAGCTACGACATCGTGATCGGCCGCGGCGTGGTCAGTACGTTGGGAACACGAATCGCGGCGCTGCGGCCCGGCACCAAAGCGTTCATCGTCACCGATGACAATGTCGCGCACCATACGATGCCGGCCGCGGAGGCCTCGCTCAAGCGCGCCGGCGTCGCGGCGGCGCGCTTGATTGTTGCTCCCGGCGAAGCTTCGAAAAGCTACCCGGTATTCGAGCGGCTCTGCGAGGCTATCCTCGATGCGCAGATCGAGCGCGGCGATCTTGTCATTGCACTTGGCGGCGGGGTGATCGGCGATCTCGCGGGGTTCGCCGCGGCTGTTGTGCGGCGCGGCCTCGATTACGTGCAGGTTCCGACAACGCTGTTGGCGCAGGTCGACTCTTCGGTCGGTGGCAAAACTGCCATCGATTCCCCGCATGGCAAGAATTTGATCGGGGCATTTCACCAGCCGATCTTGGTGATCGCCGATACCGCGCTGCTCGACACGCTGCCCCCGCGCGAATTCCGCGCCGGCTACGCCGAACTCGTCAAATACGGCCTGCTCGGCGACGCTGGGTTCTTCGGCTGGCTGGAGGTGTACTGGCGCGACATCTTCGCTGCCGAGGTTTCCGGAAATTCCGCGCGCGAACACGCCGTCGCCGTGGCCTGTCGCGGCAAGGCCGGCATCGTCGCTCGAGACGAGCGCGAAACCGGCGAGCGCGCTCTGCTCAACCTCGGCCACACATTCGGTCATGCGCTGGAGGCAGCCTGCGGGTTTTCCGATCGGCTTCTTCATGGCGAGGCGATCGCCATCGGCATGGTGCTGGCGTTCGAATTCTCGGCCCGGCGCGGCCTAGTGCCCGCACCCGCGGCCGAGCGGGTGAAGCGCCACTTGGCCGAGGTCGGCTTGCCAACCGAGCCCTCGGCAATCACGGGGCCGCTCCCCGCTGTCGAGCGCATCATGGAACTGATCGCGCAGGACAAGAAAGTGAGGCGGGGAATGCTTACATTGATTCTGGTCCGGTCGATCGGCTCGGCCTTTATTGAGGCTGGGGTCGACGAGCGCGAGATACGAGCGTTTTTGAGCGAGAAGCTTGTCAGGCGATGAGCATTGTCGATTGGCTGACCGTGTTGGCGGTCGTCATCTGTCTATTGGTGTCGGCATTTTTCTCGGCGAGCGAAACCGCCCTGGCCGCTTCATCGCGCGCGGCGATGTTGCGCATGGAGAAGCAGGGCAACCGCGATGCCGGCCTTGTCAACCGCCTGCTGGCGACCCGGGAGCGGCTCCTGGGCGCGATCCTGTTCGCCAATAATTTCACCAATATTGCCGCATCGACCCTGGCGACCGGGCTGATGCTGGCTCATTTCGGCGACGCCGGCGTCATTTATGCGACCTTTGCGATGACGCTCGTAATTTTCATTCTCGCCGAAGTTCTGCCGAAGACCGCTGCCTTCAACACGCCGGATCGCATGTCGCTTTTGGTGGCGCCGGCGGTCGAGCGAACGGTGCGGCTGTTTTCTCCGTTTCTGCGCGTCGTCGAATGGCTGGTGCGTTGGATCTTACGCTGTCTCGGCATGCCAGTCGGGCGCCTCCAGTCGATCCTTTCGCCGGGCGAGGAGCTCCGCGGCGCGGTCGATCTGATGCACCGCGCTGGGGTGGTGGAAAAGCTCGACCGCGACATGATGGGCGGTTTGCTCGATCTGCGCGAACTAACGGTTGCCGACGTAATGATCCATCGCACCAAAATGGTCATGCTCGATGCCGACGAACCGCCACGCGAGTTGATTGACGCTGTTCTCGCTGCGGGTGTTACGCGAGTCCCGCTGTGGCGCAATTCGCCTGAAAATGTGATTGGCGTACTCAACGCTAAGGAGCTTTGGCGCGCGCTGCACGCGGCCGGCGGCGACATCGCAAAAATCGATATTGCAAGCTTGGCCAAGCCGCCGTGGTTCGTGCCCGACACTATGCCGGTCGCTCAGCAGCTCAAAGCATTCAGGCATCGCAAGACGCCGTTTGCGTTGGTCGTCGACGAATACGGCGAGCTCGAAGGACTGGTCACGCTCGAGGACATTATCGAGGAGATCGTCGGCGACATTTCCGATGAGCACGACATCGCGGTTCCCGGCGTGCGCCCGCTTCCGGACGGCTCGGTCAATGTCGATGGCGGCGTGCCCATTCGCGATCTCAACCGCGCGATGGACTGGAATATTCCGGACGACGAGGCGACTACGGTCGCGGGGATCGTCATTCATGAGGCGCGTTCGATTCCCGAACCGGGACAAAGCTTCACGTTCCATGGCTTTCGTTTTCAGGTTCTGCGCAAAACGCGAAATCGCATCACCGCATTGCGGGTGGCGCCGCTGACCCGCAAACCCATGGCAAAGGCAAGCTAATGGCAAAGGCGAGCTAAATGACCGAAGCTCCGATCAATCCCGGTGTTCGCATCGGCCACGTCCATCTCAAGGTTGCCGATATTGATCGCGCGCTCGATTTCTATTGCGGCGTCCTCGGCTTTGAACTGATGGAGCGCCGCGGACCGCAGGCCGCATTCATCTCGGCCGGCGGTTACCATCACCACATCGGGCTCAATACCTGGGAGAGCCACGGCGGCAAGCCGCCGCCGATGGGCACGACCGGGCTTTATCACCTGGCCGTGCTCTATCCGACGCGGCTCGCGCTTGCCGATGCCCTAAGACGGCTTATCGCGGCGGAAGTTCCGTTGGAAGGCGCTTCCGATCATGGTGTGAGCGAAGCGCTTTATTTGCGTGACCCGGACGATAACGGCGTGGAGCTTTATTGGGATCGGCCGCGTGAACGATGGCCGCGAACCGCCGATGGCGGACTAGCGATGTTCACCGCGCCACTCGACCTCGTTGGCCTGCTCAAGGAGCTGGAGGGCGCGTCTGAAACAACGCCCGCCAGCCAATAACGGTAGCCGCTTGCCAGATCAACCGCCTTCTCCGGGTGCGGCGGCATGTATAGCGAGCGCGTGAACACGGGTTTTAAGTTCCTTTGCTAAGGCGGCATTGATCATGCGGTGGCGCTCGAGCCGGCTCTTTCCGCGAAACGCGTTCGACACAATATAGAGACGGAAGTGCGTTTCGCCGCCTGGCCGATGCCCCGCATGCCCGGCATGCAAATGCGATTCATCCTCGACGTGCAGATTCTCAGGCGCGAAAGCCGCAACGAGCTTTGTCGTGATGATGTCCTGCATCCCCATTGCTTAACCTGGCTTCGCTTAGACTTGGCTTCGCTTAGACTCGGTTTCACTTAGACTTGGCTTCGTCGATGGTAACCGTTCTGGTTCGGCAACAATAAACCGTTAGGAGTATGAGCGCTCCGGCTCGATTTGGGTGCTGTCAAGTCTTGAATGCACATGCCCTGCGCTCGCATAATCATGACAATGCGAACAAATTCACCACTGTTCGATCGGATCCGGGTTAAGCCCGAATTGAACCGCCGCCTGCGCAACGAGCTTCCAGGCTGCGAGTGGCCCGGATGCAAAGCGCCGGCGACCCATCGCGCGCCGAAAGGCCGGCTGCGCGCCAGCGAATACTGGCAGTTCTGCCTCGAACATGTGCGTGAATATAATAATTCGTACAATTTTTTCGCCGGCATGAGCGAAGATGCCATCTCCAAATACCAGAAGGAGGCGCTGACCGGTCACCGTCCGACCTGGAAGATGGGTTCGATCGGCGGCAAGCGCGCCCGCCGTGCGGCACGAGTGTTTCGGGACGCCGACTGGTCGGCCGACGATCCGTTCTCGCTCCTTGGCATGTGGGGCGCGCGGAACGGTCATGCGCGAGCCGCGCCCGAGAAGCGCAAGATTTTCAACGCACAGCGCCGGGCGCTCGATGTTCTCGGCCTTGAAGCCGACGCCAAACGCGCCGATATCAAGTCTAAGTTCAAGGTGTTGGTAAAGCGGCACCATCCTGATGCCAATGGCGGCGATCGGGGTTCAGAGGCGCGCCTGCGGGAGATTATTCAAGCCTATAATTACCTGAAATCGGCTGGTTTCTGCTGACCTCGGGGTGGCTTCCGCCGCCAGGGAACTTTCTGCTAGATGTAGCCGCGCCGCCGATCCGGCAGCCGATTCGCGCCTCGGTTTTTTCGCCGCTGTCCATGTCGGGGCCCTGTCAGGGCCCTCTGACGGCCCGTCGCGGCCCTGCCGAGGTCACGGAGGAGCAATGACGCTCGCGACTGATACGACGACTGAATCTGGCTTGCCGGACATGAAGGTTTCGGTCCGACAAGTATTCGGAATCGATACCGATTTGGAGGTTCCGGCCTATTCCGAACCGGAGGAGCACGTCCCCGAACTCGATCCGGACTACCGGTTCGACCGCCCGACCACGCTTGCCATCCTGGCCGGCTTTGCCCGCAACCGCAGGGTTATCGTCACCGGCTATCACGGCACCGGCAAATCGACTCATATCGAGCAGGTCGCCGCGCGGCTGAATTGGCCCTGCGTGCGCGTCAATCTCGACAGCCATATCAGCCGCGTCGATCTGATCGGCAAGGATGCGATCGTCATTCGCGAGGGCATGCAGGTTACCGAATTCCGCGACGGCATTCTGCCATGGGCGTTGCAGAACAACGTCGCTCTGTGTTTCGACGAGTACGACGCCGGGCGTCCCGACGTCATGTTCGTCATTCAGCGTGTCCTTGAATCTTCGGGTCGCCTGACGCTGCTCGACCAGAACAAGGTGATCAAGCCGCACCCGGCCTTCCGGTTATTTGCTACGGCGAACACAGTGGGTCTCGGCGATACGTCGGGCCTCTATCACGGCACGCAGCAGATCAACCAAGGTCAGATGGACCGTTGGTCAATCGTCACCACGCTTAATTATTTGCCGCACGATAACGAGGTCGAAATCGTATTGGCCAAGGCCAAGCATTACCGCAGCGCCGAAGGCCGCGATATCGTCTCAAAAATGGTTCGGGTCGCCGACCTTACCCGCAATGCATTCATGAACGGTGACATTTCTACCGTGATGAGCCCGCGGACCGTGATCACCTGGGCCGAAAACGCGGAGATATTCAACGATATCGGCTTTGCTTTCCGGCTCACCTTCGTCAACAAATGCGACGAGCTGGAGCGTCCGCTGGTTGCCGAGTTCTACCAGCGCTGCTTCGGGCACGAATTGCCGGAGAGCTCGATCAATGTCGCACTGTCGTAATCGCTGCTCGCGTTAGCTGGCGAGCGAGCCTGAGCCATAGCTTGAGCCATGTCGTCTTGAGCCATGTCGTCTAACATCAAAGCCAAAGGCGCGAGCAAAGAGGCGCCGACCGAGCCGTTTAAGCGCGCGGTAGGCATTTGCCTGCGCGCAATCGCCGGAAAAAATGATCTCGAAGTCAGTTTTGCCGCGGAGCGGCCTGGACTTGCCGGCGGCAAGGCGCGTCTGCCGGAGCCGCCGCGGCGGCTCAATGGACGCGAAGCGGCGATCGTTCGCGGTCACGCCGATGCGATCGCGTTGCGGCTTGCCTGCCACGACGCGGCAGTGCATCGGAAGCTGGCGCCTGGCGGCCAACAGGCGCGCGCCGTGTTCGAAGCAGTCGAACAGGCCCGAGTCGAAGCCATAGGTGCCCGCCGCATGGGCGGCGTGGCCAAGAATCTGGCCGCCATGCTCGACGACCGTTTTCACCGCGGCAAATTCGATGAGATCACCGACCGCGCCGACGCGCCGATTGAGGATGCGTTAGCGATGATGGTCCGCGAGCGGCTGACCGGGCAGACGCCGCCGCCGACCGCGCGCAAACTCGTCGAGCTGTGGCGGCCGCTGATTGAGGAACGCGCCGGCCGCGATCTCGACCGACTTGAGCGCGTGCTCAACGACCAGCGCCGCTTCGGCGATGTCGTCCACGATTTGCTCGATTGCCTCGACATGGGCGAGGACCGTTCGAGCGATTCCGACGAGGAGGAAGGCGAAGAAGGCGAGGATCAAAATCAGAAAGACGAGGCCGGTCAGGACGGCGAAGCTTCCGATGCTGCCGAGACTGAACAAGTCACCGCCGAGGCCGATGCTTCGGCCGACGAATTGCCCGACAGCGCCTCGGAGGCGGTCGATGCGCCCGCCGCCGAGATGGCCGACGAAGCCGAGATGGGAGATTCGGAAACCGCCGCCGAGCCATGGCGGCCGCGACAAGCTCGCAACGAGCCGCGCGGCCCCGATTACCGGCCGTTCACGGCGCGGTTCGATGAAACCGTCGGTGCCGAGGAATTGTGTGAGCCGGAGGAGCTCAACCGGCTACGCGGTTATCTCGACAAGCAGCTTTCGCATCTTCAGGGTGTGGTCGCCCGCCTTGCCAACCGGCTTCAGCGCCTCTTATTGGCGCAGCAAAATCGGGCGTGGGAATTCGATCTGGAGGAAGGCTTGCTCGACCCGGCGCGGCTGTCGCGCGTCATTGTTGATCCGCTGCATCCGCTCTCATTCAAGCGCGAGAAGGATACTGACTTCAGGGATACCGTTGTTACTCTTCTGCTCGACAATTCGGGATCGATGCGCGGGCGACCTATTACAGTCGCTGCCACCTGCGCTGACATCCTGGCGCGCACGCTCGAACGCTGCGGGGTCAAAGTCGAAATACTGGGCTTTACCACGCGAGCGTGGAAGGGCGGTCAATCGCGCGAGTCGTGGCTCGCCGCCGGCAAGCCCGCCAATCCGGGGCGGCTCAACGATTTACGTCATATCATCTACAAGGCGGCCGATGCGCCATGGCGCCGGGCGCGCAAGAATCTCGGCCTGATGATGCGCGAAGGCCTGCTCAAGGAGAATATCGACGGTGAAGCTCTTGACTGGGCGCACAAGCGGCTCTTGGCGCGATCGGAGATCCGCAAAATCCTGATGATGATCTCTGACGGCGCGCCGGTCGACGATTCGACGCTATCGGTCAATCCCGGCAATTATCTCGAGCGCCACCTGCGATGGGTGATTGAAGACATCGAGACACGCTCGCCGGTCGAATTGATCGCCATCGGCATCGGCCATGACGTGACGCGCTACTATCGCCGTGCGGTCACCATCGTGGATGCGGAAGAGCTCGGCGGCGTGATGACCGAAAAGCTTGCCGAGTTGTTCGAGGAGCACCCGGTCCCTGATCGGATTCGTCTGGCACGACCGCGGCGGTTGAGTGCATAGCACAGGTCAGCCGCGTATTTGCCGCCGCCTCATTGAGCGCAACGAGATTACGATAGTCACGCCGTAGAGTAACAGCAGGGGAGCGGGCGCCGCTAAGCGCTTGCTTGCCGCTTTTTGACGACTTGACGTTTGAGCTCGAGCGCGCGCGGCGACAAATCGGCGTCCTTGGCCGCGAGCAGGAACGCGTCGAGGCCGCCGCGATGGTCGACTGTCTTGAGGGCGTTGGCCGAGACCCGCAAGCGAACCGATCGCCTGAGCGCGTCCGAAAGCATCGTGACGTTGAGCAGATTGGGCAGAAATCGCCGCTTGGTCTTACGGTTGGAATGGCTGACGCGGTGCCCGATCTGGCGGGTCTTGCCGGTCAGCTCGCATCGCCATGCCATGGTCAAAGTCCTTCAAGCCAGTCTCATCAAGCCACCAGTCCCAATAAACCAGTCCGATGACGCGCAGGGCGCCGAACGCCATCGATCTTGGCATCTTGGAATGGGCCGGACCTATAGTGGCGGGGCTCTTAGGGGTCAAGGCGCAGCAAGTGAGCGATTCGGTAGAGGCTGAGTCGGAGCCTAACAAACGTCGTATTCTCGACTGAGAAAATGGGTTATCCCGCACCCCGGATCGAGGACCCCTTTGCAATCCTCAAAGCCGCCGCAACTGCCCGTTCGCCTTCCAGGCGCCGCCGCAGCCGCCGCGGCGTTTTTAGTGTTCGTTGTGGCCTTACCCGTAGCCGCCGCCGCAGGCGATAGCGGCCACCCGACCGGGCACCAGGCGCGGCTTGAGGCTGAATACGTTGTCAGCATTGCAGGCGTACCCATCGGTCGCGGCAATTGGATCATCGGCATATCCGATGAAGCCTATTCGGCCGCGGCGAGCGGCACGACCACCGGCATCGTCCGCTTCTTTACGGCGGGGCGCGGCACTAGTGCGGCGCGCGGCACGTTCAGCGGCGGACAGCCGGTACCGGCGAACTATGGCGCCACGATCAGCTATGACCGTAAAATCGATGAAGTGCGGATGACGCTTACTGGAGGGAACGTCACCGATTACACCGTCGATCCGCCACTGCCGCCCATCCCCGATCGCATCCCGATCACGGACGCCGATCGTCACGGCGTCCTCGATCCGATGACCTCGATGCTGAACCGCGTCGGCGGTAACGGCGACCCGATATCGCCGGAAGCCTGCAATCGCAAAGTGGCGGTGTTCGACGGCCGCGTACGTTACGATCTGCACAGCGAATTCAAGCGCATGGAAGTCGTCAAGGCCGAGCGCGGTTACGAGGGGCCTGCGGTCGTGTGCGCGGTGTATTTCACGCCGATCGCCGGCTACGTGCCGGAGCGGCCGGCGATCAAATATCTCGTCGCGCTGCGTGATGCCGAAGTCTGGCTGGCCCCGATCGCCGGCACCCGCGTGCTGGTGCCATTCCGCTTTTCGATGCCCACGCCGCTGGGAGTTGGATTGCTGCGGGCGACCGAGTTCGTCACAGTCTCCCAGCCTTCTCTGCAATCGCATCCGGTCGCCAAAACGCAATAAACAAGCGTGGTTGGCTGGGTGGCCGGCTTGCGACCGAGGGTAAAGGGTCCCCGTTATCCACAACGTATTGGCTCTTGACTCGTCACAGAATCATGATCGCGCGGCGAAGTGCCGTTTCGGCCGCCGGGGCAAGCGGTCACGCTGGCCGTTTCCACCCGATCTGGTATGCAATGCGGGCGGCCACGCCATATCTCGCAGTGAACGAAGTCGAACGGCCGCCGAGTCGCCGATTCGGCCGCGATTTGTTCCAGACTCGTTCCACATGTTAAGCACAGGGCTTTCCAGCGCCGCCTTGTGATAGAGAGACACTTCCTCTGTCGCGCCATTTGTCGCGTCACCTGAGCCGGGCCCGTAATGTCGATTTCGTTTTCGCCTAGCGCCGACCGCGAGATTCGTGCTCGCGGCGCCGGTGTCACCGCGGTGCTTGGCCCCACCAATACCGGCAAGACTCATTTGGCGATCGAGCGGATGCTGGCGCATTCCTCGGGCATTATAGGCCTGCCGCTGCGGCTGCTCGCGCGCGAGGTTTACAACCGCGCCGTCGAGCGCGTCGGCGCCGAGGCGGTGGCCCTCGTCACCGGCGAAGAGAAAATCAAGCCGCCCAATCCGCGATTCTGGGTCGCCACCGTGGAGGCGATGCCGCGCGAGCTCGATGTCGCTTTTTTGGCGATTGACGAGATTCAGCTCGCAGCGGATTTCGAGCGCGGTCACGTCTTCACCGATCGCATGCTCCGCCGCCGCGGTCGCGAGGAAACGCTCGTGCTCGGCGCCGCCACCATGCGGCCGATCGTCGAACGGCTACTGCCGGGCGCCAGCATTGTCAGCCGGCCGCGATTGTCGCGGCTTACTTTCGCCGGCGAAAAAAAGCTTACGCGATTGCCCCGGCGTTCCGCGATCGTCGCGTTTTCGGCCGAAGAGGTTTACGCGATCGCAGAACTGATCCGTCGGCAACGCGGCGGGGCGGCGGTTGTGCTCGGCGCGCTGTCGCCGCGCACGCGCAACGCGCAGGTCGATCTCTACCAATCGGGGCAAGTCGACTATCTGGTGGCGACAGACGCCATCGGCATGGGGCTGAACCTCGATGTCGACCATGTCGCTTTCGCCTCCGACCGCAAATTCGACGGCTATCAGTTCCGTAAGCTCAATCCGTCCGAGCTCGCGCAGATTGCCGGACGTGCCGGTCGTGCCACTCGCGACGGTACCTTCGGCACCAGCGGGCGCTGCCCGCCGTTTGAGACCGAACTGGTGCAGGCACTGGAATCGCACAGTTTTGAGCCGGTGAAATTCGTCCAATGGCGTAATTCCGACCTCGATTTTTCGTCGATCGGCGCCTTGCAGGCGACACTTGGGGCACCGCCGAGCGAGAGCGCGTTGGCGCGCGCGCCGGTGGCGGAAGACATTCTGGTGCTCGATCATGCGGCGCGCGAAGACAACGTGCGAGCGCTGACGCGCACGAGCGGCGACGTCGAGCGGCTGTGGGACGTTTGTCAGCTCCCCGATTACCGCAAGATTGCGCCGGCCAATCACGCCGAACTGGTCGTGACGCTCTACGGCTTCCTGCAGCGTGACGGCGCCATCAAGACCGACTGGTTCGCGCATCAAGTCGCCTTGGCCGATCGCACCGACGGCGACATCGATACGTTGTCCACCCGTATTGCCCATATCCGCACGTGGACTTTTGCGGCGAACCGTCCCGATTGGCTGAGTGATCCCGAGCATTGGCAAGGGGTGACGCGCGCGGTCGAGGACCGGCTGTCGGACGCTCTGCATGAGCGCTTGACCGAGCGCTTCGTTGACCGCCGGACCAGCGTCTTGATGCGGCGGCTGCGCGAGAACACCGCACTCGAGCCAGACTTCAACAAGACCGGCGAGGTGGTCGTCGAGGGGCATCCCATCGGCCGGCTCGACGGCTTCGTCTTTGTCGCGGACGCGGCTTCGGGCGGTTCGGAGGCCAAAGCGCTACAAAACGCGGCGCAAAAAGCGCTTGCGGGCGAGATTGCCGCGCGCGCTGCGCGCCTGTCGGAGGCGGCAGACAACCAATTCGTGCTTGCCGTTGACGGCACGCTGCGATGGGTCGGCGCTGCGGTCGGCAAGCTAGTCGCTTGTGAAGAAATCCTGCGGCCGCGGATCCGCATTATCGCCGACGAACATCTCACCGGCGCTCCGCGCGACGCCGTCGAGACACGGCTCAATACCTGGCTCAAGTCACACATCGAAAAGCTGCTCGGCCCGCTCGCCGAACTTGCCGCGGCAACTGATATCACCGGCATCGCGCGCGGCGTCGCGTTTCAATTGGTGGAGGCGCTCGGGGTGCTCGAGCGGACGCGCGTTGCGGAGGAGGTGAAAGCCCTCGATCAGCCGGCGCGCGCCAGTCTGCGCAAATACGGTGTGCGGTTTGGTGCCTACCACGTCTATGTTCCGGCGCTGCTGAAGCCTGCGCCGCGGGCACTCGCCGCCCAATTGTGGGCGCTGCGCAACGATCGGACCGAAAGCAAAGTTGTCGACGACATCCTGCAGCTCGCGGCTAGCGGCCGCACTTCGATGGCGACTGATCCGACGATCGATGCAGCGCTTTATCGTACGGCTGGTTATCGCGCTTGCGGCGCGCGGGCCGTGCGGGTCGACATTCTCGAGCGGTTGGCGGACCTCATTCGTCCTGCGCTCGCCTGGCGGGAAGGCACATCGCCAGGCGCGAAGCCAGCGGCCGCGATTGCCGGAGGCGGCTTCATCGTAAGTAATCCGATGACCTCCTTGACCGGCGCGTCTGGCGAGGAGTTTGCATCCATCCTGCGCGCACTTGGCTATCGAATGGAACGGCGTCCCAAACCACCAGAAGAGTCACGCGAAAAGCCGGCCACGTCGGCAGCAATTGACAATGCTGGCGCTGACACCACGTCCGAGGCCGGCGAGGCATCTGAGCTCGTGGTGGCGGCGGAACCGATGCAGATTGCGCCAGAAGTCGCCTCGGCCACCGACCAGGCGGCACCAAGCCCCGTCGGCGACATAGCGCCGCCCCAAGAGCCGGAAATGATCGAAGTCTGGCGCCCGAGCCGCGCCGATGGCCGATGGCGCGGCCGATCACGCCAGCAGACCAGAACCAGGCGAACCCAAAAACAGCCCGCTGCGGCGCAACCTGCCGAACAGGCCGACACGACAGCGCTGCGAGCCGGTTCTCCGCCCGAGGCGACCGAGCCGCCCGGTGGAAGCAGCGTTCAGACGAGACCACGACAGCATGGCCGCAAGCGCCACAAACCGGAACACCGCGCCGACCGTGCGCAGCATGATCGGCCAGCGTCCAAGCGTTTCGAGCGCAGAGAGAAATTGCCGGACCCCAATTCGCCCTTCGCCAAGCTCGCCGGCTTGAAGGCGCAGCTTGAGGCCGATGCCAAGGAGCGCCCAAAGGAGTGCCGCTAAGTGGCGAATGACGTCGAGCGCCAGCGCATCGATCGCTGGTTATGGCATGCTCGTCTGGTGCGCACGCGCGGCGCGGCGGCCGCGCTCGCGGGATCAGGCTATGTGCGCGTTAATGGCGCACGCATCAATGCTCCAGGCCGCATGATCCGAGCCGGCGACGTCATCACGATCGCGCTCGATCGGGGGGTGCGCGTCCTCAAGGTGATCGGCTTTGTCGACAGGCGGGGGCCCGCGCCGAGCGCCGCCGCGCTTTATCAGGATGTGCAATGACGCCCGGCTGACAACTGCGAAACGACGCTTCTTGCGTGGCTTGGACCCATGCGATAGGAGCAAGGCCTCAAAAAAGCGTCCCAGAGTGCGGAAATGACCTACATCGTCAACGACAATTGCATCAAATGCAAATACATGGACTGCGTCGAGGTTTGCCCCGTCGATTGTTTTTACGAGGGCGAGAACATGTTGGTCATCCACCCGGACGAGTGCATCGACTGCGGCGTGTGCGAGCCGGAATGCCCGGTTGAAGCGATCAAGCCCGATACTGAACCTGGGGCCGAAAAATGGCTCGGGATCAACGCTGAATATGCAAAGGCTTGGCCCAATATCACTACCAAAAAGACCCCCCCTGCAGACGCGAAACAATGGGAAGGGTTGCCCAACAAGTTCGAAGAGCATTTTTCAGCCAGTCCGGGTAGCGGCGACTGATACTCGGCTAGGTTGTCTCCTTAACCTTTGCTGAATATTCCCGCTGCGCCGCGCTCAAGAAAGCTTGAGTAGTGGCTTAAGGCTTTGATTTTTGCGGAAAATGTGATATAGATACACAATGAGAATACCCCGAGGCCTGCTCCCGACCGGGAGCATATTTTTTCGGGGGAGTTTCCGAGGAACCGTCAAAAGAGGCGTGAATTCCACGCGATAGCAGTGGCAGAGAAAACTCGTCATCGTCCGAAAAAGAGTGCGACTGGCATGCGCCGGAAGGCAGCGAAGACCCCATCCCGGGCCAGCCGGCGGCCCTCACCATCGACGCGAGCCATGGCCCGCACCAGGGTAAGCGCCGCCAAGCCGGCGCATCGCCGCAAGCCGGAGGCGGAAGGAGCAGCAGCTTTGGGAATGAACGCGAAGAAAACTACTCAACGACAAGGCTTTAAGACCCACGAATTCATCGTTTATCCGGCGCACGGCGTTGGGCAAATCGTCGCGATCGAGGAGCAGGAGGTCGCTGGCGTCCGACTCGAGCTGTTTGTGATCAATTTTGTCAAAGACAAGATGACGCTGCGGGTACCGACCTCGAAGGCGGCCGCCGTGGGAATGCGCAAGCTTGCCGAGACGCCGATGGTCAAGCGCGCTCTTGAAACGCTCAAGGGCCGGGCCCGCATCAAGCGCACCATGTGGTCGCGACGAGCGCAGGAGTACGAGGCCAAGATCAATTCAGGCGACATCGTCGCCATCGCCGAGGTAGTTCGTGATTTGTACCGGTCGGAGACTCAGCCCGAGCAGTCCTATTCCGAACGCCAGCTCTACGAGGCGGCGTTGGATCGGCTGTCGCGTGAAGTGTCGGCGGTGCAGCGCATCACCGAGACCGAAGCAGTGAAAGAAATCGAGGCCGCACTGGCCAAGGGTCCGCGGCGCGGTCCAAAGCCTGACGCCGATGATGAAGCGGTGGTCGAAGAAGAGGCCGCCTAAGGCAAGATCCTGCCTGGCCACAGCAAGCGGCCAGCGAAAAGGCCCGGCAAAAGCCGGGCCTTTTTTTCTGCATCAAAGCACTGCCGGTGCGGGCGAATCGTCCCGGGTTTTCCCGGCTTGTCGTAACATATCGTCGGCAAAATACCCTCGCTTAGCCATAAATTAAGCTTCCTTTGAAAGGAGATAGCACTTGGATGGGGCGGGGGCGTCATCGTGCGAGAGACCAGAGGTTTAAAACCTGTGCGCTCAAAGCAGGGGCGATGGGTTCCGCTGCTTGCCGCCTGCGTACTCGGCTACGTGGTCGGTGCCTGGCACGTCACGGCGCTGCGGAGCACAGGGCACAGCTCAGCCGCAGAAACCATCGCGGTCCGTTTCCCGCAGACATGGAGCGCTACAGCGGCGGCGGTCACGTTAGCCGACATCAGAGGCTCCAGGACTGAGGCCGAACTATTCAGCCCTGTCCCCATGGTGCAGCCCTCCCGGCCGCAAGCCACGGCCGATGCGTCTGCCACTGGACAGCCCTCAGCCGACCCTCGCTTGGTGGCGAGCGCGTCGCTTGAAAATGTGGTCTCTCCGGTTTCTGTGGCAAGCGAAAGCGCAACGCATTCGGCGGTCCGTTCCGCCGCCAAGCCGCCGGCGCGCCCGGTCGCCGCGAGCCGGCCTGGTTACATTCTCAACGATGCGCAAATCGCCGGCATCAAACAACGTCTGCATTTGACGCCGGATCAGGAGCGCATGTGGCCGGCAGTCGAAGCCGCGCTACGCAACATGGCTTATAAGCGAACCCAGCAGGCCGCTGCGCGCGGTGCAACACGCAATGTAGAGGCGGTGGCAGTCGACCCAGAAGCGGTCGAGGGATTAAAATCGGCGGCTGTGCCGCTGATCATGAGCTTTAGCTCCGAGCAAAAAGACGAGGTCCGCAGTCTCGTCCATGTGATGGGCCTCGATCAGCTCGCCGCGCAATTCTAAAACGCGGCCTCTCCATCCATTGCAATATTGTGCGCGTCGGCGCAAAGCGAGCCGTTGGACCGGATTAGCCTATTCGACTACGATCTTCACTTCGCTGCCGGGTTTCAGGCGGTCGCCGGACTCGAGCCCGTTGAGCGCACGGAAACGGTCGAGCGCGCGATCGGCAAGCGCCATTCGGCCCGCCAGCTTTTCAACAGTATCTCCGGGCGCGACCGTAACGATGCGCAACCGCAGCGGCTTTGCCTGTTCGGTTTCGGCGATGCTCATGCGGCGGAAGCTGCCGATCGATTCGCGAAAAGCGCGATCGGTATCGCCAGTATGATGTTTGGCGGCAAAAATGAAACGGTACACGTCACTGCCGAAGCGGATCGCATAAAGACGAAAATCCCACTGATCGCCTTTCGCAGCGGCAGTAGCAGCAGTGAAGCCATTGATAGTGGTCTCTTCCACGCTGGCAGGATCGATGTTTTCGATCCAGCCGGAGATCAGATAAGCAGGGAGCGTCTGCTCGGCCGGTACCCGGACGACGTCGAGCCGCAATGCTTCGCTACCGCCGCGCTTTATTCCGAGCACGGCCTGGGCGGTGTTATCGAGCGCAAAGCCCTCCGGCGCGGTGAAGGTGAAACCCAGTTTCGGGTGCAGGAATCGGCGGCCGCGCACAAAGCCTCCGCCGGGATCCTCGCCATAGACAATGCCGTTGATGTCCGAAAGATAGGCCGCCTTGGCCTGCGCGAAGTTCTGGCCAGTCTCGGCCGGCGCGCGGTATTGGCGCGCCGTGGCGATGGCATTGGTGATGCGTTCGGGCGTCGCTGGATGCGATGACAAAAAGTCGGCCGCGCCGGGATTGATCGCGCCGCTTGGCTCCGGCTTAAGATGCGAATTGTGCTCCATCGCGGTGAGGAAGCGCACCGCGCCGTAAGGGTCATAGCCGGCCCGCGCGGCAACCGCGACGCCGATCGCGTCGGCTTCGAATTCCTGCGAGCGCGAAAAGCTTGCCAGCGCCAGTTTAGATTTGGCCAGCGCTAGCGCACCAGCGGCCGGATCGCTGACGACGTCCGAGACGACGCGGCTGACGAGGTCGGCTTCACGCGCATGTTCCTCGCGCAGTTCGGCATGCCGGGCGAGGACATGGCCCATTTCGTGCGCCAACACCGAGGCCAGCTCGGAATCGTCATTGGCCAGAGCGATAAGCCCGCGGGTCACGTACAGCTGACCGGTCGGGAGCGCAAAGGCGTTGACCGATTGCGAGTTGAGCACCGTGACTTTGTAGTGCAGGTCGGGCTGTTCCGACGACGCGACGAGACGTTCCACCGTCTTCTCTATCAAGCTTTGCAAGCGCGGCTCGTTGTAGACACCCCCATAGGCCGCCAGGATGCGTTGATGCTCGCGCAGCACTTCCGGTGCCATCGGCGCCTCGGCGCTTTTTGCCGGGAGCGAAGCAGTGGCCTGTGGGCCGAGCGTTGAGGGCGAAGCGGTGCAGGCAGCAAGGAGCAGCGCGCCAAGGGCGAGCGCGCCAAAAGGCGCTGCCGCCCTGCCGCGTCGGCAGCCTAGATAGTCCAACCGTCCCCGTCTCAGCACGTCACCGATCGATCAGTCCCCGATCTCGATCTGCTCCGGGCGCTCAGCCTCGATCCAGGCGCGGTCATCGCCGCGTTGCTCGATCCAGCCCCGAACCCGGACGCTGCGGCCAGCCAGAGCCTCCAAATCAGGACCCGCCGCCGCGAAAGTGCGCTCCTTTCGTTTCAGGATCGTAACCGTAATATCACCCGACCGCCGCCGCCCGAAATTGACAAAGATTCTAGGCCCGCTTTCCCGTACGGATGCAATTTTGCCCTCGACCAGCGCGAATTGGCCTTGATGCGCCAGCACGTTCCCAGGCAACTCGGCGTTGAGCACCTCATAATACGGATCGGCCCATAGGCCAAGCTTGTCCGCGCAGGCCGACTTTTCCCGGCTGAGCAGGTCGTCCGAGCACGGCCGAACCACGCGGTCGCCGACCCGGGCAAATCCTTCGGCGACGAGCTCTCCTTGTAAGAGGAACTAATCACCATCGCGTATGACATAGGCATAGGCGAAAAGGCGTCCGTAGCGATCCGAGCCAGCTTCGCATTGTCGCAGCGCGACCTCATCGCCCCCGGCGAGCGCATCCAGAGCCGCCGCGGCGGCGCGCCCTTGCGATGGAGCGCTGCCTTGCGGGGACGACGCCATCGTCGGCACTTCGATCGCGGCCAGACGGACTTCGCGTCCATCCCCGAGCACGAAAGTGCGGCCGTCGAGGATCTTGCGAACAACACCACGGGCGATCTCCCCACCGCGGCAGAGGTGCGTGGTTTGGATATCAACCTGTTGTTCCTCGGTGCTAGCCGGCGCTCGACCGCAGACAGCCTCAAGAACAGTGATGAATGCCGCTGATGAATGCCGCTGCCAAGCACGCGTCCCGCCAACCCACCATGCCGCTACCCCGCCAGCCTAAGCCAAAGGCCGGAATACGGCGTTCCTGCGGCGGTGCCATGTCCCCGATGCGAATGTATTTGCGGGATTCGCGAGGGGCCGCGGTTCTCCAGGTGCCTTGGCGAATCGGCTGTGCCCCGCTAACGCTCGGCTGATGCTGTACTATTTGACCAGCCAATCGATCTGGCTTTCCGGCATAATAATTATCGGTGGCGGAACGCTGCTGTCGATGCTTGGACCGCTTTTGGTCCGCCACTACGTCGCCCTCGACCGATTGACGATCAACAATGAGATCGCCGGCTTTAAGTTCGCAACAGTGGGCGTGTTGTACGCCGTGCTTCTCGCCTTCGTCATCATTGGTGTCTGGGAAAAGTTGTCCGACGTGGCGGTCAAAGTAGTGAACGAGGCGGCTGCAGCGGAGAACATCTGTCGGCTGTCGCAGGGACTTGGCGATGTCAATGGCGGCGACTTGCGCAAGACCGTCGCCAGCTACCTGGAAGCGGCAATAGAGGACGACTGGCCGGCAATGAGCCGTTGCGAGCCCGGCGCTCAAGGCGCTAAACAGGCTCTCGACGCAATCTATCGCATGCCCTCGGTCGTCAACGACGAGCGTAATCGCGCAATCGTTGGGGACATTTTCCGTCAGCTCGATCGCTTGACCGAGTCGCGCCGCTCGCGATTGATCGCTGCCGAAGGCGGCGTACCCGACGTCATCTGGCTGGTGTTGCTCGGCGGAGCGGTGGTGACGATCGCCTTCACCTTCTTCTTCGGCATGGAAAGTCTTCAGGCGCAGACCGGTCGTGGTGGCGATCGACCGGCCGTTCGACGAGGTCCGCTAGCCGACCTCGTCGTTAAGGACGTGACGTCGCACGCGCTGGCTTTGTCTTGCGCATAGCTCTGGAAAAGCGCTCAATCGGTGTCCCTGCGCAGTTTTTTGTTGGCCGCGAACCAGAACGATGATGACGAGTCCAAGGGGAGTGCCATGGGGAGTGCCATTCGGATAGTCACGACCTGGATGCGTGCGCTTACGGCGTCTATTTTTTTCGTACTTGTGATCGCAAGCGGGGCCTCCGCGCAGAAATTTCCCGAGCGGCCCGTCACCATCGTGGTCGCGTTCGCGCCGGGCGGCGCCGATGATGCAACCGCACGCATCCTTCAGGACCCGATGCAGAGAGCCTTGGGTCAGCCGATCGTGGTTGAGAATGTCAGCGGCGCCGGCGGCATGATCGCCGCCGCCAAAGTCGCCCATGCCGAACCCGACGGCCACACCATCCTGCTGCACCAGGACGCCTTGGCGGCGGGCATGTCGCTTTATCCGGAGCGCACATTTGACGCCGAAAAGGATTTCGCGCCGATTGGTCTGGTCAACACCACCACCAACACGCTTGCTGCCCGGCCCACGCTGCCGGCAGATGATTTCGAGGGGCTGTTGCGCTGGATGAAAGAACCAGGCCAGACCATCCGCGTCGGCCATCCAGGGGTCGGCTCATTCGGCCACTTGGCGGAAGTGCTGATTTTCCAGGAGTTCGGCGTCAAAGTCACCCAGGTGCCCTATCGTGGCGCCGGCCCGGCGCTGGTCGATCTATTGGCGGGTCAAGTGGACCTGGGTCCGATCTCCGCCGTCGTGGCTACGCCGCTCGTCAATTCGAACAAGCTTAAAGCCTACGCGCTGATTGGCCGTAAGCCGTTCGCAGGACTGCCGCAGCTCAAGACCATGGGCCAGCTTGGCTATGCCAAAGCTGACATCGATTTCTGGCATATGCTGCTGGCGCCGGCACGCACGCCGCGCCCGGTTATCGAAAAGCTGAACAATGCGCTGCGGGTTGCGCTCGAGGATCCCAAACTACGCAAGACATACACCGATGGCGGCATGGATCTATACTCGGCGGATCAGGAGACCCCCGAAGCAGCGACCGCTTTGCTCAAGAGCGAGGTCAAACTCTGGGGCGATGTGATCCGCGCCAACCATATTGCGACTCAGTAGAGCGACAGGGCGCTCCGCGAAGGCCAAGGATGCGAGCGCCCAGCGGGGGTGCTATACAGCTTGACCTGAATGTGCGACCCGAACAGCCCAAGAAGATGCCCTCTACTGGTCCCGTAGCTCAGCCGGATAGAGCAGCGGTTTCCTAAACCGAAGGTCACAGGTTCGAGTCCTGTCGGGACCGCCAGCAACCGTCGATTCAAGCCATAACTATCAAGGCGTGAGAGCATGACCAGCCAAAATCCCGATGAAGCACGCGCCGCCGCCAACGCCACCGCGGCGAGCGAATTTTACAATCTCCATGAGATCGTGCGCAAAGCGCGGGCGAATCTCAATCAGAACGATTGGGATTACATCGTCGGCGGTACCGAAACCGAAACGACGCTGCGGCGCAACCGAATGGCGCTGGACTCGATTGCGCTGCGGCCGCGTGTGTTGCGCGACGTCAGCAAGGTCAATGCCTCGGTCGAAGTGCTCGGCCGCAAATTACGGCTGCCCGTGATGCTGGCCCCAGTTGGCTCGCTGGAGAGCATCAACCCGCGGGGCGCCGAGCCCGTCGTCAGGGCGGCTGCAGAGTTCGGCTGCGCGCATATGCTCAGCTCGGTTTGCGATCCCGGACTCGAAGAGGTCGCCAAAGCGGCGCCAAATGCGCTTCGCATGTTCCAGCTCTATGTGCGCGGCGACGCTGCCTGGGCCGACGACCATGTCGAACGCGCGATCAAAAACAATTACGCGGCGTTCTGCATCACCGTCGACACCGCGCATTACAGCCGGCGCGAGCGCGACCTCGCCAAGCGGCACGTCACTGCCGGGCGCCGCCGCGTGCAAGGCCGCGACTTTCAGATGGCGCTGGATTGGCGCACCGTCGAACGGATGAAAAGCAAATTCAAGATACCGTTCGCCATCAAAGGCATCGGTACCGCCGAAGACGCCAAGATCGCGCTCGATCACGGGGTGGAGATCATCTACGTCTCCAATCACGGCGGCCGCCAGATCGATCACGGCCGCGGTTCGGCCGAGGTGTTGCCGGAAGTCGTCGAGGCTGTAGCGGGCCGTGCCATCGTCATCGTCGATGGTGCGATCAATCGCGGCACCGATATCGTCAAGGCGCTCGCGCTCGGCGCCGACTTGGTCGGTCTTGGCCGCATGCAGTGTTACGGCCTCGCAGCGGCCGGGCAAGCGGGAATTGTGCGCATGCTGGAAATCATGGAAGACGAGGTTACGCGCGCGCTCGGTCTTCTGGGTCTTACCAGTTTCGGTAAACTCGACCGGTCGTATTTACATCCGGCCACACCCGCGAATTTGCCGCATGTGCTGTCGGCATTCCCGCTTTGGGAGGTCGAACCGTACCGCTACTGAACTAGACGCCGCTTCGTTCACAGATACGCGTTAAGTCCGCGCGCCGCCACCATGGTCCCGATCTGATCGCTGCGCGTGCCATGAGCGTGCAACAGCATCTCGACGTCACGCTGTGCTGCGTGGCTTTGGTCGCGGCCTTTGATCTGCGCCGACAGATAGACTCCCTGCTGCCTTGACAGTGCCACCATGTCTCGGCCGAACGGCAGTTGCGAGCTTTCAAAACGGGCCAGCGCAGCGTGAAGATCATTCCCGGCGCTGCGCAGAGATTGCGCGAGCACGGCCGCGTCGATTGCCGCCTTGGTCGCGCCGGCGCCGATATGGGGTCGGGCGACAAATCCGGCGTCGCCCGTGAGCACCACGCGGCCGAACACCAATGCAGGCGATTCCACGTCACAGATCGCCTGAAAGAACGGCTCGGCGCGCAGGAAGATCTCGGCGATCTGCGGCGCGAGCAGGGCTGTGGCATCGGCTTTCACGCGCTTGATGACCTCATTGCGGATCAGAGGCGGCGGAATGCCGCCCGCGTGATAACGCCCGGAGGTGTCGGTGCACATGTCCTCAAGCACCGACGAGTCGACCGGTCGATACCAGACGATGTTGTAGCCGCGGCGGCCAATAGCCGTGTCATTGTCGCGGCCCGGCACCGGGTAGCCGAGCAGCTGCTCGCCTTCGGGTACGCAGAACGTGTAAAGCTCGAAAATCTGGCGATGGACGTCGGGCGGCACCCGCTGTTCGTCGAGTACCGCGCGCCATGCGACATATCCTGCATAGATCGGCTGCGCCTGGGGCAGGAATTGCTCGCGCACCGTCGAGCGGATGCCGTCGGCCCCGACCAGAAGGTCGCCACGCTCGCGGCTGCCGTCCGCAAATGCGGCCGTGACGGCTTTGTCGTTTTGCTCGATTTGGACAAGTCTTTTGCCGAGGCGGCAATAGTCTTGGCTGGGCAGTGCGTCGAGCAGCGCGTGATAAAGCAGCGACCACGCGCTCATGGTTCGCGCCATCGGCTGCTCGGCGATGACCTTGCCGCCACGATCGAGGCAGACGACCTTGGACACTCGCACGCCCATGGTCTCGTCGAAAGCGATGCCGACCCGCCGCAGGACCGCGATGAGCTGCGGATGAGTACCGAGGCCGACGCCGCGGCCGGTTAATTCTTCTTCATTGCGTTCGAAGACGATGGCATGCCAGCCGGCGGCACGCAAAAGATGCGCGGCAAGCAATCCGCCCAACGAGCCGCCGATAACAAGTGCACGGTGCATCTGATTCCCCTCTCCACTGAAGGGGGAGGGTAGACCCTCAGGGCAGCGCCCAGGACAAGCTGTCGTGGCCGGGTTTGTAATTGGTATTGGTCTGCGCCGGATTGCGATTCACGAGCGGGCGCCCGTACATCGGATTGGTCTGGCTGCGGGTCTCATGTTCGATCGTGAACAGCACTTTGCCTCCATCGCGATCGATCAGGTCCTTAAAACGGTACTGGTATTCGTCGCTTTCCTCTGTGATGAGGCCGAGTTCGAGGAGCCGGCGATGCGGGCCGGAAAAATCGGCCGTGTAGATCTGCACGTGGTGCCCGTCGAAAGGACGCTCGGGCGCGTCTGTCTCACGGAAATAAAAGTACTGCTTTTCGCCCACCTGCACCCGCGCTTCCGGGCCGGCGCCGTTCTTGATGACATCCGCGGGAGCGTCGAGCACCTCGCGGTAGAACCGCGCAATGCGCGCCGCAGTCCCGGGCCGTACATCGAAGCGGACGTAAGGCATGCCGAGCTGGATGCGGCCAAAGCGGTCCTTGTCGGGGGAATGCACATTGATGCGGTTTCCCCAGGGACAGACTGTTTCGACACAGTCGTTGCTTTCGCGAAATTCGAACTTGGTGCCGCCCAGCGCCTTGCGGATGCGGGTCAGCCGGTCGAGCAGGGCTTGTCGCTCCGGCACCACAAGCCCGATCACGCCGCGCAGGACTTCGGGCGGGCCCATCGGCAGATGGAATTGGCTCATGCCGACATTGATCCACATATTGCCGGCGCCGGTGTTGAGATATGGATCGCGCGTCAATCCAAGCCCGGTGACGTAGTAATGGGTGGCGACGTGCTGATCGCTGATGCAAACATTCACATGGCCGAGATTGACGATATTGCCGACGTCCTGCGCGGCGCGGTCGTACTGTTGGTTCTGCATGAGAGGATCCTTCGCTCGCGGCCTAGCCTGTCAGTTTGCCGCACCGGCAAGCAAGATGGCAGGGCGGTCTGTTTGCACGATTGTCATCACGTTTATCACGGCGGCAGTTTCTGCAGCTCCGGGAACGCCGCATAGGCGGCGCCGTTGCACTCGTCCCTCGGCGTATCGACGAAGCGATCAAGCCGGCCGGCCATGAAGAGCGCAGCGATCTCCTTTGGCGCGGCATATTCGGTAGCGTTCTTTTTCTGAGTAAAACGCACACAGGCGATATAAAGCGGGCCGCCACCCGACGACTTGAGCACTGGTTCGGAGATCGCCGCATCGCGGACGCCGGTCGGATTCTTCAAATAAGCATGCATCGCGGCGAGGATGTCGGTCCTGTAGTTAGCCGGATAGGCATTGATGCCGCCATCAGCCTCGACGGCAAGATTGTGCCCGCAGGCCCCGAGCGTCAACGCCAGACTGAGCACCAGGCTTAAGCGTCGCAACTAGCTACTCCGCGGCTTGATGCGCGTGGTTCTGCACGTTCATGTCGACGAGCGTCAACGGCGATGCCGTCTGCTCCAGCATTCCCCAGCTCTTGAGCCAGTCATAGGTACGTTGCATCTCGTCGGCGGGAATCGGCGCCGGATCGCAAACGACCAGACGGCTCTCGCGCAAATCCGCGACATTGAGCGTGGCGATCTCGGGATCTTTCTTGGCGTGATAATCGATGAAGTAATGCATATAGGCCTTTTTATCGGCATTGATGCGTCGCACCGCTTCGCGTACCGCACGGTTAAAGGCGGCGTAGGTCGCGGCATCGACTCGCTCCGATGCAACTTCGGTGCCGTGGAAGAAACCGGAACAGACAACACGGCACCCTTTCTTCTCGGTCAGCGTGATATACGGTTCGGTCAACGGGGTGGCCTCCAGTTCGCCGCGCATCATCGCGTCGAACCGATAGCGCGAGCCGTTTGGCGCTCGGCATAGTCGGATCATTTCGCGCGGCAAAAATCCTTCCAATAAATGCAGCACGAGATAATGCGTGCCGAAATAGAAAGGCACGCCAATGACCCGATTGGCGAGCTGCTGCGGCGTGTAAACCGGCGAATCCGGCCGTACCACGATCGCTGCATAACTGACAATGGCGCGACGGCCGAGTTGCCGGCTGCCCCGGCCGGTCTCTTGAACGCGGCAGTAATTGCCCCATTCGCAAGCATTGTACAGGTCGGCCTTGCCTTGCTCCAACAAGCGGCCGTGGCTGGCGAAAGGGTCCACGCCTTTTGGAGTCGTCACATTGTGCTCGACCTTTTTCTCGACACCGGCGTCACGGTCGACCCACTCGATTTGCAGGCCCTCCTCGGCGAATAGGCCTTCGTCATAGGCGACCAGTTCCGGCAGGCCCTGGAACGGCGCCGTCGTCTCTAAGACGAGCTTCTTCATCGGCTTTGCTCCTGCGCCGGCCGTTTTGCCAATGCCGCTCGCACCCGCTCGATCTGGAGTTGAGCCAAGAACGGCGTTAAAGGATGCGCGCCCATTTTTAGCATCAAAGGCAGATCAAGCCTGATCAAGGCCTCGCGTTGTTCCGGCGGCAGCTGGAAACGATCGGCGAATGCGCCGGCATCCGCCAGATATTCTGCGCGCTGTGTTGGATCGTGGGCAAGGCCATGAAGCGCCGAGGTGAGCTCCACCAGTTCTGGTTTGATTGACGGATAATGCGCGGCCCGACTCGCTTCGGCGTCGCCGCCGATCCAGCCGAGCGACGCATAATTGTGATGCCAGCTCGGATCCATCGAGACCACGGCCGGCTTGCGCTCGCCCAACGCTCCGGCGGCGCAGGCCCAGCAGCGCAATTCGATATTGCCGGTCTCATCGAGTTCAGTTTCGTCAAAACCGATCAGCGCCTTTAAATTTCCGGCAGCGAGCTTTTCCAAGACACGTCGATCCCAGCCAAGCTCGGGATTGGAGTAACGATCGGTGCCGGGAAAATGCGACATGCCGCCACTCGACAATATCACCGTTTTTAATCCGAGGGCGGTGACCGTTCGGGCCACCGCTTGGCCGAAGGCATAGCAGCGCTCCATGGTTGGCTGCGGCGGCAGATAGGCATTGACATAGATCGGCAGCACCGGGCCGGTGTGGCCGAGATGCGTCAAGGGAATTCCGATCGCATAATCGATCTTTGCGGTCGAGGTGAATGCCGGATCGAAGTTCTGTCTATAAAGCTGACGCACCAGCTCAAAGCCGATCTCGCTTGGAATTTTCCAGTGAAATTTTCGGCCGGCAAATTCACCGGACGCCTCGCCGCCAACATGGATCGTGAATGGCGGTGCTGTCGTGTGAAAGAACTGCTCGGCGTGATCGTTGGAAAATATGATCCAAAGATCGGGATTAAGCTCACGCAGCTTGCGGCCGATGTCGGCCGCGACTTCGCGCACATGCGCAACGACGGCCTTGTCTTCTGTTTCCGGCATGGTGAAGAACTGCGGCGCATGGGGCAGCATGGCGCCGCCGATCACAGTCGACATCATGGCAATTCTCCTTTGCCGAAAAAATATCCCGCGCCACAAGCGACAACAAGGCAAGCGGCGCAGCAGTCGCGCCAGCTTGCCGCGCTTCCCATGCCGCGTTCAAGCCGGTACGCTTTGGTCCGTTGCCGGCGTGCCGGCGCACTGGTGCAAGCCGCGCCGGGAGAAATGGGGGCAGGATGGTCGACGTGCCGGTGACGATCGCCTGGAAAAACCGGGTCTTGGAAAATCGCCGTGAGATCGAAGCGCTGAGGGAACAGGGTCTGGTGGATCGCAAGGTAGAGGTCGAAGAAATAATTCATCCATCGACGCGTGACATCGCCAAAATAATGAGGACAGTCGGCGTGACACCGGGCCCGGCAAATCGACGCATTATGTTTGCACAACTATGTTTAATTGAGCATGTGTTAGTAAGCGCAGTGCAATAGCCGGGCTGGCATGGAGCTTCTTCAACATCTCATTCACACCTACGGCGTTCTGGCCGTGGCCGCCGTCGTCGGCCTGGAATGCGTCGGGCTTCCCTTGCCCGGCGAAACTGCGCTCCTTGCTGCGGCGGTTTACGCCGGCACCAACCACGATCTCAGTATCGTGTCTGTGCTCGTCACCGCGGCGGCCGCGGCAATTGTCGGGCGCATGATCGGTTACGTGATCGGCCGCGAATACGGTTATTGGCTGCTGCTGCGCTACGGCAATTATGTGCGGATGACGCCGGGCAGGATCAAACTCGGGCAGTACCTGTTCCTGCGGCACGGCGGCAAAATTGTCTTTATCGCGCAATTCGTGCCCGTACTGCGAACCTTTGCCGGCCTATTCGCCGGCTGCAATGTCATGCCGTGGCGTAATTTCCTGGTCGCCAACATCGTTGGCGCGTGCGCTTGGGCGGTCACCTACGGTTATGCCGCCTATGCGCTCGGGCTTGGCTTTAAGCGTCTGGAGGGCCCGATCGTCATCTTCTTGATTGTGATTACGATCGCGGGGTTCATCGTCGGGGGCATTTTCATCCATCGCCACGAAGCCCAGCTTACCGCCGAAGCGGAACAAGCCATGCCCGGACCGCTCAAGCTGCCGTGAACGAGTTTCCCGCCTCCGCGCGAGTTCCTTGAAGACTGCTGTTGCAACCACCATATTGATCGCAGTCGATGCGGAAGCGTTCCGCCCGACAGGGGTGCCGCAAGGGCCCCGCAAAAGCCGCTTAAGAGGGCTTTGGGGATCATGTCCAGGGTGCCGTCGCTTTCGAGTCCCTTCCTGCTTGGTTTTGACGAAATCGAGCGCGTGCTCGATCGTGTCGGCAAAGCTGCAGACGGCTATCCCCCCTACAATATCGAGCGACTGCGGCGTGACGGGAACACTCCCGAACGCCTACGCATTACCTTAGCGATCGCCGGTTTTACCCGCGATCAATTGGAGGTCACTGTAGAGGAGAACCAGCTCATCATTCGTGGTCGCCAGCAGGACGACAAAGACCGGCAATACATCCATCGTGGCATCGCGGCGCGCCAGTTCCAGCGTACCTTCGTGCTGGCGGATGGAATGCAAGTGTCGGGCGCCGATCTCAAGAATGGATTGCTGTCGATCGACCTCGTTCGTCCGGAGCCCGAGCGCGTTGTTAAATCTATCTCTATCAAAGAGTGCGATTAACAAGACGATTAACAAGACTAAGACTCGACGCGTAAGGAGTCGAGCGCCATGGATCAGATGTATACTAACGAAAACAAATTCGAGATCTCGCCTGAGGCGCTTGCGCATCTCGGCGATGGCCGCATTGCTTATGTCAAGACGATTCGGTCCGAGGACGTCGTTGCCTTGTTTCCACAAGCCGACGTGCCGGAGATGGCGCCGGGTCAGAAGCTGTTTGCGCTGCATGCCGCCGACGGTACGCCGATCATGCTCACTGACAGCCGCGAAGCCGCGGTCGCCAACGCCTCGAGCCAGGAACTCGAGACGGTGAGCGTGCACTGACCAGGTGTTAGTCCGTAGGAATCAGTAATCAGAGACAGAATGCGAAACGGGGCCGGGAGAGGATCGCAGCCTCGTTTTTGATTACTGATTACTGATTCCTGATCAAGCTGCGCTGGCCGACGGCATGGCCAGAACGGCGTAGAGCGATTCGGCGTCGCGCGTGGCGCGCAGCTTGTGGGTGACGGCTTGGTCGCGTAACAGGCGCGCGACGCGCGATAGCGCCTGGAGATGATCGGCTCCAGCCGATTCGGGGGCCAGCAGCAAGAAGATGAGGTCGACCGGCTGATTGTCGAGCGCGTCAAAATCAACAGCACGGTCCAGGCGCGCAAACAATCCGAACAACCGGATCAGGTTCGGCAGTTTTCCATGCGGGATGGCAATCCCATTGCCGATCGCGGTGCTGCCGAGCTTCTCCCGCTGCATGAGGATGTCGAATATCGCTCGTTCGTTCTGTCCGGTAAGCAACGCTGCACGCGCCGCAAGCTCTTGCAGCACCTGCTTCTTGTTATTGACCTTGAGCGCCGGAAGAATCGCGTTTGGCGCGATCAGATCGGTGAGCGGCATGGATGGAACCTGAAGGACGAAGCTTTTGGCCAGGGCCGATTTCTAGGCGTCATATTCCCGGTAAGACATACTGATGCTCCGGGACCTGGTTAAAGGCGGCGGACCATAGGGAGCGCCTGCAAGCACGTCAATGGGCATTGGGTGGCGACTGAACAGTTGGATCGATCCAGCGCAATGCCCCTTCGGCCTCGATGCACCTTATGGCAGTTACGAAATCCTCATCGTCGCCCACGCACGACGCGGTGATCCTTGAGCCGGCGGTGATAACGTCGCAGCTGTTTTTCAACTCGTAATGCGGCCTGATCGGCGCTTGCATAGGCATCCGAGGCCATGCCATCTGCGTGCAGCGTAATTTTGGAATCGAGGTGGATGGCGCACTCGGTGCGAAAGCCAAAACCCTCTTTTGCCAGCGTGACGTGTCCCGAATAGCCGCCGTCGAAATACTTGCTTACAGATTCCACGATTCGCGCGCTGATTCGCTCCCGTAAGGCTTCGCCAATGTCGAGGTTCTTCCCTGATACGCGAAACGGCATAGTACCCTCAAATGACTGGAAATCATTAGATCGCCGCAGCAGAGCTTAATATCGCGAGCGGGTAACTGAAAGACGTGGCTTTGACCGGCACAGGCGCTGCCGCAACACCATCAAGTTGCGACCGTTGCTTGCTTTTCCCGGCGCCGCTGCACTGAGGACGGGATCCGCATCGCCTCGCGGTATTTCGCCACAGTACGGCGCGCGATATCGATACCGGCCTCGCGGAGCCTTTCCACGATCGTGTCATCGGACAAAATCCCAGAGGCGCCTTCTGCCTCGATCAATTGCCTTATTCGGTGGCGCACCGCCTCTGCCGAATGGGCCTCACCGCCATGCGCCCCGGCGATCGCCGAAGTGAAAAAATATTTCAGTTCGAAAATACCGCGGCTGGTCGCCATGTATTTGTTGGCGGTAACCCGTGACACGGTGGATTCGTGCATGCCGATGGCCTCGGCGACCGTCTTGAGGTTCAGCGGGCGCAGATGCTCAACGCCATGGGCGAAAAACGCATCTTGCTGCCGCACGATTTCGTTGGCGACTTTCAAAATAGTCCTCGCGCGCTGATCAAGGGCGCGAACGAGCCAGGTTGCGTTCTGCAAGCAGTCGGCAAGGTAGGATTTTTCGTTGTCGCGTCGCGCCGAGGCCGAAACCTTGGCGTAATAAATCTGATTGACCAGCACTTTCGGCAGCGTGTCGGAATTAAGTTCAACAAGCCAGGCGCCGTCCGGGGCAGGGCGCACGAAAACGTCAGGCACAATCGGCGCCACCAGCGCCGAACCAAACGCGAGCCCCGGTTTCGGATTAAGCCGCCTGATCTCGGCGATCATGTCGGCAAGGTCGTCATCGCCGACTCGGCAAATCTTTTTTAACGCCGCAAAGTCGCGCCGCGCGACCAGGTCGAGCCGCCCGATCAGCGCGGCCATGGCGGGGTCGTAACGATTGCGGTCCTTAAGCTGGATGGCGAGACACTCGCCAAGATCGCGGGCGCAGATTCCGGCCGGTTCGAAAGTCTGCAAGATCGCCAGCACCGCCTCGATCTCCGCAATTCCGGTGCCGAGCTTGTCCGCTGCCGTCGGCAGATCGCCGGTGAGGTAGCCGGCTTCGTCGACCAGGCCGACGAGATAGTGGCCGATCATGCGCTGGACCGGATCGGTGATGGCAAGCGCTACCTGCTCGCGCAGCCATTCCGGAAGAGTCGGTTCTGCGGAGATGAATGCTTCGAGATTGTAATCGCCACCATCACGCGACCCCGACGCACCACCACCAGTCCATTCCGAATAGCCTGCCGGGACATCAGCCAGGCCCCGGCGCGCCGGCGCGGCCTCCTCAAGCGAGGCGTCATCGCCGGCATCGCCGCGTGGTTCGGATTCGTCTTGGGCGACTGGCTCAGCGCCGGGCGCCAAGCCGTTGGCTGGATGTGCGCTCTCTGGGTTCCCTGCGACGAGGTTTGTCGACCCATCGGCGTCGCGCTCGAGCAGCGGATTGCGCTCGAGTTCGGCTTCGACATAGGCGGTCAGATCGAGATTGGAGAGCTGAAGCAGCTTGATCGCCTGCATCAGCTGCGGCGTCATCACCAGCGCTTGGCTATGCCGAATCTGCAATCTTTGGGTCAGCGCCATACCGGCCGCCTGCGCGATTGGTCCAATTCTTGCTTTGGGTGTTACATCATCGATCAGACCGTAACCAGCCGTTTCGCTGCACAAAGCAGATGCTTCGCTGCCCAAATTACAGGCGGAACTCCTCTCCCAAATAGAGCCGCCGCACGTCAGGATTGTTGACGATATCGTCGGCGCGGCCCTCCATCAGCACCTGCCCGGAATAGATGATGTAGGCGCGATCGGTCAGGCCGAGCGTCTCGCGCACATTGTGATCGGTGATCAGGACACCGATGCCGCGGTTTGTCAGGTGCCGGACCAGCGCTTGGATGTCGCCGAGGGCGATCGGATCGATGCCGGCGAAGGGCTCGTCGAGCAGCATGTAATTCGGCCGCGTCGCCAGTGAGCGGGCGATTTCAACCCGGCGGCGCTCGCCGCCGGAGAGCGCGATCGCAGGTGTCTGGCGTAGTCGGGCGATATCGAACTCTTCGAGCAGCGCATCCAGATCGCGTTGTCGGCGGCGACCGTCTGGTTCGACCACTTCCAACACCGCACGGATATTGTCCTCGACAGTCATGCCGCGGAAGATCGAAGCTTCTTGCGGCAAATAGCCAATGCCGAGCCGGGCACGTTGATACATCGGCAGCTGGGTCACCTCACAGCCGTCCAATTCAATGCGGCCCTCATCTGCCTTTATGAGGCCGGTGATCATATAAAAGACGGTGGTCTTACCGGCGCCGTTCGGTCCTAAGAGGCCTACAGCTTCGCCTTTACGCACATAGAGGCTCACCCCGCGGACGACTTGGCGGCCGGCGAAGCTTTTCGCCAAACCATGGATCGACAAGAGTGCCTTGCGCTCGGGTGGAGTGGCGCCGTTGCCATCGCCGCGGCGTCGCGTCCGCGGGATCGGACGCTGGCCGTTGGTTTGACTAGCCGGTGGCGCGGGCTGGCGCTGCTGGCGGGTTGGGGTCGGAGGCGGGCTTGGCGGCGCTGTCGGCGGCGAGGGCGCATTTTGAGGCGGCGGACTCTTGGCGCGCGCCTTTGCTGCCGGCGGTGCTGCGGCTGGCGATGCGGCCGCTGGCGCTGGCGCCGTCGGCGGTTCTGCCATCGGCGGTGCTACGCAGGCTATGTCGACGTAAATCGTGCTGATGGTGCCGCCGATCGATTCAAGATCGATGATCTCATGCTCAGCGAACGGGGCATTCCCCGAAGCCGTTCGGCGGCGGAAATATGAGAGAAGATCAGACACGCGCTCTCGCCAAACTCGCTCTCGCGACCTGAGAATTTCGGATTCGAATTAAGCCCCAGAATTGCGACCCAATCATTCGCGCACCCCGCGCGGTTCGTGCACGAAGCTTACCCTATTTCGCCGCGGCGTGGTGCAGCCTTGCGGGTTAATTCGGCCGCCCCGGACCGATCGTCATGATATTGGACGCGCCGCCTTGGCCTTTGCCCGGCTGAATGAGCGCGCGAACTCGGCCCGATCCGCCACTACCTGCCGTGGCGTTGCCCCCGCCCGACTCAACCCGCGCATTCCCGGTCTCGGTATCGACCACCACACGTTCGCCGTGAATGACGTTCTGTCCCTGGCTGACGACGACATTGCCGCTGAGCGTAATTGTTTTGGTCTTGAGGTCGTAAATGCCGAGATCGCCGCTTGCGCTCTGGTCTTTGGTCGTGACGGTCACCGCGCCGCGGGCTTCGATGCGGCGGATATTCTGCGCGCCCTTTGGTGCGCCGAGCGGCGTTTTGATCGCCGCCGTCGTGGTTGCGCCGGCGGCTTCGCCGAGTCCTACTTCTTGGCCGTAGAAAACCACCAGGCTACGGCAACGCATCGTGGTGTCGCCCTGCACCACCTGCACGTTCCCCGAAAACGTGGCAGTTTTGCTCTTGTCGTGAACTTCAAGCGTAGCGGCCTCGATCTGCACCGGTGCGTCACGGTTCTCACCCTGAGTCAATTTTGGCGCGCCTGACGTGCCGGCACCCTGCGCAAAAGCCGCCGAGGCGACGAGCAGGATTGCCACAGCAAAAATGGGCGCGCGCTGCCGCATCACCGGTCGTCCGCTTTCGTCGCATCGGCCGAAGCGCGTTTGCCCGGTTGCAGCGTCATCGCCACGCCGGTGAAACGGATGACGGCGCCCCGTTCCACGATGTCGAGGCGCTTGGCATTGAGAAAACCGTCGAGCATCTTCACCCATACCGGTTTGTCGGAAACGACATTGCCTTTGCGCACGTCGATTACCGCCTCACTCAAACGTCCTTCGTAGCCAGTCGAGGAAAACAACTCGATATCTTCGCTCAGCGTCAGCATCTCGGTCTTGGCGTCGTAAATTCCGGACACGGCAGACATTTCGACCGTGCTGTTGTCCTGCATTTCCATCTTGGCATGGAGCTTGTTCAGCTCGACGAGATTGGGCTTGGTGATGTCCTGGCCCGCGGCGTCGGCATAAAATTCGTAGGCGCGTGAATCGACGGTGTAACCGGCGAGCCGCGGCTGCTGCATGGTTATCTTGGTTCCATGAATAACGAGCTTGCCGAGCTCGCCTGGCAACCGCAATCCGCCGATCGGCGGCATGTAATTGATCGCCAGAACGCACAGCAGGACCGCCGCGATTCCCGCGAGCACGCAGATGCGCAGCCAACGGACATGCCGGCTGTGACGAAGCGCCGAGCGATAGCTGCGTTCGAAATCGCCGCGGGAATTGGCTGCTAACCCCTTCGCCGCGTTGCCGGGGTAAAGAATGGCCAAGCGCTAATCCCTTTACGCCGCCGTTTGAGCCGAACTTAGACCATGCTTCGGGTCAGTTTGTCTCGCAAAAATAGACTTGCGAATATGGCTCCGCGAAGGCCGCTTTTTCAATAACTTAGCCTGAATTTAGCCGGATCGCCGCTCACGAATGGGCAAAAATATCCTCGGCCGCAAAGCCGGCCAGGTCGAGACGGACCCGTTCCGGCAGGAAACGGAAGCAGGCTGCGGCTAGTTGTTCGCGTCCTTCGCGGTCCAGCATGGAATCGAGTCTCTCTTTGAGCGCGTGCAGGTGGATCACATCGGCCGCGGCATAAGCGACTTGCGCTTCGCTCAGTTCTGTCGCGCCCCAATCTGACGATTGCTGCTGCTTCGATAGATCCTGACCGAGCACTTCGCGCACCAGGTCCTTCAGGCCGTGCTTGTCGGTGTAGGTTCGCGCCAGCCGTGACGCGATCTTGGTGCAATAGACCGGCTCGGCCATGATGCCGAAAGCCTCGTACAGAATCGCAAGATCAAAACGCGCGAAGTGAAAGATCTTGAGCAGCGTTCGATCGGCAAGGAGGCGTTTCAGGTTTGGGGCGTCACTGCCTTGCGGCGGAATTTGCACCACGTCGGCAGAGCCGTCCCCTGGCGAAAGCTGCACGACGCACAGCCGGTCACGGGCGACATCGAGCCCCATGGTCTCCGTATCGATCGCCACCGCAGCGCGGTAGCGCGAGACGTCCGGTAAGTCACCGCGATGCAGACGAATGGCCATGCGGCTACGTTATCGCCCGCGATTCCCTGGATTCCAAGGCCTTATTTACGCGATCGCGCGGGACGGTTGATTTTTATTGTTTGGGTTGGAACATTCTTCGCGCACAAGTTTTTGTCGAGGCAAGCCGGATGCATCGCTGAGCCGGGCTTGCTGGATCATCGCCCGGCCAGATCACGACCATGTTGGATTATGACGATGTTGGATGAAGACGAAGTCGAGAATACACCCGATCTGTCGATTTCGCCGGAAAAGGTCTGCTACCTCGTCTGCTACCTCGAAGGCCGCGGTTATTGGAGAGGCGATTCCTGGACGGACTTTTAACGGTTTATGAGGTCGCATAGCGTGACAAGACCGCCCACCGGCGGCCTTGCTTTTTTATGAGGAAGAACTTCGCGCAACAGGGGGCGCAGGAATTTCGTGCCGTTCTATTTGGTGCCGATCTTTATGGTACCGATCTTAATGGTGCCCAGGAGAGGACTCGAACCTCCACGCCTCGCGGCGCTAGTACCTGAAACTAGTGCGTCTACCAATTCCGCCACCTGGGCTTTCGCGGGCGAAGGCAATGCGCTGCGGCGATAGGTAGAAAGCGCTCGCCGCCTTGTCAATTGAAGTATCAATCGCAGCCGTCGGTCCACTATACATAGCCAGACCGATCATGTATTTCGCCGCGCATGGCCCTGCTGAACAGGCTTGAAACGCTGGTGACCGTCTTCGGCGGCTCGGGTTTTCTCGGCCGCCATGTCGTGCGCGCATTGGCCAAGCGCGGCTATCGCGTCCGCGTCGCGGTTCGCCGGCCGGAGCTGGCGGGTCATTTGCAGCCGATGGGCCGGGTCGGCCAGATCCACGCGATCCAGGCTAATCTCCGCTATCCCCAATCCGTCGCAGCGGCAGTGCGGGACGCCGACGCGGTGATCAATCTGGTCGGTATTTTATTCGAACGCGGCCAGCAGCGCTTCGACGCGGTGATGGCCGCCGGTGCAGAAACCGTGGCGCGCGCTGCGAAATCGGTAGCCGCGCCGCTCGTTCACGTCTCCGCGCTAGGCGCCGACGAAAAATCGACCTCGCAATACGCGCACGCGAAAGGGCAAGGCGAGCGGCTGGTCCTCGCTGCGCAGGATGCGGCCATCATCGTTCGCCCGTCCATCATCTTTGGACCCGAGGATGACTTCTTCAACCGGTTCGCTGCTTTGGCTCGCTTCTCGCCGGCGCTGCCGCTGGTCGGTGGCGGCCGCACGCGCATGCAACCTGTCTTTGCGGGCGATGTCGCCGAAGCAATCGCCAAAGCTGTCGACGGCGATTTGCGGAGGGGTGCTACCTACGAGCTAGGCGGCCCCGATGTCCGCAGCTTCAAGGAACTGATGAAGTTCGTTCTCGCTACCACGCACCGGCGCCGTTTGTTGATCCCAATACCGTTCGCGCTGATGAAGCTGCAAGCCATGGCTCTGCAATTGCTGCCGACACCGCCGATCACGCCCGATCAGGTCGAGTTGCTCAAGCGGGACAATATTGTTTCCGAGGATGCCAAACGCGACGGCCGTACGCTCGAAGGCATCGGCGTCACGCCCGAATCGATCGACGCGATCGTGCCGACTTATCTGTGGCGGTTTCGGAAAACCGGTCAATTCAATCCGCATGCGGCGTAGGCCGCCGGCTGATTTTTCAAGTGCTGGATGCGCACGAGCGACGGCACGCATGGCCATCGCCCGCGCCAAGGAGGAAACCGCGTGTGCTCAACCTTCGTATTTGAAGGAGAGCGCGACCCGTGTGCGAAATGCGGTGACCTTGCCGTCTTCGACTTTCATATCCATTTGCGCGACTTCGGCGACGCGCAAGTCGCGCAACGAAGTGGCGGCCGTCTCAACGGCGCGCCGGCCGGCATCTTCCCAGGACTTCTCGCTGACGCCGACGACATCGACAATACGATAAACGCTCTCCCCTGAGTGTTTCTTCGCCATGGACTGATCCTTTCGTTCAATCCCCCCGGCACTCAGCTTCATCTTAGCGGTGGTGCGTTCTGCTTCACAGCCCCATCGCAAGCGCGAGAAGGCCCAAACCGCCGACTGCGATGCGCCACCATGCGAATAAAGCGAAGCCGTGGCGCGCGACATAACCGAGGAGCGTCTTGACCACGAACCAGCCGCAGACGAATGAGACCGCAAAGCCGACGGCGATGATCAGCAGGTTGCCTTCGCTGAACTGCGCTCGGCTTTTATACGCCTCGAATACAAAGGCGCCGACCATGGTCGGCATCGCCAGCCAAAACGAAAATTCGGTGGCCGCCCGCTTATCGGCGCCGAACAGCATCGCGCCGACGATGGTTGCGCCGGCCCGGGACACGCCGGGAACCATTGACAGGCACTGCATCGCGCCAATGCCCAAATACATAGGTAACGTGAATTTGGTGGCATCATGATAGCGGGGCTTGAGATTGAGCCGGTCGATCCACAGCAATATGAAGCCGCCGACTACCAGCATGCTGCAAACGATCCAGACGTTGAACAGCACGCTCTTGATGGTGCTATAGGCGAACGCTCCGATGATCATCGCGGGTAGGAACGCGAGCAATACGCCGATGACGAAGCGCTGATCGTCGCGATTGGTGAACATGCCGAGAAACAGCCGCCACAGCCGGGTAAAGTAGATGGACAGCAGTGCCAGAATAGCGCCGAGCTGAATCAGCACGTCGAAACTCTTGCCGAACGATTCGTCGTCGAAGCCAAGGAAGTGCCCGACCAGCAGAAGATGCCCGGTCGACGAAACCGGAAGATATTCGGTCAGGCCTTCGACGATGCCGAGAAAGACTGCCTTGATTACGTCCAATGTCATGTTAGCTCCGCGACAGGAAGGGACGGCTCGGCCGGTTGATTGCGACGAGCTTTCCGCGTTTTCGTGAGCACCATCGTCCCAACGAAGTCCACACTTGGGACGATGTCTAAAAGCGGTTTTGACGAAATCAAAACCGGCCTCTAGGGTTTTTTTAAGAGCACGATTCCGTGCCAAACCTGCTGCTTGTTTTTTGCGATCATGCTGTAACGCCGACGTTCGGGCAAGGCTCGTGGATAAGGCTCGTTGACAAGGCTCGCTGAAGGCTCGTCGCGCAATGCTGACACTGTTCCATCATCCGATCTGTCCGCATTCGCGGTTCGTGCGCCTCATTCTCGAAGAATACGGTCTGGCGTCGCGGCTGGTCGAAGAACGGGTCTGGGTACGCCGTCCGGAATTCTTGATACTCAATCCGGCCGGAACGACCCCGGTTCTCGTCGAAGAGGGCGGGCCCGCGGTGCCCGGCGCGGGGGTGATTGCAGAATATATTGACGAAACGCAGGGGGCCGCCGCGGCCGAGCGCCGCCTAATGCCGAGCGACCGTGGCGCGCGTATCGAAGTGCGTCGGCTGACGAGCTGGTTCAACGACAAATTTTTCGAGGAGGTGAGCGGTCCATTGGTAATGGAGCGGGTCTACAAGCGCTATATACCGGCCGGCAGGGGCGGCAGCGCGCCCGATACCGAGATGCTGCGTGCTGCAAAATCCAACATAAAGTACCATCTAGTCTATATCGGCTGGCTGGTCCGCGCCCGCGACTGGCTCGCCGGCGACAGCCTGACCTATGCCGATTTGAGCGCGGCGGCGCATCTGTCCGCCGCCGACTATCTGGGCGATGTGCCGTGGGACGACGACGAGAGCGCCAAAAACTGGTACGCGAGGATCAAGTCGCGGCCGTCGTTCCGCGCCCTGCTGAGCGAGGTACTACCCGGGCTGGCGCCGTCGCGGACTTACGCCGATCTCGACTTTTAGATCCCGAGACGCTCAAAGCCGAGTTGATCGCAACCGCCCGCGCGCAGGGTTTCGAGCTGGCCGGCGTAGCGCGGCCCGATGCCATCCCGCTTGCGGCGCCGCGCTTGCGCGAATTTCTCGCCGCCGGCGCCCACGGCGACATGGACTGGATGGTGGCCAATGCCGAGCGGCGCGGCGACCCTCGCGCATTGTGGTCGCAGGTGCGCTCGATCCTCATGCTCGGCATCAATTACGGTCCCGATGACGATCCGTTGGCTGTTCTTCACCAGAAAACCCGCGGCGCCATTTCGGTCTATGCACGCGGTGACGATTACCACGACCTGATCAAGTCGCGTCTCAAGCAGATCGGGCGCTGGCTCATTGAACGCGCCGGCGGTGACATCAAGGTTTTCGTGGATACCGCGCCGGTGATGGAAAAACCGCTCGCCGCTGCCGCCGGGCTCGGTTGGCAGGGCAAGCACACCAATCTGGTATCGCGCCAATTCGGCTCCTGGCTCTTTCTTGGCGCGATCTTCACGACGCTCGATCTTCCGCCCGACGCTGTCGAAAGTGATCACTGCGGGGCCTGCCATGCCTGTCTCGAGGTCTGTCCGACGGCGGCGTTTCCGGCGCCTTATCGTCTCGATGCTCGCCGCTGCATCTCGTATCTCACCATCGAGCACAAGGGACAAATTCCGCGTGAGCTGCGTGCTTTGATGGGCAATCGCATCTATGGCTGCGACGATTGCCTTGCTGTCTGTCCGTGGAACAAGTTCGCGCTAGCCGGCCGCGAGCTAAAACTTGCCGCCCGCGATGCGCTGCGCGCGCCGCAGCTTACGGAACTTGCCCGGCTCGACGGCGCCGGCTTCCGTGCTTTGTTTGCCAAGAGCGCAGTCAAGCGTATTGGCCGCGCGCGCTTTGTTCGCAATGTGGCGATCGCGATCGGCAATTCGGGCGATCCCGCTCTCGCCGCTGAAGCCGAGCGGCTCCTTGATGACGAATCGCCGCTCGTTCGAGGCGCCGCGATCTGGGCGCTCGGCCGACTCGATATCGATCAGCTCCGTCTTTGCGCGAACAACCGCCGCGGCGGCGAAGCCGATCCAGCGGTGAGCGCGGAATGGGCGGCCGCTTTGGCGCCGGCTGAGAGCTGCCGCTAATGGCCACGCTCCTCTGCTTTGGCTTTGGCTATTGCGCCGAGCACTTCACTGCGGAATTCGGCGGCAAATTCGACCGCGTCATGGGTACCGTGCGCAGCGCCGAGCGCGCTGCGGTCCTCAATGCCTGTCAGCCCTCGGGAATGCGGGCCGTATCGTTTGACGGTGTCCAGGCCGGACCGGAGTTGAAGAACATCACTGCGCAAGCTGAGCATGTGCTGGTCTCCGTTCCACCCGGCGAGACCGGCGATCCGGTCCTCGCCGCATGTGGCGAGGCCCTTGCCGCCGGGTCCAATCTGCGGTCCGTCGTCTATCTCTCGACGATCGGGGTGTACGGCGACAATGGCGGGGGCTGGGTCGACGAAGAGACGCCGGCCGCACCGGTTTCCGATCGCAGCCGCTGGCGGTTGGCGGCCGAGCAGGTCTGGCAGCGGTTCGGCGCCCGTCACGGCGCTGCCATTGCCGTGCTGCGTCTCGCCGGCATTTATGGCCCCGGACAAAATGCGCTTGTTGCGCTCGCGCGCGGCAAAGCTCGGCGCGTCGTCAAGCCCGGCCAAGTTTTCAACCGTATTCACGTCAGCGATATCGCGCAGGCAATCGATGCTGCTTTCGCACGCCGCAGCGACGGCGTGTTCAACCTTGCCGACGATGAGCCCGGGCCGGCCGCCGATCCGATTCTGTTTGCAGCCGAGCTATTAGGGCACGAGCCGCCGCCGGAAATTCCGTTCGAACAGGCTGTAGCGTCAATGTCGCCGATGGGTTTGAGCTTCTGGCAGGAATGCCGTCGCGTGCGCAACGACAAGCTCAAACGCGAACTCGGCGTGCGGCTGCGCTATCCGACCTACCGGGACGGGTTGAAGGCGTTGTTTGCGGAAATCAAATTCGCCCGCCCGCGCGCGAGCGGAGGAACAAACATTTAGTGCAAAACATTTAATGCAAACTCGGGCCTTTGAGGAAGCGGCTGCGTTCGCTCGATTTGATCCGCATTTGCAGGGTCTCGCCGTCGCGGTAGACGGCCATCGGCACTTCGACGCCGGCCTGGCCTAGCGCCCAGATGCGGCGGAAGAAACTGGCGAGATCGCGCACATCCTTGCCGGCGACGGACAGGACAATATCGCCGACGTGTAATTCCGCTTGCTTGGCCGGCCCGCGCTCCGCCAAGCCTACGATGACCAGCCGGTCCTCGACCTCGGTCGCGTAAAGACCGAGCCAGGGTCGCGGCGGTGCGTTCCTGCGGCCGAATTTAAGAAGATCGTCCACGATCGGCTTCAACAGATCGATGGGGACCACCATGTTGATATTTTGCGTTTGTCCGCGCTCACCCGCGTGCTGGAGCTGTAACGAACCGATGCCGATGAGATCGCCGGCCGGGTTGATGAGCGCGGTTCCGCCCCAATTCGGGTGCGCCGGTGCGGTGAAGATCGCCTCGTCGAGCACGTATTCCCAATAGCCGGCGAATTCCTGCTTGGCGACAATGCGTGCCGCGACCGAGCGCTGCCGCCCGCCAAAGCCGCCGATGACGACACGCTCGCCCAGCGCCGCCGCCGCCGAATCGCCGATCGGCAGCGTAGGCACGTCGAGCTTGGCCAGCGCTTGCACGAGACCGAAGCCGCTCTCCTGATCGTAGCCGAGTACGTGTCCCGGGACGGAGCGACCGTCGCTCAGCGCGATCCAGATGTTTTCTGCCTCGGTGACCAGATAACCGATCGTCAGAACGAGCCCGTTGCCGCGGATGAACACGCCATTCCCGGCGCGCTCGGTGCCAAGCGTGTCGGCGGTGAAGGCATCGGACGGAATCGTGGCGTGCAGACCGACCACGCATGATAGTGCGCGCTCGAGGTCGTAGCCGTAATCCTCCAGCTTGGGCTGCACGGCGGATGGGACTTTCCAATCGCTCACGGACGGCATTTGTTACTTCTCGCTCGCGGTGACAGGCGCAAGGTGGATTTTGCAGCCGAGTTGCGCCCTCCCGCAAGATACCGGCTCACCGCTATGTGTTGACGGACCGTGCTGCGATCAAGTCCGGCATCTACTCGCGTCAACTCAAGCGCCGGACAAACTCGCGTTGAGAAACTCCTTCGACCATCCCGAATAGTCGGACTGCCGGGTGACCTGCTTCATGAGTTCGGGTGATGCCACCGCTTTGATATGGCCGGGTGGCGTGCCGGCACGAAGCGCTTTGAGCGTCTCATGCACTGCATTGACGGCGGCCATGAACGGCAGATGGCCCTGAAGGCAAATCCGGACATTGCGCGCGCTGAGATAATCGAGATCGTAAAGCTCAGGTCCTGGGCTGCCGAGAAACAGTGGCAGCTTGACCGCGGCGGCGACTGCGTCGAGCTGCGCGCGCGTCTTCACGCCCGCCATGAACAGCATGTCGACGCCGGCTTCTTCATAGGCCTTCAATCGCGCGATGGTGTCGGCCACTCCGGTCATCGCCATGGCGCTGGTACGGCCCACAATGACAAGCCGCTTGTCTTGCCTGCCGGCCAAAGCCGCCTTCATCTTGCCGACACCCTCGGCGATCGGGATCAGGTTTGGGCCGCTCGCGCCATAGCCGGTCGGCAGCGCAGTGTCCTCGATCGTCAACGCCGCGACGCCAGCGGTCTCCAGCTCCTCGACCGTGCGTTTGACGCTGAGCGCGTTGCCGTAGCCATGGTCGGCGTCGACCAGCAACGGCAATTTGCCGGCCCGATTGATCCGATAGGCTTGCTGCGCGAATTCGGTCAGCGTCAACACAACGACGTCCGGGGCGCCGAGCACGGTGAATGACGCAATCGAACCGGCGAACATGCCGGCCTCGAAGCCAAGGTCTTCAGCAATCCGAGCCGAAATGGCGTCGTAGACCGACCCCGGATAAATGCAACGCGGTCCAGCGATGAGAAAGCGCAGGCGCTCTCGCCGGTCAGTCCAATCCATGCTGCTGCCCCTGGTATAGTGTGCTGCGGCCGGCGTTCTAACATGTCGAGCCGTGCCGCGCCCCCACGTTATGGCGGTAGCGGCAGATAAGCGTGCGTTGGTGCAAGGAACGCCGTTCAGTTGGCGGATTTCGAGCCGCTTATTTGGCTACGGCCCCAGCCGGCGCGCTGGTTTGCTGTTTGCTGCTGTTGCTCTAGTTCCTTCAGCTTTTTCCGCAGGAAAGGAAGGCTCGCAACCGCCGTGCAACTGGCTTGATCAGCGACGGCTTGTTTCTGCATCTGCGCCAAGCGCGCGTCGGCATCCTCTTTATTCCAAGGGCGTCTCGTCTCGATATTAAAACTGCCCTGCGCGACCAGATTATCGAGAGAGCGGCGATAATCGCGAGCGTCGAAACAGAAATTGGTGCCGTTCAGCTCGTTGCAATGGGGCAAGCCGCGGGCGAAATTTCGCTGTGCCAGCTCGGCCTCCCAGATCTTTGCCTTGATCTCGCTAACACTGTCCGTGTTTTGGGCGTGGAGTGGGTGGCCGATCAGCAGGGCGAGCAGAGCCGCCCAGAAAGCTACGCGTTTCATGTCATCCCGTCGAAAATTGTCGAGAGATGAGGGTTTTTATATCATAAGAGAATATTATCACATCGGTAACGGACGGTTCACCACGCCGCCGAATTGTCGATTTTCGGGGTAAAATCGAGCACGGGGACCGGGTTTTTGCCTTGTTCCCGCCTAATGTTACCGGCAAAACGAGTGCCGGGTGTGGGGGGCGCGGCAAGGACTTCGCGGAGACTTGGCCGAACCTCCCCGCGACGGACTGGGGGTCGTATTGAGGTCGGGTATTAGCCTTTCAGTAATCGCCTTGGCGCTGGCCGGTTCGGTTGGCCTGGCTGCGGCGCAATATTATCCGCCAACCGATTATGCCCCGCCCCCGCCCGGCCATGTCGGGCCCGCGCCGGTCTATCGCGACGCCCGAGGCGTTCCGATCAATCCGAGCTACGTTCAGCCCGCACCTGGCGATGAAGTATACGAAGGGTCGCCCTATGGTCGTTCGTTTTTCCCGCCGCAGCCCATGCCGGTGCTCAATGGCGGAATCGCGCAACGGCCGCCGGCTGAACTCGCAGACGTCGGCGGTTCTGCGGATGTGACCGGGACGGTTCGTGGCGGACCTGGAGCGCAACCACCTGGAGCGCAACCACCTGGGCAACCACCTGGGGATGTGACCGGGACGGTTCGTGGCGGACCTGGAGCGCAACCACCTGGAGCGCAACCACCGCCGCCTGGCGCGTCCGGCTATGCCCCGCCGCCCGGCTACGTGCCTGGCGGTTATGGCGCGCCGCCACGGCCCGAGGGGACCGTAATTGCGTCTTTGCCGCCGGAAGACCAGCCCGAGCAAGGACCGAGGAAAGAATTGCCGGAGCGATTCCGGCGTCAGATTGTCAGCTTCACTACTATCGAACCGGCAGGCACGATCGTCATCGATACGGCGAACACCTATCTCTATCTCGTGCTCGGTAACGGCAAGGCGATCCGTTACGGCGTCGGCGTCGGCCGCGAAGGCTTTACGTGGTCCGGCACCGAACGCATCAGCCGCATGAAGGAATGGCCGGATTGGTTCCCGCCGAAGGAAATGATCGAGCGGCAACCCTACCTGCCGCGTTTCATGGCCGGCGGAGAAACAAACCCACTCGGCGCACGCGCGCTTTATCTCGGCAATACGGCGTATCGTATTCATGGCACGAATCAGCCGTCAACCATCGGCAGCTTCGTGTCATCGGGGTGCATCAGGCTTGCCAACGACGATATTGAAGACCTCTATAACCGCGTGAATGTTGGTACGCACGTCGTGGTGCTGCCGGGCAGCGCTCACGACTCGGCGGCGGCAAGCCAGCGTACCTACGCCCGCTAAGCGGCCATTCTCTCGTTCCAGAGCGCTTGAGTTTTCGATCGCATCGTGCGATGCCGCAACCGTGCTCGCTTTGCTATATTTAACACTGGTTTTCGCCCGACTCAGTTAAGGTCGCACAAGTCTGATTCATTTCGCGCCCTCGCCGTGATCGTGAAGTCTTGTCGAGCGTGATTCTTCGCGGATCGCGCGGGCATTCAGCGAGGTCCAATGCTCCCCGATATTCGTCTGCTGGTCGTCGCGGTTTTAGCCGCGATTGCCGGAATGAGCTGCGGCTTGGGCTTGTTCGCGACCCTCCGCGTCCACCAGGGGCCGCTCCTGCGATTCTCGGAGGGCGGACCGCCGCTACAACTGGCCTTGGACAACCGGACGGCACCGGAAATAGGATTCCCGATCGCGGCGCGGCTATCGGTCAATGCTGCGGCAAAACCGATTTCAGCTCCGGTGTTGATCCCGCCACCGCCCGCCGCAGATAGCAGTCAGGCCGGTACTGGACTGGGCTCGGGGCTTGGCTCGCGGCTTGGCGAGGGGCTTGGCCCATCTAACTCAGCTCCAGCGGCGACCCCAAACAACAGCGAGGCTGCCAGTCCTGGTGCACCAGAAGATGGGAGCATCGCCACGACGCCCGCAACAAGCGTGATCCAAAACAGCGAGACCCAGCCCGAAGCTGAGAGCGCGACGACGAGCGAGCAGCAAGTCAGGGCGGTGGTTTCGAACGTGGCCGTTGCGGTTGCAAACGAGGCGGCGGTCGACAAAGCGGGCGACGAGCGTTCAGTCGCCGAGGATCAGCCGCCCGCGGCAAAACCGTCTGAGGCGCCAGACGCAATACCGGCAAAGGCTCAGGCTGCAGAAACTTTGGCCGCAATGCCAGCAGAGAATCCGACCACAGAAACTCCGGCGGTGACGCCGGCAAAGATTCAGACCGCAGAAACTCCCGCCAAAACCCAAGCTACAGTCGTGCGTGCGCCGGTTCGCCGCGCCGCAAAGGCTGTTCGCGTACGCCGCGCGCCGAGCACAGTCGCGGCCCAGGCAACGTATCAATATGCGCAGACGCAGGCTGGCTATCAGTGGACCGACCCCAATGTGCAGGCCAGTCAAACCGCGCGCCGGGTCGTAGTAAAACGGCATCACGCGGTGAAGAAAACGGCGCCGCCGGCGCAATCCAGTCTCACTGGGGCGACCGCGCGCGCCCCCCAATAGCCGACTGCACTGGGGTTGACGCGGGCGTGAAGGTGGCGCGCTGATAGCGGCGTCAACAGCGCGTAATGGCTTCGGGTGATCCCGCTTTCCGTCCTCGATCTGTCGCCGGTAACCTCCGCCACGCCCGGTTCCGTGGCGCTGCGTAATTCGCTGGACCTGGCCCGACTCGCCGATCGCCTGGGGTACACACGCTATTGGCTGGCCGAACATCACAATCTGGCAAACATTGCCAGCTCGTCGCCCGATATCATGATCGGGCAGGTAGCAGCGGTGACATCGCGCATGCGGGTTGGCTCGGGCGGCGTCATGCTGCCCAATCATGCGCCGCTAATGGTGGCCGAGCGTTTCAAGGTGCTGGAAGCGTTGTTCCCAGGCCGCATCGATCTCGGGCTGGGCCGCGCACCGGGAACCGATCCAGTCACTTCGTACGCGCTGCGTGCCCGTCAGGATCCGCGCGCCGGCGATGAATTCCTCGAGCGCTTTCAGGAACTGCTGCTGCTCGAGCGCGGTGGTTTTCCGCAGAATCATCCGTTTCGCGGCATCCGCGCGGTTCCGAGCGACGTCGCGCTGCCGCCGATCTGGCTGTTAGGCTCCAGCGGTTACAGCGCGGAGCTAGCCGCAGCATTCGGACTGGGCTTTGCCTTTGCCCAGCATTTTGCCGAATACGATGCGGCGAGCGCGATGCTCACCTATCGTGAGCGTTTCAAGCCGTCCGCGGCGCTGGCGCAGCCCTATGTGATCCTTACGACTGCCGCGATCGCCGCCGACAGCGACGCCGCAGCCGAGCGCATCGCGACGAGTGCCGAATTGCATTATGTCCGGCGCGCCAAGGGAGAATATCTGCCGCTGGAATCACCAGAAGCGGCCGCAGCCTATCCCTATACGCCAGTCGACCGCGAACGCCTGGCGCGCCATCGCGCCCGCTTGGCTGCCGGCAGCGCGCCAGTGGTGAAGGACCGGCTCTTGTCCTTGGCGGCGGCAACGCGCGCCGATGAACTCATGATAACGACGATGGTCTACGATCATGCGGCGCGCCGGCGCTCCTACGAATTGCTGGCTGAAATCTTTGCTCTGCCGTGCGCATAGCCCGGCAGGGCCGATCTCTGGCCAGGCCTTTGCAAGGTCTTTGTGTGTGCGATGTGCGACCGCTCACTAACGTCATGACAATTGTTCCCCGGCGTCGGACTTTTGCCGCATTTGGCCGTTGCCCTGCGGTTTCCTGTCTGATGCTTCGCGCTTGGCGGCGGGGAGTCGGCCCCACTGCGATATCCGCGAAGGAGGCTGAGTCGAGATCACGCTTAGCGGGGGCAACATTGGTCGCTGGAAGTGCGTGGCGCGGTAACCGGGGCTGCGGCCGTCTTTACGGCGATGCCTTCAAGCGCAGCGGTATTTGCGCGCTCGCCATTGCCGCGGGCTTGGCAGTCACCGCGACGGCATCACCGGCCGCTGCCGCCTATTGGTACGGCGGCGGCTGGTTCGGTAGCGGACACAAGCACAGGCACACCCACAAAACCGAAAAAGCGAAAGCCGCCGATCGCGCCAGCAAGGAAACCTCTGCCAACACGCCCAAAGGGCCGTTGCAGATTTTCATTTCAATCAATCAGCAAAAGCTGCACCTGTACGGCAATGGCGTCCATGTTGCGGACACGTCCATCGCCACTGGCGTGCCGAGCCATCCAACGCCGTTCGGCGTCTTCAGCGTCATCCAGAAGCAGGTCTTTCATCGCTCGAACATCTACAGCAATGCGCCGATGCCCTACATGCAGCGCATCACCTGGTCCGGCGTCGCCATGCACGAGGGAAAAGATATCGGCCACCCGGCATCGCATGGCTGCATCCGCCTGCCGCGCGATTTCGCCATCCGGCTGTATCGCCTGACCAAGCTCGGCACGCGCGTCATCATCGCCCGCACCGAACTGAAACCGGCCGATTTCGCCGACCCGCATTTGTTCGTCCACAACGAGAAGCCGCCGGAAATCGCTGCGCTGGCGCCGCCGAACGGAGTAGAGACCGCGGCCGCAAAACCGGCTGAACTCACGGCGCAAGCGAGCGGCATCGGCGGTGCCGCCGCGGACGCGCCCGCGATTGCCAGCGCGCCGGCCGTCGCTGACCTAAAGCCCGCGGCCATCGCCGTTCCCGCCAATCCTGCCGCTCCCGCCGGCAGCAACTCAGCGCCCGCGTCGGCCCCCGGTCCAGGCGATATCGCCAAAACCGCAGTGGCAAAGAAACTGCCGGTGGCGATCTTCATCAGCCGTAAGCGGCAACGGCTTTATGTGCGCCAAAATTTCGAGCCGCTTTTCGATGCGCCGGTTACGATCGCCCAACCCGATATGCCGATCGGCACCCACGTGTTCAGCGCACTTGAATTCACCGGGCCCGACCGCGGCGTACTGCGCTGGAATGTCGTCTCGATGCCCGGCGAACCGGCCAAGCGCGTGCGCTATGTCGAAGAGCGCGGCCGCCACGGCAAGACGCGGCGGCGCGAGATCGAGGATGACCGGGCGGGCGATCCGCAGTCACCGCAAACCCCGGCGCAAGTGCTGGCCCGCATCGATATCCCCTCTGAGCTGAGCGAGGCGATCGCGCTGATGATCGTGCCGGGCTCATCCCTCATCGTATCGGATCAGGGCCTCGGCGATGAAACCGGCGAAGGCACCGATTTCGTTGTCGTGACCCATTAGCCGCGGTTACGGCGAACCCGTTCAGAAGTGGGTTGAGCGCGGTCAAGGCCGTCGATAGGCTCCCGGCCGGCAATAGCTCTGCGGCTACCCGACAGATCGATGGAGGAGACAATTGGGCAAGCACTTTACATTGACGGCTTCCGATAATTTCAAGCTTGGTGCCTACCGCGCCGAGCCGAGCGGCAAAGCCAAAGGCGGCATCGTCCTTATTCAGGAAATCTTTGGCGTCAATCATCACATCCGCGCCGTTTGCGACCGGCTCGCCGGCGAAGGTTACGCCACGGTGGCTCCCGCCGTGTTCGACCGTCAGCAGCCAGCCTTCGAATCCGGTTACACGCCAGACGAAATCGCCAATGCGCGCAAATTCGTCGCCAATCCGGACTGGAGCGCCATGTTGCGCGATGTGCAGGCGGCGATCGATGAGCTGAAAAAGAACGGGCCGGTCGGAATCATGGGCTTCTGCATGGGCGGCACGATCTCGTTCTTGGCGGCGTGCCAGCTCAACGGGCTATCGGCGGCCGTGTGCTATTACGGCGGCCAAATCGTCAAAAACGCCGACGAGAAGCCGAAAGTGCCGACGCAGATGCATTTCGGCGAGCAGGATGCGTCGATTCCGATGAGCGACGTCGAGATCATCAAAAAGAAACGCAGCGGGGATTGCGAAATCTTCGTCTATCCCAATGCTCAGCACGGCTTTCATTGCGATGAGCGCGGCAGCTACAACGCGGAGGCCGCCAAGCCCGCCTGGCAGCGTTCAATGGCGTTTCTGGCAAAGCATGTGAAGTAGACGACTGGAGCCAGACGACGGACGGCAGATTTATCTGTCGTCTGTCCTCTGCCGTCCGTCGTCTGGCCTTGCCTAAGCCGCCGCTACTCCAGCGCCGATCGGACAGCTCACGCCGGTACCGCCAAGGCCGCAATAGCCATGCGGATTCTTGGCGAGATATTGCTGGTGATAATCCTCGGCGAAATAAAACGGCGGCGCCTCGCGGATTTCGGTCGTGATCGGCCCCATGCGCTGCGCTGCGAGCGCCTTGCCGTAAGCTAGTTTGGACGCCTCGGCGGCGGCGCGCTGCTCCGGTGAGAACGCGTAAATGCCGGAGCGGTATTGCGTGCCGACATCATTGCCCTGGCGCATGCCCTGCGTCGGATCGTGGTTTTCCCAAAACGTCTTGAGCAGCCGCGCGTAGGAAATTTTCTTCGGGTCATAGACTACGAGCACGATTTCATTATGCCCGGTGCGGCCGGAACACACTTCTTCGTAGGTCGGGTTCGGGGTCAGGCCACCGGCATAACCCACCGCGGTGATGTAGATGCCGTCGCCGAGTTCCCAGAATTTCCGCTCGGCGCCCCAGAAGCAACCGAGGCCGAACATCGCCATGGCGAGCCCGTCGGGGTAGGGGCCTTTCAGCGGGCGCCCGTTGAGAAAGTGCACCCGCGCGGTCGGGATCGGCGTCGCGCGCCCCGGCAAGGCCTCGTCACGGGTCGGCATTGCGATCTTCTTGCGGAAGGAGAACATGGCGGCGACTCCTGCTAGCTGGGCCGACAAAGGAAAGCGCAGGTGAAATATAAGATCGATGTTAACCGGATGGCACTGCCGCGGCGATCACGTTCACGCGCGACGATGTTTACCCCTCTCCCACCCGGCCGGGTCGCGCTTGCGCGCCCCGAGAGCAAGCTTGTGGGGAGGGGTAGGGAGGGCCTCCCCACAAGAGAGAGGGGCACGTCTACCGGCTTTCTCTCGACAGAATTGCCCCCTATGGTGCGGCTCGCTGGGATTTGGGACGGGAGGCCACCCCAATGGTTCGTGTAACTGGTTTAGCCTGCGCATTGCTGTGCGCCATCGCTCTGTCTGCGGGGTTGGCGGTCATTCCGGCCCAAGCCCAACAGGCTTCAGCGCCTGCCGCGGCGGCGCCGCCGCAGCCGCCCTATGGCCCACCGATCACGCTCGACCAGGCCAAGCGCGTCATGGCGGCCGCCGAGCTTGAAGCGGCGAAGAATTCCTGGACCATCGCCATCACCATTCTCGACAGCGGCGGCAACATGGTGATGTTCCACAAGGCCGACAATGCGCAGCTCTCGGCGATCACCACCTCGGCCGGCAAGGCGCGCACTGCGCTCGAATTCAAGCTGCCGAGCAAGGCGCTCGACGACGCCATCGCCGCCGGCGGCGCTGGCATGCGGCTCTTGGCGCTCAAGGACATCACGCCGCTGCAAGGCGGCAACCTGATCCTGATCGACGGCAAGATCGCCGGCGCAATTGGCGTGTCCGGCGCGCTCTCGGCGCAGGACGATCAGATCGCCAAAGCCGGCACCGATGTCTTGGCGAAGGGGATGTAGCTATTGCTTCGCCCTGAGCGGGAGAGGAGCGGGGCACAGGCGAGCGAGGAAGGTGGGGCTTATAAGTACCTCACCAGGAATGCCTTAGCTTTTTTACGAGTCCCAAAGCGGCCAATTTCGCGATAACTGGGAAAGTACCCGGTGCTTTCTGGCGAACGCAGCACAATAAAGGCACTACCGTCCCGCTCGACCACCAAGGTGAGATCGTCGGCATCGTACGGCGACTTGTGGCGCGCCCCGCGGTCCGGACAGTCGTCGTCGCACATGCATGACCACTCATCCCGCCATTCGTGGTCACAGCGAGCGCATTTGTAGTAATTGCGGTACCAGGCCATACGATCACCTTCCGCACGTACGAATCACATCAACCTCACGAGCGCAAACCATAATAACCTCTCTAGAGAGACAAAATCTAGATAACCGCGATCTCGTAAGAATTGCAGCTGCTGACGAATTTTTGGTTTTACATTTTTGTTTCCTGGGTAGAGTCGAGCCAATTGTTCTTCAAATCCCAGCCACGCGTGTTTCCCGCTTTGTGTTTCGAAGTTGCATTACCGCCGTCGCGGCTTCCACCCGCCGCGCATGCCGGGGCGGCCCAGTGTGGAGCGTGGGCCGGAGCGAGATTCTTTTTTCGTCGCTCCTGATTCAATTCCAGGCTCCGATTCACCAACCGCAGGTTTCGGCAGGTTGTGCCGCGACGAGCCCAGCCGGTGCGGCGCGACTTCGTGATGCAGCGCGATGCCCATTTCGTCGAGTGTGGGCTTGTGAATTCGCGACTGACCTCGCCCCGCTCGCGGGGAGAGGTCGCCGCGCGTAGCGCGGCGGGTGAGGGGGCCTGGCCGCGATTCTGAACCTCGCTGCGACACCCCCTCATCCCGACCTTCTCCCCGCCCGCGGGGAGAAGGTGCAGAAAGGATTTTCGCGGCGGGATCGTCGATCACCGCGAGCTCGGTGGTGCGCAGCCGTTTGATCTCGTCGCGCAGGCGGGCGGCTTCCTCGAAATCGAGATCGGCCGCGGCGGCGCGCATGCGGGTTTCGAGATCGGCGATCACCGCCTCGAAATTGTGGCCGATGGTGGCCGCCTCCTCGAATTCGCCTTCGCCGCTGCCGGTCGCGATCAACACGTGGTCGCGCTCATAGACGCTGTCGAGAATGTCGGCGATGCCCTTGCGCACGCTCTCCGGCGTAATGCCGTTGGCGGTGTTGTACTCCTTCTGCTTCTCGCGGCGGCGCTCGGTCTCGGAAATCGCGCGCTCCATCGAGCCGGTCACGCCGTCGGCGTAGAGCAACACGCGGCCGTCGATATTGCGCGCGGCGCGGCCGATGGTCTGAATGAGGCTCGTCTCGCTGCGCAGAAAGCCTTCCTTGTCGGCGTCGAGAATGGCGACCAGCGCGCATTCCGGAATGTCGAGGCCCTCGCGCAACAGATTGATGCCGACCAGCACGTCGAAGGCGCCGAGGCGAAGATCGCGGATGATCTCGATGCGCTCGATCGTGTCGATGTCGGAATGCATGTAGCGGACGCGAATGCCCTGCTCGTGCAGATATTCGGTGAGGTCCTCGGCCATGCGCTTGGTGAGCACGGTGACGAGCGCGCGATAGCCCTGTTGCGCCACCGCGCGCACTTCGCCGACGAGATCGTCGACCTGGGTGCGCGCCGGCCGCACCTCGACCGGCGGGTCGATCAGCCCGGTCGGGCGGATCACTTGCTCGGTGAAGACGCCGCCGGATTCGTTGAGCTCCCACGGTCCCGGCGTCGCCGACACGCACAGCGTTTGCGGCCGCATCGCATCCCATTCCTCGAAGCGTAGCGGCCGGTTGTCCATGCAGGAGGGCAGGCGGAAGCCGTATTCGGCGAGAGTCGCCTTGCGGCGGAAGTCGCCGCGATACATGCCGCCGAGCTGCGGAATCGTGACGTGGCTCTCGTCGACGAAGACGAGCGCATTGTCCGGCACGTATTCGAACAAGGTCGGCGGCGGTTCGCCCGGTTTGCGCCCGGTGAGGTAACGTGAATAATTCTCGATGCCGGCGCAACTGCCGGTCGCCTCCATCATTTCGAGGTCATAGAGCGTGCGCTGTTCGAGCCGCTGCGCTTCCAAAAGCCGTCCAGCGGTATTGAGCTGTTCGAGGCGCGCCCGTAGTTCGAGCTTGATGCCGGCAATCGCCTGCAACAGCGTCGGCCGCGGCGTGACATAGTGTGAATTGGCGTAGATTTTGACGAATTCCAGCTCGTCGGTCTTCTGCCCGGTGAGCGGATCGAATTCATGAATCGATTCGACCTCGTCGCCGAACAGCGACACCCGCCAGGCCCGATCCTCATAGTGCGCCGGAAAGATTTCGATCACGTCGCCGCGCACGCGGAACGAGCCGCGAAAAAAATCGCCGGCGGAGCGCTTGTACTGCAAGGCGACCAGATCGGCGAGCAATTGCCGCTGATTGAGCCGCTCGCCGCGGCGGATGGCGAAGGTCATCGCCGAATAGGTTTCGACCGAGCCGATGCCGTAGATGCAGGACACGGAGGCGACGATGATGACGTCGTCGCGCTCCAGCAGGGCCCGCGTCGCGGCATGGCGCATGCGGTCGATCTGTTCGTTGATCGATGAATCCTTTTCGATATAGGTGTCGGTGCGCGGGATATAGGCTTCCGGCTGGTAATAGTCGTAATAGCTGACGAAATATTCGACAGCGTTGTCCGGAAAGAAGCCCTTGAACTCGCCATAGAGCTGCGCCGCCAGCGTCTTGTTGGGCGCGAGAATGAGTGCCGGCCGCTGCGTCTGTTCGATCGCCTTGGCCATTGTGAAGGTCTTGCCCGAGCCGGTAACGCCGAGCAGCACTTGCGAGCGGTCGTTGCGGCGCACGCCTTCGACCAATTCTCTGATCGCCTGTGGCTGGTCGCCCTTGGGATCGAAATCGGACTGAATAGCGAGACGGCGGCCGCCTTCGGTTTTTTCCGGCCGCGGCGGCCGGTGCGGCGTCCACAAATGCTCGCGGAATTCTGGCCGGCCCTCGCGCAGCAATCGATCGAGCGATTGCTGGCTCGCCGCGCTGCTATAAGCAAGACCCGCGCCTTGCGCCGCATCGCTCTGGAGGTGTCGCGCGGAGCGCGATCGGGCGGCGGACTCATCCCCATATTTGATCACGCCGCCTTCGGCGCGCGGCTCCTCGTGCCGTTCCCCGGCCCCGTCCTCTTCAATTCCCAGGGCGCGCGCCAGATCGGGATCGATCTCGCCGGGCGAGACCGGCATGCGGCCGACATAACTCTGCTGCGGCGGTTCGTTAAAGCCGCGCGCAATCGAAGCACGGGCGCGATGCGCCTCGGCGAAATCAGCGCGGCGATCCCAGGAATTGTCTGCCGGCGGTTGCAGCCCGCGGCGTGGTTTCTGCTGATCGCGGAGCTGGCGTTCCCCTTCCTCTTGTGCGGAGGGGTTAGGGGCGGGGGCGGGGATGGAGTGCTTGTTTGATTGAATCCCCGTCTGCGCACCGATGCCGGCGCGGCCCTGCCCGATGCCCGGATTGAGCAGGTCCGCCAGCGACGGGTCGAGCGACGGGGTGTCCGGGCGCGCCGCCTTGGCGTGCGTCGGCTTTGCCGGGTCTTTCTTCGAATGCTTAGCCGGATCGCGCCGTTGTGGCGGCTGCGGCCGGTCAGGGCTTTTGGCCATCGTCACAATATGGGTCGAGTCTGTAGGCGCCGAAAGTGACCAGCAGACGTTATTCCAGCCTGATTCCCGCGCGCTTGATCACCTCGGCCCATTTTTGCGAATCCGCAGCAATAAGCGCGGCAAATTCTTCGGGCGTCCCGCCGGCCGGCTCGTCGCCGACATTGGCATAGAACTGTCGCACGCTTTGGGAGCGGATCGCGCGATTGATCGCGACGTTGAGCTTTTCGACGACCGGCGGCGGCAAGCCTTTTGGTGCGATCACGCCCGCCCAGGTCGGGGCGGAATAACCGGCGACGCCGGCCTCCGCGATGGTCGGCAGATCGGGGAATCCCGGCGAGCGGTGGTCGCCGCTGACGGCGAGCGCGCGCACGGCCCCGGAGCGCGCGAACGGGGCGATCGAATTGAAGCTTTCGAACATCAGCTGAACGCGCCCGGCCATCAGATCATTGATGGCCGGCGCGCCGCCTTTGTACGGCACGTGGACGATCTCGGTGCCGGTCATGAATTTGAACAGCTCACCGCCGACATGGCCTGGCGACCCGTTGCTTGACGACGCATTGAGAAGCTTGCCGGGGTTCTGCTTGGCATAATCCACCAGCTCCGCCACGGAATGAAACGGCGTCGTTGGCGAGACTGCGAGCAGAAGCTGGCTGCGCGAGACCAGCGTGACCGGTTGAAAGTCGCGGGCAATGTCATAGGGCAGCGGCACGACCAAATGACGCGTGATGGCAAGCGCGCCGATCGGGCCCATGCACAAGGTATAGCCGTCGGGCGTCGATTTGGCCGTGAGATCGAGCCCGAGCGTGAGGGCGCCGCCGGGGCGGTCATCGACCACGACCTGCTGATGAAGTTCGTCGGACAAGGCGGAGGCAAGGACGCGGGTGAGCGTATCGGTCGAGCTGCCGGCGGCCTGCGGCACGATCATGCGGATCGGGTGGTCGGGATATTCGGCCCGCGCAGCGGTTGCGAATACGGAACAGAGCAGGGCGAGAGCGAGCATTATGCGGCAATACATGAGGAGTTCCGACTGGCGGGGTGCGCAGAATAGCCATGACAGGGCACGCTGTCTTGGCTAACTAGAACTTATGGATCGATCGAATTCACTCGATTTTACACATCTGTTCGCTCCAGGCCTGCCGCCGCCGGCGGCGAAATGGGCCGGCTTTGCCAAATACAATTTCGTCGGCGGCCACAACGACGCCGACCAGGTGCCGCTCGACGCGTTGCTCAAAGCTGCCAATGACGTGCTCGCCCGCGAGGGCCGCACGCTTGCGACCTATGGTTTGGCGAGCGGGCCGCTCGGATATCGTGCCTTACGTGAATTCCTCGCGCGCAAGCTCGAGCGCACCGCCGGCATTAGCTGCGATGCCGACGAGATCCTCATCACCTCCGGCTCGTTGCAAGCGCTCGATCTGGTCAACGGCATTCTGCTTGCGCGCGGCGACACCGTCATTATCGAACAGGCGACCTATCAGGGCGCGCTGACGCGCCTACAACGGCTCGGCGTCGAAGCGGTCGGCATCCCGCTCGACGGCGAGGGCATGCGCATGGATGCGCTCGGCGACGCCCTCGCAGCGCTCAAGCGCCGCGGCGTGCAACCGAAATACATCTATACGATTCCGACCGTGCAAAATCCGACCGGGACGATCTTGAGCGAGGCGCGACGCCGCGAAATGCTCCAGCTCGCCACGCAATACGGCGTGCCGATATTCGAGGACGATTGCTATGCCGACCTGATCTGGGACGGCAAGCGGCCGCCGGCGCTCTATGCCATGAGCGGGCATGGCGGGGTGATCCATGTTGGCTCGTTCTCGAAGTCAGTGGCCCCGGCTTTGCGCGTCGGCTACATCGTCGCGCCGTGGCCGCTGTTGTCGCGCATGCTGCCGCTCAAGACCGATGGCGGCTCCGGGGCGCTTGAACAGATGGTGCTGGGCGAATTCTGCCATGCGCATTTCGACGCCCATGTGCCGGTCCTTATCCGCACGCTGCGCGGCAAGCTCGAGACCCTGATGGAGGCGCTCAACGAGCAATTCGGCACCGCAGCCGAATTCGAGGATCCGAAAGGCGGTATTTTTTTGTGGGTCAAATTGCCGGACCAGGTCGACACGCAAAAACTATTCGCGCCGGCGCTCGCCGCCGGCGTCGCCATCAATCCGGGCGCCGAATGGTCCACCGACAAGAGCTACGGCAAGAGCCGCACCCGGCTGTGCTTTGCCAATCCGTCGCATGAGGCGATCCGCGCCGGAGTGGCGACGCTCGCTGAAATCTGCCGGCACGAATTTGGGGTGCCGGCACGGATTGCGAATGTGCAAAGGGCGAGGGCGTAGGAGTTTGATTTACGCCGCCGGCGCCGCCTCTCCCCAAGCCCCCAATGTGTGCATTTTTTCGCTCGCCACATCCATGTGCTTTTGCTCAGGGCCGGAGGGTGGGGCGTAGACGTTCGGAGCGACCGCTCGCAATCCGGCGCTGGCCTCGGGATTATCGAGCGCCCTGTTGAAACGCGGTTCGTCGCGCCATGCCCAGTGCCCGTGTTGGAGCCGCGCATAGACTTGGCCGGTTTCGTAATCGGCAAAATTGATAACCGGAATCCAACGCACACAACGCTTGAGGAAGTCGACATTGCTTTGCGGCGACAGGTCCATATTGGCATAAACGTCGGCGGCCCTGTGCGCCTGAATATTAATTTTCCGAAACCGCTCGATGTCGATCATGCTTTTAATGTCGAGGATGGTCATTTCTCCATTCCATCCGAATGCGACGGTCCGCGGCGGGCGCCCCTCAGCGACGCTGTTGTCGAGAAACTCATAGTGGACGCGTTTCCCGGCTATCAGCGCCCAGGTGAAGAACAATTCGGGCATGCCGGCATAGGCTTCGACATTGTGAGCCAAAAGATCATCAACGGCTTTATACCGGCCAAGCTTTAATCCGCGCGTCCAGGCACGCTCAACGGTCATTTCCGGTGGCGTGATCATAAAGAACATGTAGACGAGATCGCCGAAGCGGGTCAGCAATCGGCTCGATCCCTCTTCCAGGTTTGGCACAAAGCTGTCGAAGCGGAACCGGTCGATGAGCAAATGCGGCATCTCTCCTCTGGCGGCCCGCTCCGCCATCCGGCGGTCAAGTTTTCTATCGATGATTTCAATTTCGTGCCCGGTCAGGGTGCCGGCATATTTATAAGCGGCGCCGAGCGTTGTGTAGTCCAACAGAAATTTTCGCCAGATATCAGGACTGATCAGCGCGAACTCGTCCCATGGGAATTTGAGCTTGCCCGCAAGGACCTTTTGCCGCGGCCGCATCGTGCTTTTGCCCGACGCCGAGGCGCCTTTGACATTCATGACCACCGGCTTTTCCTGCCGCGGCAGAAATCGATAACCTTCACGCGCAACGGCTTCTTGAACGAACGGCAGGATGGCCTCGCCGATGGCTTCGCTGCCAAAGTCATTACACAGCAGGGTTAGGGCTAGTTCTCCGGGCAGCGCCTGATCACCCAAGAGCCGGCCGTGGCGGCTGATGATTGCGGTGGCCACCCGATGAAGGGCGGCGCAGCAGCTCGCTTGCAAACGGTCGCCGGTTTTGTGCGATTGTTCCAGCCAGGCGGATACGATCCGTTGATCGCTTTCCGCGACCGTCTCGGACGGCGGCGGCGGCGATTTTTTTGGCTTGTTGAAACCAAAGAGCCAGCGCGAGTGGCCCGATTCATCGGCCGTGACCGGTATCTTTGGTTGGAAGGCATTTGCGAGCTCGGCGGCGATAATGACGGAAGCGTTGTGCTTGAGTTGTTCGAACACGCGCGCCAAGTCCCGGTGATGCGGAACAATGAATCGATTGAGAATGGTTGAGGCAATCCCGCGGAAGTTTCTGCCCAGGTCCTCGTCATTGCGGCCATCAGGGACGGCAATGCCGGTCGTAACGTGAATGAGCAGCTCGTGAACGATCAGTCGTTCGACGCGAAACGCGACAAGCTCCTCGGGCGGCAGACCGCAGAAGTCACTGAGCTCGTCCGCTTTCGCGGCGCTGGTCGAAACATTTTCGGCGCGAAAGATCGTCGATAGCGGTAGATACTCGCGCGGCAACTGTGAATCTAAGCCCGGATCCCAGGCGCTGTATTTTGCCGACGGAAGATTAGTGTCCATTGCTCGCTGGCAGTCGGGTATTCACCGGGCCATGACCTCGTCGAATTGTTTTGCAGCGCGTTCAAACTTGTCGTTGAAGAGCCACATCGCGTCGAGAATTTCGCGAAAGGTCGCCGATGTCCGCGCACGGTCCAGCCGGCCAAAAGTGAACACGCTGTTATTGCGCAAATAACCCATGATCCTTGCCTCGGAAATCCTGTAGGCCAGCAGGTTCCCCGATTGTAACGCGGCCCTCGTCGGGCTTGGAATGATCTGGATCAGCTCAAAAATCTTCATCTGATCGATCGGATTCGGTAAGGTCTTTGCGATCGCCGGTATTTGCAGGAAAAGATCGGCATGGGCGTTCACGAGACCATCCCTGACTGCAATCCAATGATTGTACCGGTGATCCAAATTGCCGACCCGCCGCTCTTCTGCGGCGTCGCGGGCAACGAGTGCGGGATCGAATGCCGCTATCGAGCTTTTAATTGCGTCCCACTTCCTCTGCCCCACTTGATCTTCGGCTATGCCGGTCTGCAAGCTGCCCTTATAGGTATTTGACCGTGCATTTCCGATGTTTTGATTGCCATTGGTTTCGGCGAAAAACAGCCCCATGCTTACACGGCCCGCCAGTTCGGCATTGGCGCGGTCCAGTCCCTTGGCTCTTGCAATGGCGATGCCCAGATCGACGACGTCTTTGAATGGCGTTTTCGACATTTGCGCGTTCGCAGGCGGCGCCTGCATAACGGCGAACAGGTTCACGTATTCGTCGAGAAGGGACTCATTATCGGCGTCGAAATAGGCAGGCGGAATTTTAAATTTGTTCGACCTTCCGATTTTCGACGGCAGCGCATCGGTGAGATCCTTATAAGCACTGAGCATATCGTTGCGAGCGAGATAGAGCGCTTGTCCCGGCAAGTCCGGGAGTAGTTGTTTTGCATCAATCTGAGCACGCCGCTGCCGCAAGACGTTTTTAAAACGGCTTAATGCCTCGTCGTAGGAATGGATCGCGTCCGTTTGTGGGTTCGTGAACACGAGGGCCTGACCTGCCGCTGGACAAAAGAGTCCAGGGACGAAAAGCACGACAACCGAAGTCGCGGCCAAAGCCCGTACGATCCACGCGCGTCTGAGATTGATCAACATCGCGGCTCGTGGGGCTTCATCGCGTGAGATTCCAGGGAGTCTAGCGATCGTGCTCGCTCGACAAAACGCTTCACCTTTTGCACGTCTTTTGTGTGGCTGCCATCGTCTTTGTCCGTCCTCGATTTCGAGTCGACGCCGGCCGGCCGCGCCGCTCTAATGGCGTCAATGACGTTGTCCGGCCCCAGTCCTCCGGCGATGATCACCGGAACATTCACGTTCTCTGCGATTGTTCTATCGATTTGCCAGCTGTGGGTCACGCCGAGCGCCCCGATCTGCACGTCGCCGGGCCGATGGCTGTCCAACAGCAGCATGTCGGCAATGCCATCGTAGCTCCGGGCGATGGCGAGGCTTTCGTTGCCGCAGACCGGAACGCTTCGCATCAGAGCAAAGCCGCCGCAACGCGTCTTGAGCCCTTGCACCATGGCTGGCGTGAGTAGGTCCGTCGACGCGCCGAGATGGAGAATCGAAGGTTTCAACTCCGCAACTATGTGTTCGATGAGCCGGAGATCGGCAGAGAGCGATAACGCCACGCCCTTGCACGACGACGGAATGGCGGAAAATATGATCCGTGCCCGGTCAATCGATTGCTCGCGCGGAAATGAGCCGTCCCCTACGAGGACGCCGATATGGTCGACGCCAAGCTCGGCAAGCGCACGTGCCCCTTCGGGACTCGAGATTTCATAAATTTGCACGAGCATGTGGCGTGGCAATGTCCGGCTGAGAGGGAAAGATGCGCTGCTTCGGGTTACCAATACTAACCTTAATTGCCGCTCTGTGGCCGGCCACGAGCCCTGCCGGCGATTACCCGGAGCGGCCGATTAGGCTCGTCGTCGGCTTTGGCGTCGGCGGGCCGACCGACATTCCGGCGCGGGTTGTCGCCGACAAGCTCGGCGAAGCGCTAGGCCAACGTGTATTTGTCGAGAACAAGCCAGCCTCGGGCGGCATCGTCGCCACACGTGATGTGATCGCGCGCCCGGCCGACGGCTATACGCTGCTTTTGTGCACGCATTTCGAGCCGATCAACGTTGCCGCCTACAAGGATCCCGGTTTCAAGCTCAGCGATTTGACGCCGGTCTCCCTGATTGCCAGATATTATTACGGCCTTGCGCTTGCGAACGCGGTCCCAGCCACGGACGTCCGCTCGCTTGTCGCCTACGCCAAGGCCCATCCCGGCGAGGTAAATTACGGTACAGTCGGCTCCGGCTCCGCGCAGGAAATTCTGGCGCGACAGCTCGAGAAGCTGACCGGCATCACGATGACCCAGGTGCCGTTCCGCGGCGGCACGCAGCCGGTGCAGGAGATTGTCGCTGGGCGTATTCACTTCTATGCGGGGCCGACAATTGCGCTCCTGCCGCACTATCGGGAAAAGCAGCTCAAGATTCTCGCCGTCACGAGTCCGGAACGCCTGAACGTATTGCCGGAGGTTCCGACCTTGGCTGAAGCGGGGATAAACTTTATCCGATCCGGCTGGCTCGGCATCTGCGCGCCGGCCGGCACGCCTGCGCCGATCGTCGATCTGCTCAATCGCCGCATCGCGCCGATCGTGCGCTCGGATGAATATCGCGCCTTGATCGAGACCGCGGGCTCGATTGCCGTGGCTTCGACGCCCGACGAATTGAGAGCAATCATGGATCAGACGCTGGCCGAGGTGTCGCCGACCATCATCGAGTTCCATCTGGAGCGGGAATAGTTGATAAGCGCAATCAGAATCCGCGCACCGTCTCGGTGACGTGCTCGACCTCCGGGGGCGAGGCGAAACAATGGGCGACCAGTTTGCGCCATTCCTGGAAATCGGCCGAGCCGCGAAAATCGACTGTATGGTTCTCGACCGTGTCCCAGCCGATGAAGAGTCGATAGCGGCTCGGCTTCTCGACCGTGCGGCGTAATTCCATGCTGCGGCATCCCTTGGCCCGCCTGAAAATCGGGATGGCTTGCTTCACGCCTTTCTCGAATTCGGCCTCGGTGCCCGGTTTGACATCGATCTGCGCTATTTCGGTGATCATATTTTTCTTTCTCCTTCCTCTCTGAGCGATCAGCCTACCATGGCGCTATGCCAGGAATGCGCATAGTGGGCTTCCATCGCGCCGCACCGGCAGGCTAGGCTCCGGCATTACCATCCAGGCATAGGTTAACCATGATCGACGTCTATTATTGGACCACGCCCAACGGCCACAAAGTGACGATTTTCCTCGAAGAAGCGGGCCTCGAATACAAGATTGTTCCGATCAATATCGGCAAGGGAGAGCAGTTCAAGGCCGATTTTCTGGCAGTGTCGCCGAACAACCGCATTCCGGCCATTGTCGATGACAAGCCGGCTGACGGCGGCAAGCCGATACCGGTTTTTGAATCGGGCGCTATCCTCCTGTATCTCGCCGACAAGACCGGCAAATTCTTACCGAAGGACGTGCGCGCCCGTACCGCGGCGCTGGAATGGCTGTTCTGGCAGATGGGCGGCCTTGGCCCGATGTCGGGACAGAACAATCACTTCGCCCATTACGCCGTGGACAAAATTCCCTATGCGATCGATCGCTATCGCAACGAAGTGAACCGGCTCTACGGCGTCATGAACAAACGGCTTGCCGGCCACGAATATCTCGCCGGGCCGTATTCAATTGCCGACATGGCCTGTTATCCCTGGGTCGTGCCATGGGAACGGCAGGGCCAGAAAATTTCTGACTTCCCGCACCTCAAGCGCTGGTTCGAAGCGATCAAGGCGCGGCCGGCGGTGATCAAGGCTTATGAATGGACGCCCAAGATCAATCCCGGCGCCGGCGGCATCCGCACCGCGGAAGAGCGCGCGATACTGTTCGGGCAAACCGCGCAGTCGGTGTCCGCGATGGCGGATGCCAAGCGATGATTTGACGGCGCATGTCGTCGCTCGTCCCCGCTCTGGAATGAGCGGAGATAATCACTACTGCGGCGCGGCTCCGCCGAGATAGCCGGTGATCTTCCAGACGCCGGCTTGCTTGGTGTAACAGATTTGGTCGCCGCCAAGCGGCGACACTGTCTGTGCATCGACGAAGCCGGTCTTGCCAGACGGCGTCGCCACGTGCAGGAAAAACGGCTCGTTGGGATTGGCGGGCGCGCTGGTGTCCGACAAGACGCGCACCAGATTCATGCCGAGTTTTTCGACCACCGGCGCATTCGGCTGTGCTGCCGCGTGCACCTCGACACCGTTTTTATTTGGAAAGCCCCATTCGCTAGGATCGGTCTGCGTTGCCTTGGCGAGTGCTTCCAAAGCGTTCATATCGAGGTTGGGGTCAGCCGGCGCGCAAAACACGCCGGGCCGTTGCGGTGATTCCGCCGCCGATGCTTCGTTGGCAAAACCAGCCAATACTTCCCAGCCGGAATCGTCGGCCGCATTGAGATCGATCGCCTTGGCGAGATTTTCAATGCCCGATTTGTGCGGATCGGCGAGATTCTTGTCCTGAACCCAGAAGAAGTTCTGCGCCACCGCTATCTTGCCGAGCGCGGCGCGATCCCTGTGCGCGGCGATGTCGCCGAGCTGCCTGCGAAACGCGCTAAAGCTTGGGTCGTTCAACGCCGGCGGTGGTGTGACGGGCACCGCCTGATAAGGTTTGACTTGGGCCGGCGGCGGCGGCCTGAAGCCGCCGGGTGGCAGCGGCAATTGTCCTTGCTGCGCCGAGAGCGGATTTTGGGCGCAGACCGCAACGACAGCGGCAGTCGCTAAAGCGGCAATCAGCCGACCGCGCATGTAATGATCTCCTCATTCCCTAGCCTTGCCTAGCTAGCGGCCCATTGCGACCGCGCCGCGGCGACAGCGAACTATTGTCATGAACATCAATAGGACCTCGGTAGTCCCAAAACCTTTTCGGCGATGAAACAAAGCACAAGCTGCGGTGACACCGGGGCAAGCTTAGCAATCATGATTTCCCGAAAATAGCGCTCGACGTGATATTCCTTGGCGTAACCATAACCGCCATGGGTGGCGATTGCGGTTTGACAGGCCTTAAAGCCGGCTTCGGCGGCGAGATATTTGGCGGCATTGGCGGCCGGTCCGCAGGCGATGCCCTGATCGTATTGCCAGGCTGCCTTCAACATCATCAGATCGGCCGCTTCCAGGTCCATCCAGCATTCCGCCAGCGGATGTTGAATGCCCTGGTTTTGTCCGATCGGCCGCCCGAATACGATCCGCTCCTTGGCATAGGCGCTGGCGCGCCCCAGTGCGGCGCGGCCCAGTCCGATCGCTTCGGCGGCAACCAGGATGCGCTCCGGATTAAGCCCGTGAAGGAGGTATTCGAAGCCGCGGCCTTCTTCGCCAATGCGGTCGGTGGCCGGCACCGACAAGCCGTCGATAAAGAGCTGGTTGGAGTCGACTGCCTTGCGCCCCATTTTGGCGATCTCGCGCACTTCGACATAACGCCGATCGAGCGCGGTGTAGAACAGGCTCAAACCTTCGGTCGATTTGCCGCCGGCTGCGAACGGTGCGGTCCGCGCAAGCAAAAGCATTTTGTCGGCGACCTGCGCCGTTGAAATCCAAATTTTTGCGCCCGTGACCGTGTAAACGTCGCCGCGGCGTTCGGCCCGAGTCTTGATCTTTCCGGTTTCAAGCCCGGCATCGGGCTCCGTCACCGCAAAACAGGCTTTCTCCTTGCCGGCGGCGATCGGCGGCAGCATGCGGCGCTTCTGCTCCTCGGTGCCGTAAATCGCGACCGGATTGAGACCGAAAATATTCATATGGATCGCCGAGGCGCCGGATAGGCCGGCTCCCGATGCCGCGACCGCTTGCATCATGACGGCGGCTTCGCTCACCCCGAGCCCCGATCCGCCGTAGGCCTGCGGAATGGCGACGCCGAGCCAGCCGTCTGCGGCGAGTGCGCGATAAAACTCTTCGGGAAATTGCCCATCGCTGTCGCGCTTGAGCCAATAGTCGTCGCCGAAGCGCGCGCAGATCTTTTCGACCGCGCCACGCACCGATTGTTGAAGTTCGCTAACGCCAAAGTCGATGGTGGTTACTCCGCCGCCTGCATCGCAGGTGAATCGATGAAGCCACCGGCCTGCCGCCGCCACAGCGCCGCGTAGTGGCCGTTCTGCGCGAGAAGCTCGCGATGCGAACCCTGCTCGACGATGCGGCCGTGCTCCAGCACGACCAGCCGGTCCATTTGCGCGATGGTCGAGAGCCGATGCGCGATCGCGATCACGGTTTTGCCGGCCATCAGCGTGCCGAGGCTTGATTGGATCGCGGCTTCGACTTCGCTGTCGAGCGCCGAGGTCGCCTCGTCGAAGACCAGGATCGGCGCGTCTTTGAGGATGACGCGGGCGATGGCGACACGCTGGCGTTGGCCGCCTGAAAGCTTGACGCCGCGCTCGCCAACATGCGCGTCATAACCGCGCCGGCTGTGCCAGTCCTCCAGTTCGAGAATGAATTCATGCGCATGCGCCAACCGGGCGGCGCGCTCGATCTCGGCATCGCTTGCGGTGGGCCGGCCATAACGGATATTGGCTCGGATCGAGCGGTGCAACAACGAAGTGTCCTGCGTCACCACCGAGATTTGCGCGCGCAACGATTCCTGCGTCAGCTGCGATATGTCCTCGCCGTCGATCAGGATCGATCCGCCCTCTAGCGGGAAGAACCGTAGTAAAAGATTGACGACCGTCGATTTGCCGGCGCCGGACCGGCCGACCAGTCCGATCTTTTCGCCGGGACGGATCGTCAGATTGAAATCCTGCAACACGCCGGTTTCACGGCCGTAGCCGAAGCTGACATTGTTGAATTCGATACGCCCGGAGCGCACGGTCAACGGCCGCGCATCGGCGGGATCGGCCAGTTGCAGCGGCCGTGCGATGGTCAGCATGCCTTCCTGTACCACACCGACATCTTCGAAGATTTCGGTGATCCGCATTGCGATCTGACGCGACATATTGGTCAGCTGAAAGGTCAGCGGCAGCACCATGGCAATCGCGCCGACCTCGACGGCGCCGTAGCGCCACAGCAGCAGCGCAAGCGCGCCCGATCCGGCGATCAGCAGGGCGTTGAGCAGGTCGAGGATAGTGCCGAATGCAGTGAGCAGCCGCTGCGCCGCCGAGAACAAATCGACGTGGCGGTCGACCGCCCGGCGTACATATTGGTCTTCCTCGGTGGCGCGCGCGAACAGCTTGACCGTCAGGATATTGGTGTAGCTGTCGACGATGCGGCCCATCAGCGTTGAGCGTGCCTCCGACGACTTTTTCGAGCGGTCGCGCATGCGCGGCACGAAATAGACGAGCAGCGCGGTATAGCCGCAGAACCACAGCAGGATCGGCAGCGCCAGCCAGCGATCGGCGGCGGCGGTCAAGGCGATCGCCGAGACTCCGTACACCAGAATGTACCAGACGGTGGTGATGGTCGCGGTCAGCGTCGAGCGCACCGAAGGACCGGTCTGCATCACCCGGTTGGAGATCCGGCCGGCAAAATCGTTCTGAAAGAATGCCCAGCTCTGCCGCACCACGTGCCAGTGCGACTGCCAGCGGATCAAACCGGTGAACGGCGCCGCGATTGCCTGATTGGTGATGAGATAGCGCGTGAAGGTCACGGCCGGCCGGGCGACGAGCACCACCAGGGCCATGCCGACGAACCAGCCCCAGCCGTCGGCGAACAGCCGCTCTGGCGGCGTTTTGCTCACAAGCGTGACGACGCGGCCGATGAACCAGGGCACTGCGCTGTCGCTCAGCGCCACCAAGAGTTCGACCACGAACAAGGCGGCGAACAGCCATTTGGCCTGGCGGGCAAAGTGCCAGAGGAAGGCGAGCAGGCTCGGCGGCGGTTCCGGGTGTTCCGGCGCCGCGGTCGGCGTCAGGAATCGTTCGAAGCGCGACAACATTTTGCTGCTGGTTACAGGCCGCTACCGGTCGGCGTCAATCTGCCTCGCAATTCGGCCGACCTAGGCGCGACTGCGGCATCGCGACAGGAGTGCTGACCTTTTCGCCTCGCAGAACACGTGTCATCGTTCGAAGGCCGGAGCTGGCGCTCTAATGCGCGAAGAGGACGGGGCATGACGACGCGGCAAATGAGGCCGGTAACGATGGCGGCAATGCGTTTGGCGGACGCGGTGATCGCGGTCGTCGTCACGTTGCTGGCGAGCGACGCGCCAGTTTATGCCGAGACCTTTCCGACGCGTCCGATCACCATGATGGTTGGATTTCCGCCCGGCGGCCCAACCGACACATTGGCGCGCATCATCGCCGACGCCATGCAAGGGTCGCTTGGTCAGCCGGTCGTGGTCGAGACGCTCAGCGGCGCGAGCGGCACGATAGCGACCGGGCGCGTCGTCCATGCCAGGCCTGACGGCTACACCATCGGCATCGGGCAGTGGACAAGCCATGTCGCTTCGCCCGCAATCTACCCGCTCGACTACGATATCCTGCGCGACCTCCAGCCCGTTGCTTTGCTCGCCGGCGCGCCGCTGTGGATCGTCGGCAAGGAGGATTTGCCGCCCAAGACCATGCCGGAGCTGATTACCTGGATCAAAGCAAAGCCGCAGCCAACGACCTTCGGCACGGTTGGCACCGGCAGCGCCGCCCATCTTTGCGGCGTTTATCTCGCGCAGAAAGCCGGACTGAATTTGCAATTTGTTCCGTACCGCGGCGGCGCCCCGGTGATGCAAGACCTGATCGCCGGGCAGATTGATCTATCCTGTTTGGAAGCGAGCTCCGGTCTCGCTTACGTGCAGGCCGGCAGGTTCAAAGCGTTTGCTGTGATGGGCGATGTGCGCTGGCCGAAATCGCCGGAAACGCCGACCATGATCGAATCCGGCATACCGGGAGCGACAATCACATTCTGGCATGGCTTGTGGACCACCAAGGGCACGCCGCAACAAGCGATCGATCGGTTGGACGGCGCGGTCAAGAGCGCCTTAGCGAATCCCGCTGTGCAGCAGCGGCTGGAGACGCTTGGCCAGGTAATCTTTCCGCCCGACCAGCAAAACCCGGCAGGGCTTGCCGCTTATCACAAGGCGGAGATCGATAATTGGTGGCCAATCATCAAGGCCGCCGGAATCAAAGCCGAATGAAATTGTAGTCCGGGTTTGTCAGCATCAAACCGCCGGTACGGCGGTCGCCGGACGAAACTCCATCGGCACATAGCCGGATTGGTTCGCGACGCGATCAAGCCAGGCGCGGATCGCGGGAAACGGCGCCAGGTCGTAGTCGCACTGCGGAGCGACGTGGGTATAGGCGTAGAGCGCAATGTCGGCGATGGTGTAATGGCCGGCGACAAAGAAATCGTGCAGTGCAAGGTGTTTGTCCATCACGCCGAGCGCGCGGTTGCCTTCCTCCATCCAGTCTTCCAGCGCATGTTGCTGCAATTCGCGGCCGCCCTTGACCAGGGTCAACCAGAAATAGGCGGCGCCCAGATTGGGCTCGAGGCTGTGCTGTTCGAAGAACATCCATTGCAGCGCTTCGGCACGGCCGATGCGGTCTTCCGGAGCGAGCGGGGTGCCGCCCGCGATGTACCAGAGGATCGCATTGGATTCGGCGAGATACCGGCCGGGCGCCACTTCCAGGAGCGGCACCTGCCCGTTGGGATTCTTGGCGAGAAATTCCGGCGTGTGGCTCTCGCCCTTGAGAATGTCGACCTCGATCAGGCGATAGGGCACGCGCAGGTGGGCAAGCGCCAACCGCGCCTTGTAGCTATTTCCCGACCGCTGCATCGAATAAAGCGTAAACATCGGTGACCGCGAGCGATCTCTCGCCCTCAATATAAGCCGCGTTTTGCAGCCTTACGACGTCAGCGCGGCAATGTCATGGCACTTTAAATTGTAGCTTGAATGAAATTGTAGCTTGAATGGCAGTTTGCAGCGCATGCAGAGCAGCCGAGTGCGCTGTTGGCTCGCTGGGGTGCTTTAAGTTCCGCGAGCAGAGCGACGCCGAGCCAGTGTTGCGCCTGGAGTGCGGGGAACCAGAAAATGCCGCAGATGTGAGCAACTGGTGGGCTTTTGCGCTTGCTTGCGCCACCGCGCGGCTTTACCAAGCGAACCGCGTTAAAGGAGAATCGCAATGGCTTTTCTCGCGGACCAGATCATGCGCATCAAGCCGTCGGCGACCATCGCCGTCACGGACAAAGCGCGTGCGCTTAAAGCGGCTGGCCGCGATGTGATCGGGCTTGGTGCTGGCGAGCCGGATTTCGACACGCCGGAGAACATCAAAGAGGCCGCCATCAAGGCGATCCGCGACGGCAAGGCCTCCAAATATACGGCGGTCGACGGCATTCCCGAACTCAAGGCCGCTGTGGCGCGCAAGTTCAAGCGCGAGAACAAGCTCGACTACAAGTCGTCACAGATCATCATCGGCACCGGCGGCAAACAGGTGCTGTACAACGCGCTGGTGGCAACCCTCAATCCGGGCGACGAGGTGATCATCCCGGCGCCCTACTGGGTGAGCTATCCGGATATGGTTCTGCTCGCCGGCGGCGAGCCGGTGCCGGTCGTGACGATCATGGAGGCCGGCTACAAAATGAAGCCACAACAACTGGAGCGCGCCATCACGCCGCGCACCAAGTGGATCATTTTCAACTCGCCCTCGAACCCGACCGGCGCCGCCTATACGCGCGATGAGCTCAAAGCGGTGACCGACGTGCTGGTGCGCCATCCGCATGTCCACATCATGGCGGACGATATGTACGAGCACCTCGTCTATGACGATTTCGAGTTTTATTCGCCGGCGCAGCTCGAGCCGCGGCTGTACGAGCGCACGCTGACGGTGAACGGCGTGTCGAAAGCCTATTGCATGACCGGCTGGCGCATCGGCTACGCTGGCGGTCCTGAAAATTTGATCAAGACAATGGCGATGGTTCAGTCGCAATCGACCTCGAATCCGACCGCGGTGGCGCAATGGGCATCCGTCGAAGCGCTCGACGGGCCGCAGGATTTCATCGCCAAGCACAACAAGATATTTAAGGAGCGGCGTGACCTCTGCGTATCAATGCTCAATCAGGCACGCGGTATCCAATGCCCGAAGCCGGAAGGCGCGTTTTACGTCTATCCGTCCTGCGCCGGCACCATCGGCAAGACGGCGCCGACCGGCAAAAAGCTCGCCACCGACGAGGACTTCGTCAGCGAGCTTTTGGAGGCTGAGGGCGTGGCAGTCGTGCAGGGAGCGCCGTTCGGCGTCGGTCAGGCGTTCCGCATTTCCTATGCGACCGCGACCAGCGCGCTGGAAGAAGCCTGCACGCGCATCCAGCGCTTCTGCGGCAATTTGCAGTAGCTGCAAGAGACGCTCGTCATTGCGAGCGAATGCGAAGCAATCCAGTGAAAGATCACTCCTGGATTGCTTCGTAGCTTTGCTCCTCGCAATGACCGTGTAGCTTCACCCTGTCGGCGGTGCGATCTCGTCGAGGCTTTTTTGCCGCGCTTCGGGGCCGAGTTGTGTCACCGACACCGCGGCGATGAACAGCAGGATCGCCAAGCACACAAACACGGTGGTCAGCCCCCAGCCATTCTGCACCCACAGAATGGTCGGAAGGATGAACGCCGTGGCCAGCCGTCCGACGCCCGCCGCCAAGCCGAATCCCGAAGCCCGCGCATTGGTCGGGAATACTTCCGAGGTGAAGATCTGCATCGAGTTGCCGGCGACCTGCACGAAGAACACCATGATGAAGCCAGCCACCATCAGCTCCGTCCCCGTGCTCGCATTGCTGAAGACGATCGCCATCACGCCGGCGCCAATGAAAGCGCAGATCGAAGTGATCTTGCGGCCGAATTTATCGAGCGCGTACATCATGAACAGGCTCGCGGTCGGCACCGCGAAATTCATGACCAGCGTGTATTGCAGCGACTTGGTGATCGTGAAGCCCTTGGAGTTCATGATATTCGGCAGCCAGGCACCAAGCCCAACAGCGATGCCGAAGAACGCCGTGAAGCAGATCATGCCGGCGATGACGCGCCTCGGGAACATGCGCAGCACCACCATAACCGGATCGCTCTTGGTGTTGCTGGCAACGTCGGTCGACAACGGCTGAGTTGGTACGGCGATACCAAGCCGGCTGAGCACCTCAAGCGCTTCCTGGCCGCGACCGTGCGTGGCGAGATAACGCGGCGATTCCGGCAATGTGAAGCGAAACACCCAGACGATCAGCGCGCCGGCGCCGATGACGAGCCAGACGCCGCGCCACACATAGTCGGCTGACTCAAACATGCTGCCGAACCAGAGCGCGAGCGCGGTGCCGATCGGCCACACCATGGCGCCGCCGATAAAATGGATGATGGCAAGGATGCGGCCGCGAATGCGCTTGGGCGCATATTCGCCGGCATAGGCAAAGCAAAGCGGCTGCTCCGCGCCAAGGCCGAGCCCGGCAATGAAACGGCAGACCACGAGCACCGTCACGCTCGGGGCCAGCGCGCCGAGGATCGTGAAGATGCCGAACAACAAAAGATTGAACTGATAGATAAAGCGCCGGCCGAAGCGGTCGCTCAGTTCGCCTTGTCCGGCGGTGCCGACGAACATGCCAAATATTGTGGCGCTGCCGATTGCCGCGGCTTCGGCGGGTGTAGTGAATCCGGACTTGATGATGTAGGGGATGATCGAGCCGAGGATGGTAAAATCGATGACGTCGAAGAAATAACCGGCGGCGATCAGGGCGATGACGCGGCGATGCAACGGCGAAATTTTCGCGTCATCCAGCGCCGTACCGACGAATGCTTCGATTGTCTGAGCCTGAGCCATCGCGTTCTCCCCCGTCACGTTCTTCCCGCCGCTTAAGCGGCTTTGCGGTGCCAACTGTGTAAGGCCGCCGCTGCGCTGTCAATGCAGGCTGCCCTAATTGGCCGGTGGCCGCGAAGGGCGGGTCAGCCGCCTTCGAACTGTAAAATGTAAAGCCCCGCGTTGGAATCGGTCAGATACATCACGCCCTGCGCATCGACGAAACAGTCGCAGGACTGAATGACTTTGGGCCGGTTAGGTCGCGGATCATACATTCGCTCGGGGTCGGGCGGCACAAAGAAGGCGATTTCCCTTGGCGCGAACGGATTGGCGATGTCGTAGGCCCGCACCCCGGCATTGTGCATGGTCGCAAAAATGATGCGCGAACTTTGGAACGCGCCGGGCCGGTTCTCCCAAAGATTGTGCGGTCCGAAATTGCCGCCCTTCTTGCAATAATCGATTTCGCCCGGCACGGGCATTGTCGCAATGCTCACAGGATTGGATGGTTCGCGGACATCAAAGACCCAGATGTAGCGCAGGCCGAGCTTGCAATCGGCGAAATTCGCTTCGTCCGCGACCACGAGCAGATCGCGATCCGGCAGCGGCAGCGGCGAATGCGTGCCGCCGCCAAAAGGCGGATCCCAGTTGCGATAAGCGATCATCTTCGGCCTGCGCGGGTTGCCGACGTCAATGACGCTCAGTCCGCCATCGCGCCATGCGCCATAGGCAAGATTGCCCGTCACGAGCGCATGATGCAGCGCGTAGCGCTTCCCCTTGGGCCAGTTCGGTGTCTCACTGCCGGCCGTCCACATGCCGGGCAGCCAGAACGTGCCGACCACTTCAGGCTTGGTCGGTTCGGCCAGGTCCACAATCACCAGGACATGATCGGAAAATTCCGGCAGGTGCACCGAGACATAGGCGTAGCGGCCACCGACATACCAGATGCGATGTGGCCCCAGACCGCCGAGCGGCAAGAATGCGATTTCGCGCGGCGCCTCGCCCCGCGTCAGATCGTAGATCCGCAAGCCTGCGGTAAATTTCTGACCTTCCAAGGTGGCGGCGGCCGCGCCGGAAAAATAGGCTTCCTGGCTGATCTGCATGGTCCACACGCTCGGTCCGTTGACCGCCAGAAGCAGGTCGCCGTGCGTTTGCAAATGATGGGCGCGGGTGTTCGGCGGGCAGGCGAGGAAATTCACCGGCTTGGGATTTTTTGCGTCGCGCACATCAATAACGGTGATGCCGTTGGAAAAACCATGGCCGATATAGGCGAAGCCGCGATTGACCATGACCTGCACGCCATCGCCGCGCCCGCCTTGATCGGTGTGGGCGAGAAATCGGATGTTGCGGCTGGCAACGGCTGTCATCAGGCGGGCCACCTAGGCGTTTTCATCGTAACTATCGTAACCGCGCTTGTCCCGGCCATCCGCGTCTCTACCTTTTCTCGCTACAAACCGCGGATGCACGCGACAAAAGCAAGCATGACGGCGTAGATTATTCGTCCCTTTGAAGGAAGCGAACGATGGCCAGTGGCGCAAATGCGGACGGCATGATCGCGGTCGACAAGATCGGCACGAAGGTCCTGTTTCTTAATCCGCACACTTATGAAACCGAAGTCGTGATCGACGGCTTCCCGCGTACCGTGCACGAATTGCTGGTCGTGCCGGAAGCCGGCTTCGCCTATGTGCCGATCTTCGGCGACGGCATTCACGGCCGCAATCCCAATCCGCAGCATCACCTCTGCGTGTTCGACCTGCACAAGCGCGCCCATGTCGATACGATCGACCTGCGTCCCTATATCGCGCCGCATACGCTCAAGCTGGGGCCGGACGGCTACATCTACATCACCTGCGAAAACTCGGCGGTGGTCGCGGTCGTCGATCGCCAAACGAACAAAGTCGTTGATGCGATCGATTCCGGCTCGATTAACGGACATCGGCTGATCATCGCGCCGGATGGTGAGCGCCTCTATACGGAAAATGAGGAAGACGCGACCGTCTCGGTGATCGACCTGCCGAAGCGAAAGCTGCTCGGCAAGATCGCGACCCCGCGGCCGCTCGCCGGGATTGCTATTGCTCCGGACGGTCGTACGGTCATCGCCGTCGATGACGCGCAGCCGACATTGTTTTTAATCGACACGCAGGCCGCGCGCGTGCGCGAGGAGCTGGTGCTCAAAGACGTGCCAAAGCCGGCGCAGATTGCGCGCTATGCCCCCGACAATAGCCTGCTTGCGGTCACTAGTCTCAATAGCGAAACAGTCAGCCTGATCGATCCGTCATTTCGCCAGCAGAGCGCGATCAAAGTCGGTTCGCAGCCAATGGACATGGCGTTCCGGGGCGACGAACTTTTCGTCGCCTGCCAGGGCGACGGTTCGGTGCATATCATCGACATCCCTAACAGGCGTGCGAAAGGCAGCTTTTCGGCGGGCAAGGGCTGCGAATCGTTGGGTTTTTTCTGATTAGCGACGCAAAAACCGGGCGAGACGCGCGCAGCGTTCTCGCCTAGAATAATACTCGCATAGAATAATAATGGTATGGCCCTGGCTGGGCCGTGTGAGGGAGCAAGCAAATGGCGTTTAGAGGTCTTCCTGCCGCGCTACTGGCGGTGAGTGTAGCGATTCCGGCGGACGCACAGCCACGGCGCGTGCAAGTCGGGACTTTGGCGTGTTCGATTTCGGCCGGTGTCGGACTGGTCGTGGCCTCGCAACGCAACGTCAATTGCAATTTTCAGCCGGATAACGGCCCGCCTGAAGCCTATACCGGTACCATGACCAGGGTCGGAGTCGATGTCGGTTTCACCACCGGCGGTGCCATGGTGTGGGGCGTTTTCGCCGACACCAATCGCTTTGCCGGCATGTTGACCGGGACCTATGCCGGGGCAACAGCCGAAGCGACGGTGGCTGCCGGACTCGGCGCCAATGTGCTGATCGGCGGGTCGAACCATTCGGTCGCCCTGCAGCCGCTATCGGTGCAGGGTCAGGTCGGGCTCAATGTCGCGGCCGGCGTGGGCGCCCTGGAACTGCATTTAGCGCAGTGATCTAGCGTAATCGCCGCCTCGAACATCCTACAGCCGAATTCTCAGAGCACATTTCGGTTCGCGTGCCGGCGCCTCGCGGTTGCCGGCCGACAAAACGCATCCCCTTCAGCGTTGAAGCCGCGCTGCGACCTAAACGCGTCGACCCCGCGTCGAGGCGCGGTGTCAGCGTCAATCACCATCATGCCACCGCCATGTCACCCGCCATGTCACGCCTCTTGACCGGCACCCGCCACCACTGAAACGATACCTCTCTGGTCCAACAACAGCTCCCCGCGGCTGCGCCGGATGATGGTTCGCCTTCGGGGACGCGTGCGGGAGGTAACGATGGCGGCAAATGGCGGCAATGGCGCACGCGCGGCGGGTCCGCGCTGCGTTGCGCTGGTCGGTCCGTTCCAGAGCGGCAAGACGACACTGCTTGAAGCGATCCTCGCGCGCACCGGCGCGATTGCGCGCCAGGGGACGATCGAAGCCGGCAATACGATAGGCGACGCCAGCAAAGAGGCGCGCCATCACCGCATGAGCGTCGAGCTGACGGCCGCCACGACCAATTTCATGGGCGACAATTACACCTTTCTCGATTGTCCGGGTTCGGTGGAATTCACTCACGACATGCGCGCGGTATTGCCGGCGATCGACGCCGCCGTCGTCGTCTGTGAAATGGATGAAAAGAAAATTCCGCAGCTCCAGCTCATCCTGCGCGAGCTGGAAGACGCGAAGATCCCCCGCCTGTTGTTCCTCAACAAGATCGACAAGGCCGATGCGGGCGTGCGTGACGTGCTCAGCCTGTTGCAGCCGGCCTCGCGCACCAAGCTGATCCTGCGTCAGATCCCGACGTTCTCCGGAGAGATCATCACCGGGTTCGTCGATTTGGCGCTGGAACGTGCGTTCGTTTACAAGGAATACGCGCCGTCACAGGTCGTGCCGCTCGAAGGCGATGCTGCGGATCTCGAGAAGACTGCGCGCTTCTCGATGCTGGAAACGCTGGCAGACCATGACGACGAGCTGATGGAGCAATTGCTCGAGGACATTCAGCCGCCGCGTGACAAGGTTTTCGACGATCTGACGCGCGAATTGCGCGAGGGTCAGGTCTGCCCGATCCTGATGGGCACCGCGATGCGCGCCAATGGCGTATTGCGACTCCTCAAGGCGCTGCGCCATGAATCGCCGGGCGTCGCCGACACCGCCAAGCGGTTGGGGGTGAAGGCGGGCAGCGATGCAGTCGCCTATGTATTGAAAACGCTGCACACCACGCATGGCGGCAAGATGTCGGTCGTGCGGGTCCTCGCCGGCCAGGCTGGCGACGGAACGACATTCACAGCCGGCGACGATGAAGCCGGTCGCGTGGCCGGCGTATTCAAGCTCCTCGGCCCGTCGACTGAAAAGCGCGGACCCGCCGCGGTCGGGGAAACCGTCACCTTCGCTAAACTGGAAAAAGCCAAAACCGGCGATACGCTGTCGGCCGGTAAGCAGCCGCACCCGCCGCTCGCCAAGGTCGCGGCCTATCCGCCGGTGCTTGCCATCGCCATTTCCGCGAAAGAACGCAAAGACGACGTGAAACTTGGCCAGGCGCTGACCAAGCTTGCGGAAGAGGATCCCTCGATCACCATCGTCCATAATCCCGAAACGCACGAAGTAGTGCTCTGGGGCCAAGGCGAAATGCACCTGCGCGTCGCCACCGAGCACTTGAGCGATCGCTACGGCATCGCCATTGAGCGGCGCACGCCGAGCGTCGGTTATCGCGAAACCATCCGTAAAGCGATCACCCAGCGCGGCCGGCACAAGAAGCAATCCGGCGGCCACGGCCAGTACGGCGATGTCGTGCTCGAAATCAAACCGCGACCGCGCGGCGCGGGATTTACATTCGAGGAAAAAATTACCGGCGGCGTGGTGCCGCGCAATTATATTCCGTCGGTCGAAGAGGGTGTGATCGACGCGCTCAAGCACGGACCGCTTGGCTTCCCGGTGGTCGATCTCAGTGTCGCTTTAATCGACGGCTCGTATCACACCGTCGATTCCTCGGACATGGCGTTTCGTACGGCGGGGCGCATCGGCATTTCCGAAGGCTTGCCGCAATGCCAGCCGGTGCTGCTCGAGCCGATTCATCTGGTCGAGATCGTTTGCCCGAATGAGGCGACCGCCAAGATCAATGCGCTGATGTCAAGCCGGCGCGGGCAGATTTTGGGCTTCGATACGCGCGAAGGCTGGGATGGCTGGGACGTAGTCCGCGCTAAAATGCCGGAGGCCGAGATCGGCGACCTGATCGTCGAAATCCGCTCGGCAACCGCGGGCGCCGGCACCTTCACGTTCAAGTTCGATCACATGGCCGAACTCACCGGTCGCACTGCCGACCAGATTGTCGCCGCGCGCCGCGCCGCGGAGTGATTTAAAGCCATCGTCATGCCGTCATCCTGAGGTGCGAGCCATCGGGTCGGCCACTTCGAGCCGGACCCGTTGGCGGCCACCTCAGGATGACGGCATCAGTAAAAGGAATAAAACAATGCCAGCATATTGGGTCGCCCGTTCGAAGATCAACGATCCGGTCGAGTACAAGAAATACACCGATCGTGTGCCGGCGATCATCGCTAAATATGGCGGCAAGGTCCTGGCCCGCGGCGGCCGTTTTCAGATCATGGAAGGCCCGCATAAGTTCCAGCGCTTCGTCGTCATCGAATTCCCAACTCTCGAACAAGGCGTCGCCTGTTTCACGTCGAAAGAATACGACGAAGCCGCCGCGTTTCGCCGCGCCGGTGCCGGTGAGGTCGAGACTGTCATCGTCGAGCCTGGCGACGCCACCTAGTGAAAGTGAGCGGCGCTATTCGCGCGCGCCCGGCGGTGGCACCGCAAGGCCGCTAGCGGCGTAGTCATTGAGCTTATTGCGCAAGCTGCGCAACGAAATGCCAAGCACCGCGGCGGCGCGGGTGCGGTTGCCGAAACAATGGCGCAGCGTTTCCAGGATCAGATCGCGTTCGACTTCAGCAACGGTACGGCCGACCAGACCGATCACGTTACCCATTTGCCGTCCTCCCCTGCACGCATCGTTGTCGCGCGGCAAGCTTTGCCCCCGCCGCGCCCTGCGCGCGGCAAGCTTTGCCTACTTCATAGTTATCAGCCGGTTAACAGGCGCGAAGCGCGCCGGCTCCTTGGCCGCTAAAGCTGGGTAACGCGCCTTACTGGCGATATTGCTGGATGCGTGTCGTGCGCAGTCCGGCGAGGCCGTGCTGGTCGATCGAATATTGCCAGGAGAGAAACTCCTCGACCGTCAGTGTATAGCGGCTGCATGCCTCTTCGAGAGACAGCAGACCGCCACGAACGGCGGCAACAACTTCCGCTTTGCGGCGGATGACCCAGCGCTTCGTTCCTGGAGCGGGTAAATCGGCAACCGTCAGGGGCGAACCGTCCGGCCCGATCACATATTTGACCCTCGGGCGATGGGGTTCAGTCATAGCAACTCTCGCCAACTCGACAAACGCCACAGCGGCCCAATCTAAGGAACGCGACTTAAAATTTGGCTAAACGGCAAGCCCCGTTTTGCAGCATTTTCTCTCGGCGAATCCGATTCGCCGGGCCGGCCAGCGGGCCTCTCCTTTTCAACTCGTTAATCGCTGGCCGCTCCGGACCGGTTCCGCCCGACATGGCGAAGCGCTGGCGTGCCGCCTATAGTAAAGGGGCAACAGCCGGTCTCCGGCACAAGGGAATGGCCCAAGGGAATGCCGCTGGAGCGGGTTCTCCCGCGGCCCCTCTGGCAAAGAGCTTGCCGCAGGATATCTACGTCGATGATTTTGAATACGCTGGACATCGAGGGACACCCGTCCGACACGCGCGTGGTCGTCGCCATGTCGGGTGGCGTCGATTCCTCGGTCACCGCGGCGCTTTTAGCCGAAGCCGGCTATGAGGTGGTCGGCATAACGCTCCAGCTCTACGACCATGGCGCAGCTACCCATCGCAAGGGTGCGTGCTGCGCCGGCCGCGACATCCACGACGCCCGGGCGGTCGCCGCACGGATCGGCATTCCGCACTATGTCCTCGACTACGAGCAGCGCTTCAAGGAGGTGGTCATCGATCGCTTCGCTGAAAGCTATGTCGCCGGAGAGACGCCGGTGCCTTGTGTCGAGTGCAACCAGGCGATCAAATTCCACGATTTGCTGGCGACTGCGCGCGAGCTCGGCGCGGCGGTGCTGGCCACCGGTCACTATGTCGCCTCGCGGCGGCTGCCGGATGGCAGACGCGCGCTCTATCGGGCGCGCGAAACCGAGCGCGACCAAAGTTATTTCCTGTTCGCAACGACATCCGCCCAGCTCGACCTGCTGCGGTTCCCGCTCGGTGACCGCACCAAGCTCGAGACGCGTGAACTGGCGCGCCGCTTCGGGCTCGCGGTGGCCGATAAGCAGGACAGTCAGGATATCTGCTTTGTGCCGAGCGGCCGCTATGCCGACGTCATCGAACGGCTGCGTCCGGGCGCCGCCGGGCCTGGCGAAATCGTCGATCTCGACGGCCGCGTGCTGGGCCGCCATGATGGAATCATCCATTTCACCGTCGGCCAGCGCCGCGGGCTCGGCATTTCCGCCGGCTCGCCGCTCTACGTCGTGCGGCTCGACGCTGCATCGCGACGCGTCGTGGTTGGCCCGCGCGAAGCGTTGCGCACCAGCCGCATTCGCCTGCGTGATCTCAACTGGCTCGGTGACGGGAGCATTGATGAAACCATCGAGCGTCAGCCTGAAATTTACGTCAAGGTGCGCTCGACGCGCCCGCCGCAGGCCGCCTGGCTGCGCCGCGGCGCCGATGCGGGTCTTGAAGTCGAGCTGATCGGCGGCGAAGACGGCGTGTCGCCCGGGCAGGCCTGCGTGTTCTATGACGCAGCCGAGGGCCAAGCGCGCGTCCTTGGCGGTGGCTTCATTGCCGGAACCATGCCGGCGGCGCAGGCAGTAACCACGGCCGCGGAAGCATTCGCTGCCGCTAAATGACATCGAGAGCCGCATGAGCAGTTCGCAGGATTGCCGCCTCCAGCGCGGGCCCGGCAACGCGGCCGTGCACCAATCGCGCCAATGGCCGATCAGCTCGACAAAGCCGTAATCGCCAAAGCTTACGCTCGCTGGGCGCCGGTCTACGACTTCGTATTCGGCGCCGTGTTCGAGCGCGGGCGCAAAGCGGCGGTCGCGGCGGCGGAACGCATCGGCGGCCGCATCCTCGAAGTCGGCGTCGGCACGGGGTTATCGCTGCCCGATTACTCGGTCCGAACCCGCCTGATCGGTGTCGATCTGTCGGCGCCGATGCTGCGCAAAGCCAAAGCGCGAGTCTGGCAACGGCGGCTCGGCAATGTCGACGGGCTCGCCGTCATGGATGCGCAGCATCTCGCCTTTGCGGAAGGAAGCTTCGATGTGGTCGTCGCGCAATACGTGATCACCGCTGTGCCCGATCCGGAAGCGACGCTTGATGAATTTGCCCGCGTCATCAGGCCCGGCGGCGAAATCGTTTTGGTGAACCATCTCGGTGCCGAGACCGGGTTGCGGGCGGTGTTCGAAAAATCGTTCGCTCCCGTGGCGCGCCGGCTTGGCTGGCGGCCGGAATTCGGCTGGCAGCGGCTTGCCAAATGGGCGACGCGCCACGGCGGCATTGAACTGATCGAGCGGCGGGCAATGCCGCCGCTCGGGCATTTTTCGCTTATTCGATTTGCACGAAAACCAAATTAGCCGCGAAACGATATTCAGCCGCGGCGCTCCGCTTCCCAGTGCCCCGAGCACTGCGACGTGGAGGAGCGGCCGCTCCACGATCCTTGCCCGGAATTGCCGGACAGCCGGCCATAGCCGTTCGCCATTTGGCCGCCGGCACTGACGCCGACGCGAACGCGTCCGGTGTCGTCCACGCCGCCGGATACACTGAACGACGGGTCGTCATAATAGACCCGGCCGTCCGCAATGCGCAGCGCATAGCGGTAGGCGCGATCGCAAGTACCGCGGTCGGTGACGATGAGTACGCTCCAGGCGCCGTCGAACGCCGTGCGCGCCGTCGCGCCGGAGGACATGCACAATCCTGCCAGAAACGATAATGCAACCCCTGCCAGAATGACACGCTTCATCATGATCTCCCGTTGCGCCAGCCCCGCGGACCGGCTGTGCGCCCTCGAAGAACATGTAAGCGCTGCGGCGCGATTGCCAACCCGGCGAAGACCCCGCGCAGTCGCAAGTAGGTTATGCTGTCAGTGCCGGCTCGTCGGCGACGAATCTGCCGCTTTGGCAGTGAACGATGCGATCGCAATAGGCCAGCTCTATTCGCTATGGGCGATCATCACAATCGTTGGGCGCGGCTTGAGTTCGAGCATGCGATTTTGGTCTTGCGCGCCAATCGCGATCAGAAAAAGCGCGACAGTCGTGAAAAGAGGCGCGAGTACAAACGCAACAATGATCTGCCATCCACGTAGTGATGAGATGGCCGGCGAAGGCCGCAAAATCATGGACAAAGGCTGTGAATTGCCTCGCCAAGGAGCAAAGCGTCGAAACGGACTGATGGTGTTGCTCCCGCGCGCCCGTTCAGCGTGCCGGAAGACCGCGCCAATGCTATTGGTGGGGCCCCGCTAAAATCTACTTAATATCAATAGCATAAAAGGCGGATCGGGGAGCCGCAAGCAAATCGCCGGTGGCGCCAGGAATCCTGCCACGAATCCCGGCTTGGAAAGGCGGGGTGGCTGGCATAAATGTGCGCCCTAGGTGACGGCGGCGGCGCCCTTGCGGTTAGGATGTCGGCAAAAGTCGAGGCGGACCGGCCGGGTCTGGTACGGTTGGCGGAGTAGCTCAGTTGGTTAGAGCAGCGGAATCATAATCCGTGTGTCGGCGGTTCGAATCCGTCCTCCGCTACCAACTAAATCAACGCGTTAGTTCGAGTTCTGGCAACTGGCGCATGTCGCATCATGTCGCGTTCATTCTTGTTATGTTTCATTGGATTTTATTGACTAGAGGTGACTGGACGCAACATAGTTGCAACATGACACGCAAATCCGGCAAGGCCCCGACGGGACAATTTTTCAAGCGCAGAAACAAAATAAAGCTCGCTATTTTGGACAGGGCGCTGTCGCTGATTCGCAACACTTGCGAACACGCGGACGACCTTGAAATTCCTCCCTTTGAAAATGCCGAGCAGCCCAAGTCGCAGCGCAGCGTTTGAATGACTCAATCGATGCGTTGCAGCGGTTAAAGGCGCGCATCCAGGAGGGCGCTAGTCAAGAAACGCCGGCACCATCAAACAACACATTGACAACACCATTCACAGCGCCAGTGCCACCTCCTTACGGCATAGACAAAGCCGTTATCGAGACGCTTGCCGTTTTTCCAGCGGCGCTCACCCATGCGGCGACGGTGTGCTTATTGGCGCCTCAACTTGCTGTCCCCGGACGCAAGGCGATTGCCAAGGCGAAGATCGCCGCCAAGGTCAACTCAAAAACCGATAGATCGGCGGCGTTCCAGTCTGCCGTCAATACTGCTGCCCGTGCCGCCAAGACAAAGGACGAAGTCGAAACCGAGATGCGCGCGCATCCGGACGGCCCACAGCAAAAATATCTCGAAGGGAAGGATCGGCTGCGGCCGGAAATTAATCGCTCCTGGTCAACTTCACGGAAGCTTGGCGCCGCTACCTGGCGCCGCTCTCTTCCCCCTAAATCAGCATTACAGACGTTACTGCGTTACAGAAAAGTTCCGCGGTGGGGCGATCGTTTAATGTCTGCTTTCGGGGGTAAAGCGGACATGGACTAAACGTCTTGTGACTGATGACCCGAAGCGGAAGTCGAGCACTGTTGCGGGCAACGGAAATTGAGCCCAATGGATACTGAGTCGTATCGGCCGTGGTACGACTACTCTAAAGCGCGCGATCTGATGCCTGAAGCGACCGATCGCCGAGCGCTACTAAGCTTTGCTTGTTGATGAAACCAGACACAGAGGGCAAATCATGTCTTTTATTGCGCGTCTCGTACCGGCGGTTCTCGTCGGCTCGCTTTTCTTCGTGGTGGGAGGTCAGCAGAAGGCCTGGTCGGCGCCTGCTCCCGAGCCAGCCAGCCGCGCCGATGTGCAAGTTGATTTATTTCGCGGTCTCGCCGACATTTTTTCCCGTGGCATGGACACGCTGACCCACAGGCTCAACCAGGAGGGCTATAGCGCGCGGGTGTACAGCACGAATCAATGGCCGTCCGCAGCCCAACGCATCGCTGATCAGTATTCACGCCGCCACAAAGTCATCGTTGTTCTCGTTGGGCATTCACTCGGCGGCAATGCGATCTTTGATGCAGCCTACGAACTGGACCAAAGGAATGTTCCGATCGAGTTACTGGTATCGTTCGATGCAACAAATCCTCGTCCCGTGCCAAAGAACGTTCTCCATGTGGTCAATTTCTTTCAGCAGAACGGCTTCGGCAAACAAGTGACCCCTGGACCCGACTTCAAAGGCGAACTTACGAATGTCGATCTGACTGCGGAAACGGGCCTGTCGCACACCACGATCGATAAGTCACCGCGGCTGCACGCGATGGTGATTCGAAAAATCGCCGATGTCATAGAAAAGGATCTCGCCAAGAGGATCAAGACAAGCAAAAAGAAACCGGCGAAAAAGAAAATCCCGCCGGCTAACGCTGCCGCACAATGACTATCGTGCTACGCCGAGAATGAGTTTTACTCGATTTCCAAATTTGAGCAGGTGATTGCGGTGCAACACTCCAAACAATTCAATCGGCCCACGCCCAAGTTGCTCAGCAAGGATGAGGCGCGCGGGATCGCCAGCAACAATATCGCCAAGCTGCCGGGGCTGGTGCGGAAAGACTAAAGCAGCCCGACCAGAATTTCGTCACTCAATGGGGCACAAACATGCGCTCATGTCTGTTGCCATAACAGCAAGGCTTCATCTGCCAAGCTTCGTAATCGCGCAAATATTGCGGAATTGACTCGTAGCTATAGGATAGCCGCCGATGTACGCCTCGTCTTTTTGGACGATATATAGGAACAGTTTGGGTCCGCTGTTTTTGTCTCTGACGTAGCCACAAATAGTGTCGATAGAGTTGCCGAGCGCATTTTCGCTGACGCCCCGTTCTATCCGTTCAAATTCAACAGAATTCGAATCGCTCATCTTTGCTGCGATAGTTGCCTTTGCTTTTTTTATCACAGTCTCATCGTCGAGCTGAGAGCGTGGTGGAGTCTCCGTCTTCGCTGCGATAGTAGGTGTCGTCACAGACTCGTCGTGGGGCTGAGAGGATGGTGGAGTCTCCGTCTTCGCTGCGTTTGATGGTGTCGTCATTCCTATGTTGGAGTTGTCATGGAGGCGAATGAATGATGAAGCAACGTTGGATTTCGCAATTTTGGTGGAGTGAATATTCTTGCGGTATCGACTCTTGGCAGCGACGGTCCGGCCAAGCAATACGTTGCGCTTTGAGTGGATCTGCGCCGACTGCCCCCGATGGGCTTGATACAGCCCACGGTCGGCGAAGCTCTGGTGTGTCTGCTGTGAGGCAGAAGAACACCCTACTAGAGCCCAGGCTAGAGCGCTGACGAGAAGTAGTCTCACCAGATCAATCATCCCCTGGGAAAAACACAGGTAAACGATTTTAGCAGAAAGCTATTCAGTGCTCATTAAGCAAGCATGGTCTTTGTTATGGAAACATTTTTCATGGTTAACACGGCAGACGGCCAGATCACGCGTCGTCATTCATTTGCGCCGCACCGAGGTGCTATCAGGCTTACCCTCCATCGCCGACGAAGTGAATGATGCGGCACGATGTCCGCTTTTTGGCACTGAGCGGACATTCCACCAGCGTTTCGCGATGTCTGCTTTCGGGGGAATAGCGGACATAGCGCCTGCCGCCGGCGATGTCGCCTTTTGACCCAAACCGGTCGAGAGAAATTAAATCGGTGCTGAACTGATCCAGGGTTTCGGGTATTCTGGCCGGGGCGCTACGAAACGGAACATTCCCCATGGACGAATTCAGCGTCACTTCTGCCAATCTCGATCAGACTGACCAGGATTTCCTCGCCCGCGAAGTTCCTGACGAGATCATGGAAGCTGCAGGGGAGGCACTTAATATTTGTCGCATGACCTTCGGCGGCTGGCCATCAACGACCGCCGCATGCTGTAACCCGGGATGACGGCTCACAAACCGCGCAGTTGGTTTGCATGCCCGCGATTGGCATAGCGGACGTTTGTCAGTAGCAGCTTGAACGTCTCTTATTGGCACAAAGCGGACATGCCAGTCGCGCTCCGCAATGTCCGCTTATGGGGGTAAAGCGGACATTCATTCAACTGACCTTGATGTCTGCTTTTGACCCAAAGCTGACATCTCCGCGGGGGGGGCGGAGTGTTTTCCTAG
>Ga0209465_10000005_pt1 | contig 90552 bp, 73 predicted proteins | sample PanSoiPlot1MoBio_FD_188321 | JGI IMG/M metagenome (GOLD analysis project Ga0209465, IMG submission 188321) | Tropical forest soil microbial communities from Panama analyzed to predict greenhouse gas emissions - Panama Soil Plot 1 MoBio (SPAdes)... | ecosystem: Environmental > Terrestrial > Soil...
GATCAGTCCGCCGGGACTGCCTCTCCATCGGCTTCCATCGCCTGAACCCGGCTGTTGTGCCGGCCATAGGTGAAGTACACCACCAGGCCGATGATCAGCCAGATAATGAGCCGCGCCCAATTGATCCAGCCCAGCTTGTACATCATGTAGCCGTTAAACAGAATGCCCATAATCGGCACGAACGGTACCCACGGCGTGCGGAACGGCCGCGGCTGCGCCGGACTCCTCTGCCGCAGAATCATGACTGCGATGCAAACGATGATAAACGCCAGTAGTGTTCCGATGTTCACCATCTTGCCGATATCGTCAATCGGCGTCACACTGCCGACGATGGCAGCCAGTAGTCCCACCAGGATCGTGTTTTTCCACGGCGTGCGGAACTTCGGATGCACGTCGGCAAAGAACCTGCGCGGCAGCAGACCGTCGTTCGCCATCGCGTACAGCACGCGCGTCTGGCCCAGCAACATGACCAGCATCACGCTCGTCAAGCCAGCCAGGGCACCGCAGGTGATCAGGTAAGACGCCCACACCAGGTTGCGGTCGAGGAATGCCCGCGCCACTGGAGCCTCAATGTTCACGTCCTGCCACGGCACCATACCGGTTAATACCGCCGCCACTGCTATGTACAGCGCCGTACACACAAGCAGCGAAACGATAATGCCGATGGGTAAGTCGCGCTGCGGCTTTTTGGCTTCCTGGGCTGTGGTCGAAACCGCGTCAAATCCGATGTAAGCAAAGAAAATGTATGCTGCTCCAGCTCCGATGCCCGAAAAACCCATCGGTGCGAACGAGTGCCAATCGCTGCCCCAGTTGGAAGCACTCACATAGCGAGACCCTAGCGCGATCACGAACAGCACCACGGACACCTTGATCGCCACGATGGCCGCATTGAATCGCGCGCTCTCTTTGATACCGATCACCAGCACGGTCGTGATTACGCAAGCAATCAGAAACGCCGGAAGATTGAAGCCAATTTCAAATCCGAACAAGTGCGGCGCCCCCAGCAGAGCATGCGCCCGCTGCATGAGTTCCGCCGGTTGAGCTGCCTTGATAGCATCCACCGCCGCGATGAACGACGGCGTCCCAAGCACCAGATTGGGATTCTGCGCAGCCATGTCATGCGCCACAGCATCCTGCGCCATGCGTAAGCCTGTCCAGTGGTCGTATGCCATCCACAACGGCATGCGGATATTAAAAATATGCAGGAATTCAATAAAGTGGTTCGACCACCCCGACGAAACCGTGCTGGCGCCCATGGCGTATTCGAGAGTGAGGTCCCACCCGATGATCCACGCAAACAACTCACCCAGCGTAGCGTAAGCATAGGTGTAGGCGCTGCCCGCCAGCGGAATCATGGCCGCAAATTCCGCGTAGCACAGGCCCGCGAACGCACAACCCAAGCCGGACAATACAAACGACAGCATCAGCCCCGGCCCGGCATAGTGGGCGCCGAGTCCAGACATGACAAAGATGCCTGCGCCAATGATCGCGCCGATACCCAAGGCAACCAGCGACACCGGCCCGAGCTCGCGCTTCAGGCTGTGCTCGCCGTGCTCTCCGGCCTCGGCCAGTAAGGCCCTCAAAGGTTTCGTCTTAAAAAGATCGGCCATTCACTCTGCTTTCCCCCTTGGGATCAGGCATGCGCGCGCTCGACGTTTGGCAAGGGCACGGTTTCAGCCGTACCGCGAAGCCGGCGATTTCTATCCTCCCGAGCGGGCTTCGGCTCGCGAGGGATTCTGTCGCGACCACACGTAGTACACCGGAATGCCCAACAGCACAATCAACAACCCCGGCCATGTGTACTGCGGTTTATAGCGTAACAAGACTATATCAATGAATACAGCCACCAAAATGTAGATTGCCGGCAGTACTGGATAGCCAATCGCCCGATATGGTCGTGGCGCATCCGGGCGCTTCACCCTTAGTATGAACAGTCCTGCAATCGTTAAGATGTAGAACACCAATACCGCGAAGATGATGTAGTCGAGCAATTGTCCGTAACTTCCCGAAATACAGAGTATGCAGGTCCAGATGCACTGCATGATGAGCGAATGCGCCGGAGTCTTGTACTTGGGATGCAATTTCGCCGCACCCTTAAAGAAGAGACCGTCTTTCGCCATGGCATAGTACACACGCGCTCCAGCCAGAATCAGCCCGTTGTTGCACCCAAACCCAGAGATCAGGATTAGCACCGCCATAATCTGCGCGCCGCTAGACCCGAAAATCTGCTCCATGACGGCCGTCGCCACCCGGTCTTCTGAGGCGTGCTGAATCCCGCGGGTCACCAGCGTCGTGCCATTCGGATCGCCCACCAGCGGCAGTGCCGTCAGGTACACCACGTTGGCCATCACGTACAAAAAGATGACCACGCCCGTCCCGATCGCCAGCGACAGCGGTAGGTTGCGCTGCGGATTCCGAACCTCGCCTGCGGTAAACGTCACATTGTTCCAGGCGTCCGCCGAGAACAGCGATCCCACCTGAGCCACGGCGAGAATGGTGATTGTCCCTACCAGAGCAATTGGCCCACCCGCACCCACCTGAACCGGATGCAACGCGCCCAGGGCAGCGTTGTGCCAGAAATTCGAGCCGAAGTTGGCTGCGATCGCCTGCGCGTTACGTCCAACGATGAGACCCAGCAGCACCAATCCCAACAGCGCCGCCGTCTTAGCAAACGTGAAGACATTTTGCACCGCCGCGCCTAGCTTCACGCCGAAGATGTTCAGCACCGAAAGGAAGACAACCACCAGAACAGCAACCAGGTTCTGCGTGCTCAGGCCGACATCCATGTTGCCCAGCACCATGGGGCCAATCGGAATCGGTGGCACCTTCCACAGGTGCAAGATCCAGTTTGTCGAAGAGATAGACGGAAAGAAGACTCCAAGAAATTTGCCGCAGGCCACGCCCACCGCGGCGATGGTTCCCGTCTGGATAACCAGATACAGAGTCCAGCCGTAGAGAAATCCCCACAGCGGCCCAAGCGATTCGCGCAGGTAAACATACTGCCCGCCCGCCTGGGGCATCATGGCGGCCAACTCACCATATGCAAGGGCGCCGGTGATAGTCAGAAACCCGGTCACCAGCCATGCCCCAATCAGCAGCGCTGGCGAATTGGTCTCGCGCGCAATTTCAGCCGAGACAATGAAAATGCCCGACCCAATCATCGAGCCCATCACCAGCGTGGTTGCGCTGGTCAGGCCCAGTCCTTTTACGAATTCATTTTCGCCACTAGCGAGGGAAACTGTCTTGGTTGCCGTGCTCAAAGAGCCTCTTGGGTTAGGAAGGTGTCTTGCAAGAATCTACACTAAAATCCGCAGGAATTCTTCGGCGGCTCTTCGCGGCGCGCTTACCAGGTCCGAGATTACCGCCACCGAGTCCGCGCCTGCCTCGAACACCGACCTCGCATTCTGCCGGGTTATGCCACCGATCGCCACCAGGGGCTTCTTGGTGGCGGTTCGCGCCATCCTCACACCATCGAGCCCCACCACCACATCGGGATTCTTCTTCCCCGTCGTAGGGAACACCGGACCAATGGCCACGTAATCGGCGGGACTCGCATCTGCTGCTTTGACCTGTTCGCGATTGTGCGTCGAAACCCCGACGATTCGTTCGCCGACAACCAAACGCGCACCCTCGGGGGCAAGGTCATCCTGCCCCAGGTGAACGCCGTCGTAGCCCATTGCGACGCAGATATCCGCACGGTCGTTCATGATCAGCTTGACCTTAGCCTCAAGCACGCGCTTAATCTCGCGCGCATGCTTCACCATGGCCCGCGTGTCGCCCTCCTTGTTGCGATACTGCAGCAGCGTGACTCCGCCTTCAGCCAGATCGCGCGCAAACTCGACGATCGAATTCGTACTCCGCAACTGGGGCGAGAAACAGGTCACGTCCACGATGGCGTACAGCTTGGGTAACTGAAGCGGGTTGGTCATATCGGCCTACTTCTTCTCGGCCTCTTTATTATTGCTCTGCGCCAGGAAGCGCTCCATGAATTTCGTATCGAAATTCCCGGCCCGGAAATCCTCATCTGCCATGATCCGCTTATGAAGTGGAATGCTGGTATGAATACCCTCGACCACGAACATATCCAGCGCCCGCTGCATCCGCGAAATCGCCTCTTCGCGATCGCGTGCGCGAGCACAGAGCTTGGCAATTAACGAATCATAGTAAGGCGGAATCACCCCTTCAGCATACGCTGCTGTGTCCACGCGAATTCCAGTTCCACCCGGCAGATTCAGCGCCGTAATCTTTCCTGCCGATGGCGTAAACCGCTCTGGATGCTCCGCGTTGATGCGGCACTCGATGGCATGGCCGCGGAAGTATACCGGATGGTCGGTGATGATCTCACTCAGCTTTCGTCGCGCGGCGATCAGGATCTGCGACTTCACCAGGTCCACGTCGGTCGTCATCTCCGTAACCGGATGCTCCACCTGGATGCGCGTATTCATCTCGATAAAGTGCAGGCTACGGTCTTCGTCCATTAAGAACTCGATCGTGCCCGCGTTCCAGTAACCAATTTCCGCCAGCGACTTCGAGAGGATTCCGCCCATCTTGTCGCGCAATTCTTGCGTGACCATCACCGACGGGGCTTCTTCCACGAGCTTCTGGTGCCGCCGCTGAATGCTGCACTCGCGCTCGCCCAGGCTGATGACGTTGCCATGCTCGTCGGCCAGAACCTGGAATTCAATGTGCCGCGGCCGCTCGATGAACTTCTCCATGTATAGGTCGCCGTTGCCAAACGCACCGGCTGCCTCCGCCTGCGCGGAGTGAAATTGGTTGGGCATTTCCTCGGGACCCCGAATAATGCGCATGCCGCGACCACCGCCACCGGCCGATGCCTTGACGATTACGGGATACCCAATCGCCTTCGCCCACTCCAGTGCCTCGTCCGGCGTTTGCACAATGCCGTCTGATCCGGGCAGAATCGGCACTCCGACGCGCTTCATGGTGGCGCGGGCCTTTTCCTTCTCGCCCATCATGCGGGTTACGTCCGGCGGAGGCCCAATGAACTTCATGCCACACTCGCCCACAACCTCAGCAAAGTTGGCGTTCTCGCTCAGCAGACCGTAACCGGGATGGATTGCGTCGACATTTGCGATCTCTGCCGCACTGATCACCGCCGGAATGTTGAGGTAGCTGTCGGCGAGGCGCGGGGGCCCGATACAAATCGCCTCGTCGGCAAAGCGCACGTGCAGCGAATTGCGGTCGGCCTCACTGTAAATGGCGACCGCCTTGATGCCCAGTTCTTTGCAGGCGCAAATCACGCGCAGGGCTATCTCACCGCGGTTGGCAATTAGGATCTTCTTAAACATGAATTTTCAATTTGCCACGTGGGTGACCCCATCCTTTTCCTTCTTTTGTGGAAAAGGGTTGGGGGGGCGGAGTGCCCCCACTCAATTGCCTTTGCCACCCAAATTTCGGTGAGTGGTTTCTCTTCCTGCGCCCAACCCCGGACACATGAAGGCTTTTAATTCCCCGTGTCTCGGGGGTGAAAGAAGCTACTTCTTCTTAATCCCGAACAGTGGCATCCCATATTCCACCGGGCTGCCGTTATTGACGAATCGTTTCACGACTTCGCCTGAGGCATCGGCTTCAATCTCGTTCATCAGCTTCATAGCCTCGATGATGCACAGGACCTGTCCCTCCTTCACGAAGTCGCCGATAGCCACAAACGGCGGCGCCCCCGGCGAGGCCGACTCGTAGAAGGTCCCCACAATGGGCGACTTCACGGTGTGCAGGTTGGCTGCTTCATCTGCTGGTGGTGCAGGCTTACCTGCTTCCGGGCTTGCCATCGGAGCAATAGGCGCTGGGGGAGCAGCCACGGCGGCAACCGGCACTGCCGCCAAAGGCACCGTGGGAGCGGCCACCTGCACCACCTGCGGCGCATGATCTGAGCGCTTGATGTGCAGCTTTACATCGCCACGTTCCATAGAGAACTCGGCGATGTCCTTCTCCACCAACAGCTCGATAAGCTCTTTAATTTCTTTCTGGTTCATCTTTACCTACGATGATGGAACTTCAACCAATTCCTTCGTCACCGGGGTCAGGACTTCGCAACCTGTTTCGTTGACTACCACCATGTCTTCGATTCGAAGCCCGCCCTTGCCCGGCACATAGATTCCCGGCTCGATTGTCACAACCATGCCGGGTTCCAGCTTTTGCTTTTGTTTGTTACCAATCCGCGGCGGCTCGTGAATCTCCAGCCCAACGCCGTGCCCTGTAGAGTGGCTAAAGTACTGATCCAATTTTGCCTTACGGAGCGCCGCCCGGGTCGCTTCGTCCACTGCGCCCGCGGTCACTCCTGCGCGAACCGCGCCGATTCCCACCAACTGGGCTTCTAGAACGGATTCGTACCACCCTCGTTCCACTCGGCCCGCACGACCGACATACACTGTCCGGGTCATGTCGGAGCAATAGCCCCGCAGTATAACACCCGAATCCACTACCACGAACCCGCGCTTTGGGATCGGCTGCCTCGACGCCCTCCCGTGCGGCAGCGCCGCCCGTTTCCCTGCGGCCACGATGGTTTCAAAGGACATTCGGTCGGCACCGGCTTGTCGCGCGGCAAACTCCAGCTTGGCGGCAATCTCGACTTCTCTCATGCCGTGACGAATCGCTTGCACCGCTTCTTCATACACTTTGGCGCCGAGTTTCACCGCCTCCCGAATCAGCTTCAGTTCTTCGGCGTCTTTGATCATGCGCTGCTGCATAATCAGCCCCACCGTGGGTTTCCAACGAATCTGCCGACCCATCTCCGACTTCATCTGCCCTGCGGCGGTTACCGTAGTCAGGTCGGCTTCAAACCCAATGGTTGCTGCCTTGACTTTCCCAACGACCTTGGCAGCCGCTTTCACCAGGAGACCGGGCGAAATCACGACCCGACCGCCCTGTACCTCTTCGTGCGCCTGTTCGGTATAGCGTCCGTCGGTAAAGAACACGCGGCGTCCGTTGAGGAACAACAGCAGGCCATTGCTGCCGGTGTAGCCGCACAGATAGCGAATGTTGGCCGCATGGGCAACCACAAAGCCATCCATCTTGTGCTGATCTAGTGTTTGTTGGAATCGTTTCTGCCGCCGGGCGTAATCCATCTCGAGCATTGTACCCATGGCGATTCGATCTGAGCGGGCGGCCTTGAAGGTGGGTGCCCCATCCTGTCCCCCGAATGTTGGCGACAGGGTGGGACGAAACGGCTCGAAACCCGAAACTTGAAACTGTTCTTCCTATTCCGGCGCCTGTATCACCAACTGTTGCGCCGTCTGCTTTCGCGCGCGATAAATGGTGTTGGTGCGCGCGACCTCGGCCACTGCATCGGCATGCACAATGTAATTGCCGGGCCCCGGACTCGACCCGAACGGAATCACCTGCTCCCCGCCGGCCTTCAATGCAAATTCCTGGTAGCCCAACGCTGTCGCGCGCCCAATCTGGTTCACGCCCATAATGATGACTGTCAACACGACCTCCTGATCCACCAGATTCGAGACCACCACCGACCCTTCGAGCATTTGCCCATGAACGGCCGGCACCGTCTTCCAGTCGATCGTCAGCGCTGCGATAACTGTGATCGTGTACGTTCGTACCACGCGTTGTGCAGGAACCCCGGAATCGGTGATCGCAACGGAAACCTCTTGGTCGCCCGCCGACGATGGGACCCCGCTGATCGTTCCCCGCGCAGGGTTCAGCTTCAATCCAGTGGGTAGCTTGCCATCTATAAGTTGCCATGTGTAGGGCGCTGCGCCGCCCGTTATTGCGATTCTCGCCTGGTAATTGGATCCCGCGATCCCTGTCGGCAAGGCTTTGGTTGCAATCCTCAGCGATCCTTGCGCATACCCCGAAGTTGAAGCAAGAATCGTCGCCACCAGGGCGGCAATGCCGCAGATCCAGTATGCTCGAGCTTTCATCGTGCTGCGATTATAGGGTTTATTGCCGGGTGGGCGCTGCCGCGCCTCTCGTTTTGACGTTCGCAGAAGGTATCAGAAACCTCGAAGTTCGGCTATTCGGCAAAAGCGCCGCGCTGGATTTGGCGATGCCACTCGTCGGTATCGAAGTGCCCTAAAGAGTCGGCAATGAGTCCATCTTCTCCGATCCGCCACTGCTCAAAACCGCTGATGCGAACAAACGCGCCGGTGCCGCTCGGGCCTGTATTGTGGCCCTCGAGAGTCCAGGAATAGATGGCCCGGTCGCCTTCGACAGAAACCCCGTTCATCATCACCTTCAGGTCGGGAAATGCCGCCATGAACTCCTGCGCTGCGGCGGCGATCGAAGCACGTCCCACAGATGGTAAGCCGTCATTAATCGTCAACGAGCCATTGGGTGAAAAGAATGATGCCACACTAGCGGGACTCTGGCTGCACCAGGCAGCGGTGTAGCGCTTCGCGAAGGTAAGAAGATCGAGAGTCATACTTAAACTGTTGCCTGTTTCTGGCCGGCCAATCCTAGCATCTCGATCTCCGCTTCGCGAATGCGGAATTTCTGCAGCTTGCCGGTTACGGTCATGGGAAACGCATCGACAAAGCGAATGTGCTGCGGAATCTTGAAATGCGCGATTTTGCCTTGGCAGTACTCCTGCACTTCCTCCGTCGTCATGCCTTGCCCAGGCTTCAGACGAATCCAAGCCGCCACGACCTCGCCTAGCTTGCAGTCGGGAAGACCCACGACCGCAACCTCGGCGATTTTGGGATGGCTGAACAAGAATTCCTCAATCTCGGCGGGATAAATGTTCTCGCCACCCCGGATAATCATTTCCTTCGCGCGGCCATAAATGTTGAAGTGCCCGTCGGTGCGCATGATGGCCAGGTCTCCCGTGTGCAACCAGCCTTCGCAATCGACAGCGCGCGCTGTGGCTTCCGGATCGCGATCGTAACCGCTCATGACAAGGTATCCTCGGGCGCAAAGCTCGCCGAGTCCTCCGATAGGTACGATCACCCCAGTTCCTGGACTGACGATCTTTACCTCCGTGTTCGGTCCTGCACTGCCGATCGTTGAGCTGCGCTGCAAGGGGGTGTGACCTGCCTGGTGCATGGTGATCACCGGCGAAGCCTCGGTCTGACCATAGATAACGGTGACTTCTTCGCACTGCATGTCGGTGTTCATTCGCCTTAGCAGTTCTACCGGACAAGGCGCGCCTCCGATCATTGCCTTGCGCAACGTGCTCAGACGGAAACGAGAGAACTCCGGATGTTGCAGTTCTGCGATGAACATGGTGGGTACACCGGCAATAACGGTTGCCTTCTCGGACTGGATTGCTTCCAGGACCGCCAGCGGATCAAAAGAGGCTGCAGGCAGAATGACCGTCGCGCCTCGCGTCATGCAATTCATTACTGCGCACACGCACCCAGCGCAGTGGTAAAGCGGAAAAGGCACGCACATGCGGTCGTTCTCGGTCATCTGCATGCAATCGCCAATAAATCGTGCGTTGTTGACCAGGTTGAGGTGCGTCAGCACCACACCCTTGGGAGACCCGGTGGTACCCGACGTGTATTGAATGTTGGTGGGTTCGCAGGGCCACACCGGTTCAGTCGGGAGGTCGTGCCCATTGGCGAGCATGGCATCCCACTCATCGGTCTGAAGGTGAATCACATGGGAAAGAGACTGATCGGGAGAGCGTGCACCATCGAGAATTTCCTGGTAGTTGGCACGAGCATCGCGGTCATTGAGAAACAGTGCCTTCATTCCAGAGCGCTGCAAAATAAAGCGCATCTCGTGGGAGCGGTATGCTGGATTCACGTTCACCAGCACGTAGCCGGCGCGAGCACACGCGTACTGCAACAGGAGCCACTCGACGCAACTTGTCGCCCAGATGCCAATTCGATCGGTGGGGCGGAGGCCGAGACCCGCCAGCCCTTGGGCAACGCGCGTTACTTCATGGTCAAATGCGCGCCAGGTGAAGCGCATGCCTTGATGACAAGAGACAAGCGCCTCGCGCTCGGGAAAGCGTATCGCCGTTTGTGCCAGCGCTTCGGCAAGCGTCAGTTCCCACAAGGGCTCCGACCGCCCCTTGGCATAGCTGAGTTCAGGCATGAGGGTCGTCGAAGTATAACTCAAGGATAAATTTGAAAAGCTGTAATCGGTTACGGGCCCTGCATTTCATTCGGCGCAGATAGGTTGGACTGCTGGCATTCTTTCGCCGCCGCGAGAAGCTTTTCGAACCCTGGGATCTGCCGAATCTTGCGCAGCATGGGGTCCAGCTGAAGGTTGGTATAGGCGCAATAGTTCTGGTCGATTGCGGCCTGCAGCATGCGTAGGGCGGCGGGCCGGAGTCCGCAGTCAGCGAACAGTGCGCCCTGATAGTAGAGCAGTTCGGCGTCGGGCGCGGCGGGGGTGGTGGTTTCAGCGATGTGGGCCATCTGCTGCGCCTCCGAGTAAGGACGAATGCCGAGGCACGCTTCCAGCAAGTCGCGATGATAGCGGGGAGTGATGGGCATCTTGGTAACCGCCTCGCGGGCTTCGTCGATCTTGCCTTCACGCAGCAGCAATGACGGCGCGGCATAGGCTGCCCACTCGGAACCTGCGTCCAGTTTGATGAAATCGGCTGCGCGCTTGGTGTTGCCGGACTCCATGAATGCCCAGGCGCAAGAACGGAACGTGTAGTTGCCGGGATCGAGGGCAACAGCCTTATTGCATTCCTGCATGGCCTGTTCCAACATTCCGGCATACCGATAGACGTAGCCCATGACGAAATGTGCCTGCGCATTATCGGGGAAACGCTGCACAAGCAGTTGCGCAGACTGGTAGGCGCGACCGAGTTCCCCACGCTCCACCCGATGCGTGATAAGCTGCCCGGCCGATACCACGCGATTGGGATCGAGGGCCACAGCCCGCTCAAAAGCCTGCGTGGAGCGCTGGAACATTTCCTCTCCGCCGTCGGAGTATTGCGAATCCCAGTAATAGCGCCAACCCAGCTCTTCCCAGGCGGGCGCGTAACTGGGATCGCTGGTCACGGCGTGCTCGAGGACGGCTATCGCATCCTTGTTAGGAGCGGGATCGTGCGGTAGCGCCAGCGCATGAAGGTAGAGATCGTAAGCCGCTGCATCCTTGGGCTGTGTCCCGCCTGCGGCTTGTGTACCAGCGATGCCGATGGCCGGCAACAGGCCCTGAGTGACCTGCGTGTTCATGGCTGACTGCAACGCGATCAGATTGTTGGCCGGCGCGGTAAAATTCGTCTGCCACAGCAGCTTGTCGTTCGCACCTTCTACCGCCTCCAGCGTGACCATCAGGTTATCGCCCTTCTGAAGGAAGTGTCCGGTAACAATGGTCCCTACGCGCAGATCTCGTGCCGCCGTGTGTGGGTCAACATCGGCACCCGAGAATCTTCGAGTCATCAAGGTGGGCCGCACGTCCAGCGCGCGGGTGTTGGTGAGCGCGTTGGCGATTTCGTCGGCGAGAGCGAAGCGCAGAAAGTCCAGGCTGACATCGCCGCTGGTGTTCTGCAGCGGAAGCACAGCGACTGTCGTCCTCGCATGCACCGACGAACGCTGCTTCAGGAAGTAGGCGCCCATGGGAATCAGCAAAGTGATGAGAAAAGCGATCACGCCGATCAGGGCGTAGAGGTGCTTGCGGCTGGCCGTTTGGAACGTCGTCGTCGCAATCCGGTATGGCAAGAGCGGCTTATGGCGGGCGGTCTCGGTCAGAGGGGACTCTGTCTCGCGTCGCAAGGATTGCAAATCGCCCTTCATGGCAAGGGCATCGGGATAGCGCTTGCCGCGCTCCTTCTCCATGGCGCGGCCGATGATGCCTTCCAGCTCCGGCGGCAGGTTGGGATTCAGTTTCAGCGGCGACACTGGCTTCTGATTCATGATTGCTTCCAGTGTCGTTACCGCGTTTGTTCCGCTGAAAGGGCGCTTTCCGGTCGCCATCTGGTAAAGCACGACACCGAAGGAGAATAAGTCGCTGCGCGCATCGAGCTCTTCACCGCGCGCCTGCTCCGGAGACATGTACACGGCCGTGCCGAAAATGTCCCCCGCGACCGTGAGTGGATCGTCAAGCGACGTGTCGCCCGCGCGTAATCCTGGAGACAACTTAGCGACCCCGAAATCGAGGATCTTCACCACTCCGCTATTGGTAATGAAGATGTTCGCCGGCTTGATGTCGCGATGAATGATGCCCTTGGAGTGGCATGCTGCGAGCGCATCCGCTACTTGAATAGAGATGTCGAGAATCTCTTCCAGCTCCAGCGGTTTGCCCAGCATGCGTTCTTTCAGGCTGCGGCCTTCCAACCGCTCCATCACGATGAACGGGTGGCCGTCGGAATCCTGTATGTCGTGGATGGTACAGATACCGGGGTGGTTCAGTTGCGAAGCGGCACGGGCCTCCCAGAAGAAGCGATCGAGCGCCTTGCGGTCGTGAACCAGCTCCGGAGGAATGAACTTGAGGGCGACGTGACGGCCAAGCCGAGTGTCTTCTGCGTCATACACGGCTCCCATTCCGCCGCCACCGAGCTTTGCAACAATGCGATAGTGGGAGACGGTCTGGCCCACCAGACTTGGGGCGGCAACGTCCATTGGCGGTAATGTTAGGCCCCTACTACCAGCCGGTCAACTCAGCCATGCGCTGATTGTTGCAATCAGTGGCGAACCACGGCGGTTAAGGGCTAAGATGTCAGTCCTTATCTCCTCCGGGGTGAGAACGGTGATGACAGGAACGATTCGAGCGGTTGCCTTCGGCGCAGGCGTCTTGGCAGTCTTCTGGGGTGCACTTCCTTCGGGCTTCGGGCAAGCAAGTGAAAAAGTAGAACGAATTCCGCTGTCCAATCCTGATGTACCGATTTCCGCCGCCGTTGTCGTGCCTACCGGCTACGATACGGTTTACGTTAGTGGACACATCCCCAAGGTAATCAATACCAACGCACCTAAGGGCAGCACGGAAATGTATGGTGACACGAAGACGCAGACCATCTCGGTACTACAGCAGATTCAAGATGTGCTCATAGGGCAGCAGCTTTCGATGGCCGACGTGGTTATGCTGCACGTGTTTCTCGTGGGCGATCCGGCAAACGGTGGAAAGATGGACTTCGCCGCTATGAATGCGGGATACCAGCAGTTCTTTGGGTCGAAGGACCAGCCGAAGAAGCCGGCGCGCAGCACGGTGCAGGTCGTAGCGCTGGCTGCTTCTGGAGCACTGGTGGAAATCGAAGCGATTGCCGTGCGCAAACATGCTCCCGGATTAGTTCATTAAGCTCAATCAGGAGTCGCCCTTGACCAATCGTCGCACCTTTCTTTCGCAGGCCGCTGCATCGCTCGGCCTGCTGTACGTGACCGGCATTACACCTGAACTTTTTGCGCAAGCTCATGAGCATGCCAAAGCCGCACCGCGCAATCTTGACGGTCAGCCTTTCCGCTTCTTTACCCCGCAGCAGGCCGCCGACTACGAAGCCTTCGCTGGCCAAGTCTTTCCCACCGACGACACTCCCGGTGCGAAAGAAGCCAATGTCGTGCGCTTCGTCGATTTCGCTCTGAGTGAAATCGAGCCGCAAAACAAAGAGAATTTCGCCAACGCGCTGAAGGCGCTCGGTGAACAGGCGAAGAGGACCAATCCTGAGGCAAAGTCTTTCGCCGCTCTTGCATCGGCCCAGCAGATCGAAGCCATGAAAGCCTTGGAGAAGACCGACGAGTTTGGCACGCTCCGCTTCTACACCATCGTCGGTTTTCTCGGTGACCCCGCCGACGGCGGCAACAAAGACCAGATTGGCTGGAAGCTCATCGGCTTCAAAGACGACTTCTATTACGCTCCACCCTTCGGCTACTACGACGAACAGCTCATGAAAGAGCAGAAGGAGAAGGCATGAGCGCTGCTTCTCCACAACGCAAGTACAAGCTGGCCGACCAGGTGGACTTCCTCATCATCGGTTGCGGCGCGTCGGGCAGCGTGCTCGCGCGCGAACTTTCGCGCAACGGATTCAGCGTGGTCGCTCTTGAGCAGGGGCCCTGGCTCGATCGCAAGCAGTTCTCCCATGACGAGTACCGCGTCGCGGCACAGTCGCTGCTGACGAACAATCCGCAGAAACAGCCTACGACCTTTCGGAAGACGCCGAACGACAAAGCCAAGAAGCAGTCGGCATTCGTCTACGGACGCATGGTCGGCGGCGGCACTGTGCACTTCACTGCCAACTTCTGGCGCTTTCACGAGATTGACTTCATCGAAGCCGGCAAGAAAGGCACGATTGCCGGGACCGGCTTTGCCGACTGGCCGATCACCTACACCGACCTTGAGCCCTACTACACCAAGGCTGAGTGGGACCTCGGCGTCTCTGGCCAGGCAGGTGTGAGCCCATTCGATCCGCCACGCTCCAAACCGTACCCGTTGCCTCCCATGCCGGTGAAGTCCAGCGGAGTGATCTTCGAGCAGGCAGCGCGCAAGCTCGGCTACCATCCTTTCCCCGCGCCCATGGCCGTGATTTCCCAGTCCTACCAAGGCCGCCTGCCGTGCGCCCACTGCGGATTCTGCGCCGGTTTCGGATGCGAAATGGGTGCCAAATCCAGCCCGCTGCCGACGATGGTTCCACAGGCCGTTGCCACCGGTCGATGCGAGATTCGCCCGCACAGCTACGTGCGCAAGATCGAGCTCGACTCGAAGGGCCGTGCCGTGGGCGCTGTCTATTTCGACGAGAACGGCAAGCAGAGCCTGCAGCATGCTAAAGCCGTCATCGTCTCCTGCAACGGCGCAGAAACACCTCGCTTGCTTTTGATGTCGAAGTCGAACCAGTTTCCTAGCGGTCTTGCCAACTCCAGCGGACTCGTCGGCAAGTACCTCATGTTCAACACCTTCACTATCACGGGAGGTCTGTTCGAGCATCAGCTCAACGAGTACAAAAGCATCGAAGTCACGCGCATCCTGCAGGACTTCTACGAACTTGACGCTCAGAAGGTGGGCTTTTACGGCGGCGGCGGCATGGATGCGCGTTTCGTTTGGACCCCCATTCAATTTGCCGCGTTCGGAATCTCTCCGCACCTGCCGCAGTGGGGCAGCGAATACAAGAAGGCGTTGCAGAAGTACTTCACGCGCACCATGTATCTCACGGGGCACGGCACATCGCTACCGCTGGAAACCAATAGCATCACCCTTGACGAAACGGTGAAGGACGAATGGGGACTGCCCGCCATTTGTGTGACGTATAAAGACCACCCCGACGATCTAGCCAACCAGCGCTTTCTGGTCGCGCGGTCAATGGAGATTTTGGAGACTGCCAAGGCGCTCGACCGCTGGTCTTTTCCGGTGGAGGAGCAGAACTACGGATTCCACCTGCTCGGCACCTGCCGCATGGGCAATGATCCGAAAAGCTCAGTCATCAATGCTGAGCATCGCAGCCACGACGTTCCCAACCTCTTTCTATGCGATGGCTCCAGCTTGGTGACCAGCGGACGCGGTCAGCCCACGGAAACCATCCAAGCCCTCGCCTTCCGCGCCTCCGATCGCATTACCGCGCTGGCCAAGAAGGGTGAGATCTGAAATTTGCCGCCATTCTGTCGCACAATCCCCTGCGGAAACTTAAGGCTAAGGGGGAGCTGAAAATGACAAAGCTCTCGAGGTTTGCAACACTCGCCACCTGCTTGATGGTCGCCGCAGTTGTTTCCGTCACTGCCCAGGAAGTGATCGACGCGACGGCCATGGGGACCAGTACACAACTCGGCAAAAACGTCAGTGTGAAGCTGATCATCGAGCGTTGGTCCACAAAAGAGGAACAGCAGACGTTGACGCAGGCGTTCCAGAAAGGCCAGAACCAGGGACTTTATGATGCCCTCGAGAAAATGAAGCCGGTCGGTCGCATTCAGATCCCTGGCACGCTCGGCTATGCCTTGGCGTACACCGCCTCGGTTCCGACTTCAACAGGCCGCACCGTCCGTTTCGTAACCAACCGTAAGATTGCTTTCCAGGAGGCCTATCGCAACACGCCATCGCAGGCCTATAACCTCACCGGCGGGCAGATCAACATCGACGAGCAAGACAAGAGCAAGAGTGCGGGCGTGCTGTATCCAGCGGCACAGCTGGTGATCAATCAAGAAGGCGAGTTGCAGCTCGAGTTGCGCAAGAATCCCTGGCGGCTAACCAATATCATTGTGCGGGGTAGCACGGAAAAGTAGTAAGTGTCAGAGCACAGCCTATTCGCTCCGGCTGTTCAGTTTTGCATGGTGTGCCTGCATACATTTCGCCAGCAGGTTCAGCGCTTTTTCGATCCGCTCCCGGTCGTTGGTCGCGGTGAGGTCAAGAAGCAGTCCCCGAGTTACCGCCAGCAACAACGTCGCCTCAGCGTCATTTTTATCGTGTGCTCCCGCTTTGGCTGCCAGACCACGCCAGTACTCAATTGGATCGGTGAGTACGCCCGGGAATGACTTCGGATCACGCAACGCCAGCGCATAAAGCTCGAAGATCAACAGAGCCACCGGGCGCGCTTCGGGAGAGCTCATCCGCCGCCAGTACCAGCGCAGAAAGCTTGCCAAGGCCGGAGGCGTCTTCTGTTTCTGAAACCATCCTTGTATCAGCCCATCTTCCCGCTCACGCACTCCCATCAGTACCTCTCGCATCAGGCCCTCCCGGGAGCCGAAGTGATAGACCAGCATGCGCGCATTCGTCTTGAGCTCCTTCGCCATCGGTCGCAGAGACACTGCGGCATACCCATGCTTCAGCACGTAATCAACCGCCTGCTCGCGTAGCCGGGCACGGATTTCCGGATTTGACGGTCTCGCCATCCTGAGTTACATTTTATTAGTGTAACGACTGTTACGTTAATCGTAACTGCTGGAGGTGGATATGCGCAAGTTAGTAATCTCGTTTATGGCGGTCCTAACTTGTATGACGAGCGCCGCACAGCAATCCGGTGTCCAGGAAACCAACAAAGCCGTAGCTCGTGCATTCTTCGAGCAAGTGCTAGGCCAAGGCCAGCTCGATCATTACCCCGACTCTCATGCCGCCGGCTTTGTCGCGCATGGCGCCAGCCACGATTACACCCTCGCCGAGGACATGGCGGCAGCCAAAGAGGAACGTGCTGCCATGCCCGACATGCGGGTGAAGGTAAATGAACTCGTCGCCGAACGTGATCTGGTTTCGGTGTTTTGGACGGCATTTGGTACCAACACTGGCAAAGGAATGGGGTTCCCTGCCACGGGTAAGCACATCACGGTCGACGGTATGACGTTGTTCCGCTTTCGAGATGGAAAGATCGTGGAGGAGTGGAGTGTTTATGACATGCTCTCCGTAATGCGCCAGGCAGGACTGCTGGCTGCGCAGTAGTGGCCAATATTGGGGTATAGACCGGCTATTTGTTCTTATTTTGCGTGATCGTATACAGTTCTGACCATGAAGCAGAAATACCGTTGCACCATTTGCGGCCACATTTACGACCCTGCCGAGGGCGACCCCGAAGCAGGCATCGCACCCGGCACTGCTTTCGAAGATATCCCTGACACCTGGGTCTGCCCTGACTGCGGCGCCAGCAAAGCCGACTTCGAACCCTACGAGGACTAGCCGTCCAACGCGTCATTGAGACTGCCAAACCCTGTGTGCTAGCATCAATCTTTTGTTCCAGCATCACCATGCGCAGGCCGGCATGGTGCCCCGCCTAAACGGGGTCCTAGAATCTGCTGGGTTGGCATTTTCTGGGTAAACCTCTTTGCCTCACCGGCAGCCTCGGGGGTTGGTAGGCACGTCACGACGTGCTGCCGGGCACGAGCGCCCTTGAGAGCAGCGGAGTTCCGACCTGTCGCAGGGCGATCCAGGCTAGCTCTCATCTCTCCAAGGAGTCTCAGGTGAAGAATTACGAAGGTGCAAACATCCGTAACGTTGCCCTGGTCGGGCACTCTCATTCCGGCAAGACCTCGCTGGCATCCGCCATGCTGTTTACCTCAGGGGCCACGCAGCGCCTGGGGCGCGTGGATGAGGGCAACACCGTCACCGATTACGACGAAGAAGAAATCTCCCGCGCGATGTCGCTTTCTGCGGCGACCGCCGTCATCGAGTGGGGCAAGACCAAGGTCAACCTGGTCGATACGCCCGGCTTCAACATGTTCATTCACGAAGCCGAGATGGCGCTGCCTGCCATAGATAGCGCTCTGGTGGTTGTTGACGCCGTCAGCGGAGTGGAAGTCGTTACCGAGCGCATCTGGCACTACGCCGACCGCTTCGCTTTGCCGCGCGCCATTGTCTGCACCCGCATGGACCGCGAGCGCGCCGACTTCGGCCGCGTAATGGAGTCGCTCACCTCTGCCTTCGGTCGCACCGTGGTTCCCGTGCAATTGCCCGTTGGAGCCGAGAAGAACTTTACCGGGGTCGTTGACCTGGTAAAGATGCAGGCCTACACATACCAGATGGGCGGCAACGGGAAAGCGAAGGTAGGGCCGATTCCCGCCAACATGGAAGCCGAAGCCAAGGCCGCGCACGAGCGACTGGTTGAGCTGGTCGCCGAAGGTGACGACGGGTTAATGGAAGAGTTCTTCGATAAGGGCACCATTGCGGAAGAGCACATTGTTTCCGGCCTGCACAACGCGATTCGTGAAGACAAGATCTTCCCAGTTCTGTTCGCTTCCGGCCTTGGCAACATGGGCACCGACGAGGTGCTTGACTTCATCGTGGACTACTTGCCCACCGCAGTCGAACGCGGCACAGTCAAGGCTGCTCCTACCGCGAATAATGGCGAGCCCGCCGTACGCAAAGTGAACGACAGCGAGCCGGTTTCCATCCACGTCTTCAAGACCATCAGCGATCCCTTCGCCGGACGCATCTCGTTCTTCAAAGTCTTCTCCGGCGTGCTGAAAAACGACGCGACACTGCAGAACTTCACCCGCAACACCAGCGAGAAGTTCGCCCACCTCTCTGCAATGCAGGGGAAGACCGCGATTCCCGTCAACGAGCTGCATGCCGGCGATATCGGTGCGGTGGCCAAGCTGAAGGACACGCTCACCGGCGACACGCTGGGCGATAAGGGCGCGCCCATCCAGTATCCGCAGGTGACATTTGCCGAGCCGGCGATCACTTTCGCCATTGAGCCGAAGACGCGCGCAGACGAAGACAAGCTCAGCAACGGCATCCACAAGCTGATGGAAGAAGACGCCATGCTGCGCTTCTTCCGCGATCCGCAAACCAAGGAATTCCTCATCGCAGGCACCGGCCAACAACATATAGAAGTCGTGGTCTCGAAGCTCAAGAACCGCTACCATACCGAAGTCAATCTGAAAGCTCCGAAGGTTCCCTATCGCGAGACCATCCGCGGCCGCGCCGATGTGCAGGGGCGCCACAAGAAACAGTCTGGGGGACACGGCCAGTTCGGCGACTGCAAGATCAAGATGGAACCGCTGCAACGCGGCGGCCACTTTGAGTTCGTCAACGAGATCTTCGGCGGCGCAATTCCCAGGAATTTCATCCCTGCGGTCGAAAAGGGCATCGTCGAAGCCGCCGAGCGCGGGTTCCTCGCCGGCTATCCGGTAGTGGATTTCAAAGTCGTGCTCTACGACGGCTCCTATCACGAAGTCGATTCAAACGAACTTTCCTTCAAGACCGCCGGCCGTATCGCTTTCAAGAAAGCCATGGAGCAGGCGAAGCCTGCTCTGCTGGAGCCCATCATGAACGTCGAGATCACTATCCCCGACGAGTTCGCCGGTTCCATCATGGGCGACCTCAACAGCCGCCGCGGACGCATTCAGGGCATGGATAACAAAGCTGGAAAGACGATCGTGAAGGCCGTGGTGCCCATGGCCGAGATGCTGACCTACGGCTCCGATTTGACCTCGATGACGCAGGGCCGCGGCAGCTTCTCCATGGAAATGGACCATTACGACTTCGTTCCCGCCGCCCAGCAGGAGAAAATCATCGCCGCCGCCAAAGCCGAGCGCGGTGAGGTGGTGGAAGAAGAGGAGTAGTTGCCGGACTTGGCGGTTTTGTAAACCCACAATTGCCAACGAAAGAAGGCAATTGTGGCCTCCGGGCCGATGACAAGAATGGACGCTACATTGGTGCCTTCATTTGCGCGTTCAGCCGGAACATCAGCGAGCCATGGGCTGGAATAGTGAATGACTGATCTTCGCCGACGGCGAAGTCCTCATGCTTCCACAAATCACGGACCTTCGTAGCTGCGGGAATGCGCATCTCGCTCCACGGAATCCTCACAGTCGATGGGGCATTTGCACGGTTAACCACGACGAGCGCCATGCCTCCATCGCTGAGCGGACGGGCGTAGTACTCGATCTCGCCGGACCTGTCGGCGCGGTGGCCTTGAACTCCCATCGGATCCTGATCGACGGCGATCACTTCTTTGTTGAGCAGGATCGACTTGGTGTCGTCGCTCATGCCGCGCACATCATTGCCCGCCAGTAAAGGAGCGGCGAAGATAGCCCACAAGCTCATATGGGTGCGGTATTCATCGGTGCTCATGCCGCCGTTGCCGATCTCAAGCATGTCAGGATCGTTCCAGTGTCCCGGGCCGGCGTATTTGGCGATAGCGGACTGCGTATCTGCGATCTCCATCATGCGCTTGTAGGTGTCATTGATGTCGCCGGTGGTGCGCCAGAGGTTGCCGCCGGCTTTATCGCCCCATGTCCAAACATTGTCGCGGCCGTACTGGCATAGGCTGTACACGATGGGGCGGTTGGTGGCGCGCAGCGCTTCGCCCATCTTCTGGTACACGGCACGCATGGCCGAGTCGGGATAGAGGTTGCTGGCGCTACACCAATCGTACTTGAGGTAATCGACGCCCCATTCAGCGTAGGTTTTTGCGTCCTGGGCTTCGTGGCTGTAGCTGCCTTCATAACCGGCGCAGGTGTAAGGACCGGGCGAGGAGTAGATGCCGAACTTCAGTCCCTTGGAGTGAACATAGTCGGCGAGCGCCTTCATGTCGGGGAACTTCTTGTTGCTACGAATAACGCCTTCGGGGTCGCGGTCGCCCTCCCAGGTGTCGTCGATGTTGAGGTAGATGTATCCGGCATCGCGCATACCGCTGGAGACAAGGGCATCGGCCATTTCGCGGACCGTCTTGTCGTCAATCTTGCCAGCGAAGAGATTCCAGCTGTTCCAGCCCATCGGGGGCGTCTTGGCAAGGCCGTTGGGCGGGAGATCTTTGACGGCTGGCGGTGAGATGACGTTGCGCAGCACGAACGGATCGGTCTGCGAGCGCGTGGCTACGAGTTCGTAGGATTTGGCGCTGGTTTCGCGAACGGTGAAGCGCAGCTTGCCTGCTTCGAGGGCACCCTCGGCGGAAAAGATATCGCCGTCGCTGGTCCGGGCTTTCAGCGTGAACCTGTTTCCCTCAATCGACGACTGCTCGATCGTGAGATTGCCCCATGCCTTTTCCCATTTACCGGTGAGTTGATTGCCGCTCTGCTGCAAAACGAGGACCTGGCGGTCGGTGTGGCCGTCGGGCTGCTTGATGGCGGAGACCCAAATGCCGGAGAAGTCGGCAGCAAACAGCGGCGCAGCCGATAGGAAGAGCAAGAGAAATGCGAGGAGATGTCTCATGCGCAATACGATAACGCATGAACGCAAGTTTCGAGTCCCAAGCTTGGAGATTTCAAAGTGCCTGCACAGTGGGACAGCGAAAGCCCGGTCAGAGATTGCTTAGCTTTAAGGTTGGCTTACGATTTGGCAGCCATGGCGTTCTTGATGGCGCCGACAATAGCCGTCAGGATGGCGCTAGCAACGGCTGAGCCACCGATCTTGCCAGCGATGCCACCGCGGCCACTTGGCAGAATCCAGTGGCACTGAGTATCCGCATTGCTGAAGAAGTTCAGCCTCGGACTTGGAACGGGAGCGATGTCACCGCGACCGGCAAATGACTTGGGGGGTGAGGCTACTGGTAGGTAACGCGCTTGTCGCCCTTGACTACGCGGCCGATGGTGTAGCCCTTTTCACCGCAGCGGTCGAGGATCATCTGAGCCTTCTTGAACTTCTTAGCGGGAACGACAAGGATCATGCCGATGCCCATGTTGAAGGTGCGCATCATGTCGTCATCGGGCACGTTGCCGATGGTTTGCATATGCTGAAAAATCGGCGGTACGGGCCAGGAGTGGATTTCGATGACTGCTCCCATACCCTTGGGCAACACACGCGGCAGATTTTCCGTGATGCCTCCGCCGGTAATGTGCGCCATCGCGCTGACGGCTTCGGCATCGAGCAGGCGGCGAATGATGGGCCAGTAGCTCTTGTGCGTGCGCATCAATTCGGTACCGACTTTGCCCTTGATTTCGCTGACATAGGACTCCGGCGTGTAGCGGGCCACGTCGAAGAAGAGTTTGCGCGCCAGCGAGTATCCATTGGTGTGAAGACCTGTCGAGGGCAGGCCAACCAGCACATCTCCGACTTCGACGTCCTTGCCGCTGATGATCTTGGGGCGATCAACGACGCCGACGATAAAGCCGGCGAGGTCGTACTCGCCATCGGGATAGAAGCCGGGCATCTCGGCGGTTTCACCGCCAATGAGCGCGCATCCGTTTTGCTTGCAGGCCTCGGCAATGCCGCTGACGACTTTCTCCGCGACTTCAGGCTTCAGTTTGCCAGTGGCGAAGTAGTCCATGAAGAACATGGGAGCGGCGCCCTGTACGGCGATGTCGTTGACACAGTGGTTGACCAAATCAGCGCCGATGGTGTGGTGCAGATTCATATCGAAGGCGAGCTTCAGCTTGGTGCCAACACCATCCACACTGGAGACCAGAACGGGGTCGAGGTAGCGCTTCTTGTCGATAGCGAACAGCCCGCCGAAGCCACCGATTTCGCTCAGAACTCCGCGGTTGAAGGTTTTGTGTGCAAGGTACTTAATACGCTGTTTGGTGCGATTGGCCTGTTCGATGTCCACGCCGGCATCGGCGTAGGTAATGGAGCGGTCTTCGATGGTGTTCTGTGCCAAAGGTCGGGGTCCGTAAGTGGGCGTTTCGTCGCTATATCGTGTGCAGGAACCTCGATTGTACCATTGCTGACGAGTTACAGCCGAAAGCCGTGAAACAGCGGAGTTGGCTTGGTTTTCCAGTGAGTGCGTGTGCCGGGCTGCCCTGACGGCGCTAGACTTAGACTAGAGCTTCATGCATCCGAAGCTCACAGGAGCCTCATGACCGCCGTGCAAACCACCCAACCGTGGGCGAAGGCGGATCCTTCGTCGGACGTTTACCGCTCTGAAAGTCATCCTTTAGATCCGCTGTTCGCACCGCGCAGCGTTGCCGTAGTTGGAGCGACGGAGCGCCCGGGCAGCGTAGGGCGTGCGGTTTTGTGGAACCTGCTCAGCAATCCGTTTGGCGGCACAGTTTTTCCGGTCAACTCCAAGCGTCCGAACGTGCTCGGCATCAAGGCGTATCTTAAAGTTTCGGACCTGCCAGACAAGGTGGACCTGGTGGTGGTAACCACGCCAGCCAACACCGTTCCCGACGTGCTAACCGAGTCGGTAGCCGCCGGAATCCCCGCGGGCATCGTCATCTCCGCGGGCTTCAAGGAGCACGGCGAGCACGGTAAAGAGCTTGAAGAGCGGATCACACAAATCATTCGCGGCAAGATGCGACTGATTGGGCCGAACTGCCTGGGCGTGATGAATCCGATTCGCGGGCTGAATGCGACGTTTGCCCACTCGATTGCCCGGCCCGGCAATGTCGCGTTCATCAGCCAGAGCGGCGCGTTGCTGACGGCCATTCTTGACTGGAGCTTGCGCGAAAATGTCGGCTTCAGCTCGTTCGTTTCGACCGGTTCGATGCTCGATGTGAGTTGGGGCGACCTGATCGACTACTTCGGTAGCGACTCGCGCACCAACAGTATCGTGATCTATATGGAATCGATCGGCGATGCAAGTGCGTTCCTGTCGGCGGCCCGCGAGGTTTCGCTCACCAAGCCGATCATCGTCATCAAGGCCGGACGCACGGCGGAGGCGGCCAAGGCAGCTGCTTCGCACACCGGCTCGATGACGGGCAGCGACGAAGTGCTGGATGCAGCTTTCCGCCGCACCGGTGTGCTACGGGTGAACAGAATCTCCGACATTTTCTTTATGTCGGATGTCTTAGCAAAGCAGCCGCGGCCGCGTGGAAACCGGTTATGCATCGTCACCAACGCAGGCGGGCCAGGCGTACTAGCGACCGACGCTCTGGTGGCGAGTGGCGGCGAGCTGGCTGATCTCTCGCCGCAAACGATGGCGGCGTTCGACGAAATCTTGCCGCCGCAGTGGAGCCACAACAATCCGGTCGATATTCTCGGTGATGCCGAACCCGAACGCTATGCCAAGTCACTGGAGATTGCGGCGAAAGACCCGGCCATCGACGGCATGCTGGTGATCCTGACGCCGCAGGACATGACTAATCCAACACAAATCGCGGAGAAGCTGAAGCCATATGCCAAAGGCTTTGGCAAGCCCGTGCTGGCAAGCTGGATGGGCGGAGCGGAAGTCGCTGCGGGTGAACAAATCCTCAATCAGGCGGGCATTCCGACGTTCCAGTTCCCCGACAGTGCGGTGGGCGCGTTCAACTATATGTGGCGGTACTCGTACAACCTGCGCGGGTTGTACGAGACTCCAACGCTCCCGCATCATGCTGATGCCGAATTGAAGCGCGGTAAAGCAGCACGCATTCTGCGCGAGGCCCGCGAGCAGCGTCGCACGTTCCTGACGGAGTATGAGTCCAAGCAATTGCTGGAAGCGTACGGCATTCCCACCGTGGAGACTCGCGTCGCTTTGACCGAGGAAGAAGCAGTTAAGGCTGCCAAGGAAATTGGCTATCCCGTCGTCGTCAAACTGCATTCTTTCACAATTACGCACAAGACCGATGTGGGCGGTGTGCAGCTCAACCTGCATGACGCCGAAGCGGTTGGCCGTGCCTTTCGCTTGATCCATTTGCTTGTCTCCGAAAGACTCGGGAAAGAGCATTTTCAGGGCGTAACCGTGCAGCCCATGGTCAAGCTCGACGGCTACGAACTTATCATCGGCAGCAGTATCGACGCACAGTTCGGGCCGGTGATGTTGTTCGGGACCGGCGGACAGTTGGTGGAAGTTTTCCGGGACAGGGCGCTGGCCTTGCCGCCCCTGAATTCGACACTGGCGCGGCGCATGATGGAGCAGACGAAGATCTTCAAGGCCTTGCAGGGTGTGCGCGGGCGCATGCCGGTGGACATCGAGGCTCTGGAAGAGCTGCTGGTGCGCTTTAGTCAGTTGGTTGTGGAGCAGCGTTGGATCAAGGAAATCGACATCAATCCTTTGCTGGCCTCGGACCATCAGTTGGTGGCGCTGGATGCCCGAATCGTGGTTCACGGTCCCGAGGTAGCCGAAGAAGATCTGCCGGAATCGGCAATCCATCCTTATCCAGTAAAGCTGATCTCGAAGTGGACGATGAAAGACGGCAACGACGTGACGATCCGTCCAATACGTCCGGAGGACGAGCCGCTGCTGATCAAGTTTCACGAGAAGCTGTCGGAGCGCAGCGTGTATCTACGTTACTTCCAACCCATGAAGCTGACGCAGCGCACGGCGCACGAGCGGCTGACGCGGATCTGTTTTATCGACTACAACCGCGAGATGGCGCTGGTAGCCGAGCGGATGAATGCAGCCGGTGAGCCGGAGATACTGGCAATCGGGCGACTGAGCAAAATCCACGGGCGCGAGGAGGGCGAACTGGCTGCCGTGGCCATCGATGATGCGCAGCACAAGGGACTGGGCACCGAGCTTTACAGGCGGTTGATCCAGGTAGCCCGCGATGCCAAGCTGAAGAAACTGATCTCAATCATGCTGCCGGAAAACCGCGAAATGAGGTCCCTCTGTACCAAGCTGGGCTTCGAAATGTCCGCTGATATGGAAGAGAACACGATACGCGCGGAGCTACAGTTGTGACGCCTCGGCCTTCACTGAACCGCCCTACAGTGAAGGTTTGCCCACCCTAAGCAGCGAATTTGCTGGGGTGGGGTACCGCTCTCTACAGCCATCCCTTCGAGCGCGCAATTCTCGCCGCCTCCACGCGATTGGCGGCGCCCAGCTTGTTGATGGCTTCCGACAAGTAGTTGCGAACCGTTCCTTCCGACAGGTTTAGCTCGATCGCAATATCGGAGCTAGCCACTCCTTCTCCGGCCATGCGGAGTACCTGGCGTTCGCGGTCGGTGAGCGGGTCGGGCTCGTCGGTCCAGGCTTCCGCGGCGAGTTGCGGATCGATTACCCGCAGTCCTGAGCGGACGCGACGTACAGCATCGGCGAGTTGCTCGGCGGGCATGTCCTTCAGCAGGTAACCGGAGGCACCAGCTTCCAAGGCCCGTCGAAGATAACCGGCGCGCGCAAAGGTCGTCAGGATAATGACTCGAACCAGCGCGCCGCGGCGTTTCAGTTCGGCGGCGACTTCCAATCCCGTGCGACCCGGCATTTCGATATCGGTGATGAAAACGTCCGGACGGCGGTCCTGAACAAGCTTAAGAGCCTCGTCACCGGTGCGGGCGCGGGCGATAACTTCGATGTCGTCTTCCATCTCGAGCAGAGCGGCAAGCGCTCCGAGAACCATGGCTTGATCTTCGGCGATGATGACGCGGATCTTGTCGCGCTTGGCGCCCGGCATGCCCTCAGTTTCGCAGAGCAGATGCCGTTGAAGCGAGAGGCAAATCGATAATCAGGCGGGTTCCGTTGGCGGTGAGAAGTCGGAGATTGCCCCCGAGAGCTTCCAGACGCTCGCGCATGCCGCGCAGTCCGTTGCCTTCGGGACCGGAGGCACCGCGTCCGTCATCGGCAACTTCGAGGGTGCAGAGCGAGTCGCTTCGCTTGAGGATGACATTACAACTCCGAGCCTGCGCGTGTCGGACGACGTTGGTAACGGCTTCGCGCAATGCAAGAGCCAGGACGGACTCCTGCTGGGGGCTCAGTGGAACGCTGTCGGTTTTGCATTGCACGGCGACGCCGGCCGTTTCCAGGGCAGCGCGGGCGCGCGCAAGTTCGGCGAAGATGCCGTCGCTACGATAGCCGCGGATGGCTTCGCGAACATCGGTGAGGGCCGCGCGAGAGGCATTCTCGACGTCGTGCATCTCCTGCTTGGCGCGCTCGGGATCGCGCTCCACCAGCTTGCGCGCCAGCTCAGCCTTCAGGGTAATCAGAGAGAGCGTGTGGCCCAGAACGTCGTGTAGGTCTCGGGCAATGCGCTCGCGCTCAGCGACCTTGGCGAGATGCTCAATCTCTTCGTTAGCCAGACGCAGCTTCTGATCGGCGCAATAGCTGACGGCCCAGTGATGATTACCCAAACCCACCAGAATAATCAGCAGCGTCATGGAGCCCCACATGCCCAGTTCGAAATGCAAGCGCACGACGTAGAACGCAAGGATGGCGATTTCGATGACGAGCACGGCAAGCACTCGCCGGAGTCTGGTGTTAAAGCCGGCTGCAGCCGCCGCGTAAATCAGGAATCCTACGCCGCCATTGTTGAAGGGTATGATGGCCGCCGCCATCAGGATCATCAACGCGATGGAGATGTTTCTGACGCGACCGGGCCGGGAGAATGCCTGCAAGTAGAGAAAGATAAACACCAGACCGGCTAGCGTGTTGCCGGTCCAGCGCATGAGGCCCACATGCTTCCACAGGGGATCGAGGAAGAACCACAACATGAAGGGAAGCCACATGAGCGGCATCCACTTGTGAGGGTTGTCGCTGGGGTAAATCGTGTGCCAAATGGAGCGGATAGTTTTCATTGTTTTTTCTTCGACATCGATGGCCGCTTGCCTTCGCCTATTGTCGTTTGGAACGCGGCTCTAGCACAATCCCGTACCAGAACACGGCGGTTAGAGTGAGAGCCAGGGCGAGATCAAGCCAGCGCTCGGCCAGGGTTAGGGCGCTAAAAACCAACATCAGAGCGGCCCAGACAATCCATTGCGCGGTTTTGTTGTGCATGATCATCCTCCTCTCCTCTCAACCCCAGGTCGGCGCCCCCCAACAGAGGGGCGCGAATCCTTCGACAAGCTCAGGACAGGCCTGGGCCACCCGCGAACATCTCGTCCGGCATCGGTGGGCGACAGGTGGATGCGGGACGATCCTCGCCGGGTGAACTCGATAGCTATCCATATGATTGCCCTTCGTCGCGGCGATATAAGACCACTGCAACACCGAGGAACAGCAGCGTAAATCCGACCAGGGCCTGAATATGTCCAGTGGGACCGGTTTCGCGTGACATACCGACCGCCCGTAACGCCAGTTGACTGACGTGGAACGGAGGCAGCAATCGCGCCGCTTGCTGTAGAAACTTTGGCAGAAGGAAAATCGGAATCCAGAGTCCGGAGCAGAATGACAGCGGCAAGTAGATGAGGTTCACGACCGGAGGCGCGGAGTTCGGCTTGGCGATGTAGCCTAAAGCCAGCCCCAAAGCGCCAAATGGAATCGAGGCTGCCATCAGAACGCTGATCAGTTCCGCGGCCTGTATGGGGGCAAGCCTTACATGCGCAAAGACAGACCCGACGATCAGAAGCCCAACGGCGATAGTCCCGCTGAACAGCATTGCGCTAATCAGCTTGGCCGCGAAGTATGCCGACAAAGGCATAGGTGAGGCACGCTTCACCTGTAACCAACCCTGCCCGCGTTCCACTGCGAGACTGACCGCGAAACCAAAAAGCGATGCTCCCATTACGCCGAAGGTGCCCATGGTAGCCAGCAGGTATGTGGCAGCCTGCGAGCGGTTCACCGGATTGTTGGGCGTCAGCACGATTCCAAACAACACGTAAAACATCAGGGGAAAGGCAACCGTCGATACGGCGTAGATAGGAATGCGCACGTTCTTCACGACTTCGTACATCGCTTCTTTCGCGAACAGCTCCACGAGGTTGCGAAACGAGCGTTGCGGAACGGCCAATCGAGCGGCAAAGGAGGCGGCTGCCATGTCAGTTAACTCCTTTCGAGTAATGGTTCTGAGTGAGTGCGAGAAAGGCCTCCTCCAGACCGGCAGTGGTGACCTCGAGGTCGGATAGCCAGGAGTCGCGCAGGAGCAACTCGCGCACGACGGGCTCGGCAGCCTGTACCTGTAATTCGAACTTCTGCTGGTCGGCGGTTAGGCTCACGACACCAGGAATTGTGCGAACCTCCTCCACTGATAGCCGGCTGGAGAACCGCACCTGTTTCCCGATAGTCCGCGCCTTGATCTCCGCCGGAGTGCCCTCGGCCACGATCGCGCCGTGCTGCAACACGAGAATGCGATCGGCCAGGGCGTCCGCTTCATGGAGATAGTGAGTGGTCAGCAGGACGGTCTTGCCAAGCGCAACAAGCGCTCGGATTTGGGCCCACATGAGGCGGCGCGCCTCAACATCAAGGCCGACCGTAGGCTCATCGAGGAACAGGAGATCGGGATTTCCGCAAATCGAAATCCCAAACAGAACGCGTTGCCGCTGACCTCCTGAAAGCTCGCCGAAGCGCCGGGTTTTGATTTCTTCCAGGCCTGCAATGCGCAGGGTCTCAGCAATAGGCAGAGGGTTCGGATAGTAGGATGAAAACAGGTCGATATGCTCGCGGACTCTCAAAGTTTCTGGCACGCGCGCCACTTGCAGCATCGCGCCCACGCGGTAGCGCATGATTTCGTCGCGAGGATCGGCACCGAAAACTGAGATTCGTCCGGAATCAGGGCTGGCCAGGCCGAGCAACATCCGTACCAGGGTAGTTTTTCCGGCGCCGTTCGGACCGAGCAAGGCCAGCAACTCGCCGCCGCGTAACCCCAGGCTGACCTCGCGAAGCGCCTGAACCGAACCATACGCCTTACTGACGCGATTGGCTTGCGCCACCGTAAGCTTCGGCGCCGTGGCGGGCCAAGGTGGTTGGACGATAACAGCCGCCATAATGTGCTCCTTGCAGATCTCCCCGTTTCTGAAAGCATTCTGCGCCGCGCGAGGAGTTGCCGTTAGTGCCGAATGTCAGCGAAGCGGAGTGACAAATGTCATGGCAGGCATCAGGTGTCAGGTGTTCAACTTTTAGCCGGTACCTCCCAGCGGGTGCACTTCGGCTGGTTGCTGGTTTTCGACTGCTCCTTTTAATCTTTCGGTTGTTGCGAGCTAAGAGCTAAAAGCCAAAAAGCCAGTAGCTGATGCCTGATAGCTACTGGTGAATCATTTGTTTCATTTTTGCCCTCGGAGTGACTCTTATCACTTTTTGAAGTGACTGGAATCACGGCTTGGCAAGATAAAAAGCCCGACACTTGTCTGTAAGAAAATGAGGGGTACCGCCCGTGCTGCGCTAGTCCTTATTTGTGCAGCGGCGGACAAAGAAAGAGGGCGACAATGTTGCTCGCATATCGGCTGGTGAGGCTGATCGAGACCCACTCTGACGGGTTGGCTCGCAGCCTGCATGAGCGTTACTGCCATGACAAAAGATGCTCGGCGTACGCCAGCGTACCGGACTCCGAACTGAGGGCGAAGGTCTACGAAGTGTACCGCCATTTAGGCGAGTGGCTGCTCAGCAAGACTGAAGCTGATGTCGAACGGCGCTATCTGCAGATCGGAGCCGAGCGCGCCGAGCAGGGCGTTCCTGCAAGCCAGCTCGTGTGGATGATCTGCCTGGTACGGGAGAACCTGTGGGATTACCTGCAAAAGCACGCCGAGCTGGATAAGCCTGCAGAGATCTTTGGCGAGATGGAACTGCTGGAACTACTCGACCAGTTTTTCAACCGCGCCATCTATTACGCGATGCTCGGCCATGAGCGCGCCACGAACGGCTATCAAGTGTTTCAGGAGCCCGCAGCCGTTTAGTACAGGGGCCGCTCTCTATGTCGTGGTTCGATCCGTACCGCAGCAAACTGATCACGGCCCGTGAGGCGGTGCAGTGTGTGCAGTCGGGGATGCGGGTGTACATCCACCCCGGGTGCGCGGAGCCAGAGGCGCTGGTAGAAGCCCTGATGGACCGGGCGGGTTACGTCAAGAACGTTGAGATCGTTCACCTGCTCACCCTGGGAACATCGCCGTATTGTTTGCCGGAGATGTCGGAGAGCTTTCGCCATAATGCGCTGTTCGTTGGAGGCAACGTGCGTGAGGCCGTGCAACAAGGCCGCGCCGACTACACGCCCATTTTCCTAGGCGAAGTCGAAGCCCTGTTCGAAAGCGGCGAAATGTCCATCGACGTCGCATTCATTCAGGTCTCGCCGCCCGACTCGCACGGTTACTGCAGTTTTGGCGTCGGCGTCGATACCACTTTAACTGCCGCGAAATACGCGCACCATGTTGTCGCTCAGGTGAATGCGCAGATGCCGCGCACATATGGCGACAGTTTCATTCATGTCAGCGAACTCGACGCGATCGTGGAAGTCTCTCGTCCTTTGTGCGAAATCAAAGAGAACATCATCACCGATCTGCACAAGTCCATCGGCGCACACGTGTCGTCGTTGATTGAGGACGGGTCGGTGTTGCAACTGGGAATCGGCGGAATTCCGGATGCGGTATTGCCGAATCTGCTGGACCGCCGGGATCTCGGCGTGCACACGGAACTTCTATCCGACAACGCCATCCCGCTGATTGAAGCCGGAGTGATCAATGGCCAGCGCAAGAACTTCAAGCCGCGGAAGGTCATCCTCGGGTTCGTGCTCGGCACGAAGAAGCTGTTCGACTTTGTCGATGAGAACCCGGTATTCGAATTCCATCCCTCGGCTTATACCAATGATCCGTTTCGCATTTCGCAGAACGAGCGCATGGTTGCCATCAACTCCGCAATTGAGGTGGACCTCACGGGCCAAGTCTGCGCGGAGTCGATCGGAGCCTGGTTTTACAGTGGCTTCGGCGGACAACTCGACTTCATCCGGGGCGCGGCGCGCTCGAAATGGGGCAAGCCGATCATTGCCCTGCCTGCCACTGCGAAGAACGACACGATTTCGCGCATCGTGCCTCGTCTGAAGCATGGGGCGGGGGTCCTGACCGGACGCGCCGACGTACATTATGTGGTTACGGAATTCGGTATCGCCTACCTGCGCGGAAAAACCATCCAGAAGCGGGCGGAGACCCTCATTCAGATTGCCCACCCGAACTTCCGCAACGGGTTGTACGAATACTGCGAGAAACAGCGCTGGTTCCAGCGCAACGAGCTGGAAACAATCGAAACGCGAGGAGACTATGCTGGCACCACCACGCGGTGACGTAACTATTAATGTCGAGGAATGTAAAGGCTGTGGGCTGTGCGTTGAATCGTGTCCGCCAGGCTGCTTGAAACTGTCGCTTGAGCTGAGCCGTTATGGTGTGCATACGGCCACTTACACAGGAGCGAGCTGCACTGGCTGTGGTGCTTGTTTCTACTGCTGTCCTGAGCCTGGAGCGATTACGGTGTATCGGCTGGTTCCTCCGCCGAAGATCGCCCGCGCTGTTGTCAGCGGAGGGGAGGAGGCGGCCCATGCGGCAACTGTGTAAAGGAAACGTCGCCGTGGTAAAGGGTGCGGTGCTAGCCGGCTGCCGGGCTTACTACGGATATCCGATCACTCCGGCCAGCGAAATTGCCGAATACGCTGCACTGCTGCTGCCCGAGGTCGGCGGTACATTCTTGCAGACCGAAAGCGAAGTCTCCGCCATCAACATGGTGTACGGAGCGGCGGCAGCAGGCATCCGCGTCATGTCGGCGTCGTCGGGACCGGGCTTGAGCCTGATGCAGGAAGGCATCTCCTACATAGCAGGAGCCGAACTGCCTTGCGTGATCGTAGATGTGGTGCGCGGTGGTCCGGGGTTAGGGAATATCGCTCCCGAACAGGGCGATTACAACTGCATTGTGAAGGGTGGCGGCCACGGATGTTATCGCAACATCGTGCTGGCCCCGGCCTCAGTGCAGGAGATGTTCGACCTGACCGTGTTGGCCTTCGAGCTGGCGGACCGCTACCGCAATCCGGTGGTTATCATGACCGATGGCTATGTTGGCCAGATGCAGGAGCCGCTGGAAATCAAGTTGCGCGATGTGCAGGCGCCGGCCAAAGACTGGGCTGTGAGGGGCACGGCAGAGACGCGCAAGAACCTGATCACCTCGATTTTTCTTGAGCCAGATGCTCTGGAAGTGCACATCCGCAAACTGGAAGAAAAGTATGCTCTGGCCCAGGAGCTGGAGAGCCGCAGCGAGAACTATCGGACCGATGATGCTGACGTTCTTCTGATTGGCTTCGGGATCGTTTCGCGCATCTTACGTTCCACGCTGGACCAACTGCGCGCTCAAGGCATCAAGGCAGGCCTGGTCCGCCCAATCACTCTGTGGCCATTTCCATCGCGCGAGTTGCGCGAGGCAGCCAGAAACGTGAAGGCGGTAATGGCTGTTGAGTTGAGCACCGGCATGATGGTGGACGACGTAAGGCTCGCGCTGAACGGCAGTGTGCCGGTTGAGTTCTACGGTCGTGCCGGCGGAAACGTGCCCTCAGTGGAAGAAATAACAACGCATGTGACGTCGCATTTGGCGGCAGTGGTATAGGCGGGGGGAGAATTCCGTGACCGAATACGAAGTTGTCCACGAAAAATCGCCGGTGTTCTACGACAAGTTTGAACGCAAAGCCGAGCTGCAGCAGCAAACTCACTATTGCCCGGGCTGCGGACACGGCATCGTTCACAAACTGATTGCCGAGTCGTTGACGGAGTTAGGCCTGCAGGATCGAGCCATACTGGTGAGTCCGGTTGGCTGCTCGGTCTTTGCCTACTACTACTTCGATATCGGTAATGTACAGGCCGCCCATGGTCGGGCGTCGGCGGTTGCAACGGCCCTCAAGCGCGCTCATCCCGAGAGCATAGTTATGTCATACCAGGGCGACGGGGATTTGGCCGCCATCGGCACGGCCGAAATCGTTCACGCCGCTAATCGTGGCGAGAACATTTCTGTCTTCTTCATCAACAACTCGATTTACGGCATGACGGGCGGGCAATTGGCTCCCACGACGCTAGTCGGTCAGTACAGCACCACATCCCCCTGGGGACGCCGCCCCATGAACGAAGGTCTTCCCATTCATGTCGCCGAATTACTCGCGGCCTTGGAAACACCAACGTACATAGAGCGCGTTGCCCTCAGCGATATGAAGAACATCATGAAGGCGAAGAAGGCCGTCAAGAAAGCGCTGCAGATCCAAAAAGACTGTGGTGGATTTTCACTGGTCGAAATCCTGTCTCCTTGCCCCACCATCCTGAAAATGGATCCGCTCGTGGCCCGCAATTGGGTAGGCGAAACTCTGGCAAAGACGTTCCCGCTCGGCGTCTTCCGCGACCGCAAACCGGAACTGCCAGAGTCGGCAAAGGTACCGATGAAGGCCCTCGCGCAGGCGCTCGAGTTCGTAGAAAGCACAAATGAGGAAGTCCCAAAGCGCCATCGCCACACCCGCGAAGTCACCGTGAACTTCGCCGGCTTTGGTGGGCAGGGCGTTCTGCTGATGGGACAGCTCCTCGCCGAAATGGGCTTGCGCGAGCAGATGGAGGTAAGCTGGCTGCCCAGTTATGGACCGGAGATGCGCTCGGGCAGCGCGCATTGCTACGTCACCCTTTCGCATGAACGCATCGGCTCGCCGGTGACGTCGCGGCCGGAAGTACTGGTTGCCATGAATGAAGTCTCGCTGCGCAAGTTTGGGCCGAGCGTGATCTCCGGCGGACTGATTCTATATAACGGCGAAACACTGCCTGAAGGATTCAGCGAGATTCATGCACGCGTCATCTGCATTCCCGTCTCGCAGATCGCTGACCGGATCGGTACAGCCAAAGTCGCAAACGTAGTGATGCTGGGCGGTCTGCTAGAAGAGACGGGCTGCCTGCCCACTGATACGGCGATTGGCGTGCTGGAAAGTATCGTAAAGAACGAAAAGTTGCTCGCCCTGGATAGGCAGGCGATTGTAGCCGGGCGCGATTATGTGGACACGACCGTGGAGGTCGGCGCCGTAACGCAGCCTGACGGCTACTCGTACTGATACCATCCTCCCGCCCAGCTCGTCCCCGGGCGCGCGCCAACCGGAGGAGCGGGCCCTGGGACGGGCTGGGATTGTGTTTTCATCATCGGACTGCGCTGCTAACATTCAGATAATTTGCGGGAATGAATTGTGCCATCGAAACGACGCAAACCAAAGCCATTCAAAGCTGCATCGGCGGTCAAGGCCGCGGCGCGAGAGAAGATTGGCACGCCGCCACCGACCCGAGCAGTACCCTCCACCAAGAGGCGCAAGGCAACCGCTCTGAAGCACAAGCCCACAATGGGCAATCTGCTGAGTGAAGAATAAAGTTACCCCAGCACCCGCGACAGCGGCTTTACTTGAACACCTGCTTGCCTTAACGCCTCATTCACCGCGCGCGCAATGGCCGCGCTTCCCGGAGTGTCTGAGTGAATGCAAATGGTCTCGGCCGACACCTTCAGCTTGTTGCCATTCGTTGCTATCGCAGTACGGCGGATTGCAATATCGGTTGCTTGCCGAGCCGCATCCAACGGATTTTCCAGCAGCGCGCCAGCCAGCGTTCGCTTGCGCAGAATCCCGTCGGGTTCATAAGCACGATCGGCAAAGGCTTCGGCGGCACAGGTCAGACCCATTGATTCCCACAATGCGAGAGTTGAAGATCCGGCCTGCCCCACCATGATCAGCGGGTCGTCGCTCTCCAGAACGGCCCGTCCGATCGCCGCCGCCACTTCCGCATTTTTGTTTGCGGCGTGGTACAGCGCGCCATGCGGCTTGCAATGAACAAGGTTAACGCCAAGTGATTCTGCGACCTCGGCCAGGGCAGCAATCTGGTCGCGTACCGCAGCCTCAATCTCGGCCGACAACATCGGGATTTCGATTCGCCCAAAATTCGCTCGATCGGGATACCCGGGGTGCGCCCCGACAGCAACATTCAGCTCCTTCGCCTTGCCCACGGTTTCGCGCATGGTGTGATCGTCGCCCGCATGACCGCCACAGGCGACGTTAGCCGAGGTGATATAGCGCATGATTTCGAAGTCTGAGCCATTCGCCAGCGCCTCCTCCGACTCGCCAAGGTCGGAGTTGATGTCGATCCAGAGTTCACCCATTGCTCTCACTCCTGCCAAATCTCCTCGAACCAGCGTTCCTGCTCCCGCAAAGCCTCAAATGCTTGGCAGATTGAAACCTCGGCGAAGCGCACTTGGTCTCGCGGTCGCAGTTGGCCAACCCGATGCATGTCGGCTGCGATGACGTTCGTGATCTTTGGATAGCCGCCTGTGGTTTGCTGATCGACGAACAGAATAATCGGTTGCCCGTCCTGCGGAACTTGAATCGCTCCCAATGGGATGCCATCCGTGAGAAGCTGCCGCCGTTCGACGGTGTTGATCGCCTCTCCCGTCAGACGCAGGCCGGCACGGTCTGACTGCTCGCTCACAACATAGGGCGACGTCAAGAATCTGCCATACTCGGCCGGGCAAAACCAGTCATGCTGTGCGCCACGAGTCACCCGAATCGGTCCTTCTGAATGCATTTTTTGAAGTGCTTCGCGCCGCACCCGCTGCGGTTGCCGTGCTCCAGCGCTGCTGATTTTGAGCACATCTCCAGCCTTGAGCCGCCTTCCCTCCACCCCCCCAAACTTTCCGCGGACATCGGTCGATGCACTGCCCATGATAAGCGGGACCTCGATGCCTCCGCGCACCGCGAGATACGTCCGCGCGCCGTCTGTCGTGCTTCCACAATGTAAGACCATACCGGCCGCGGTTGGCAGCGGGGTAAACGCGCCAACGCGCTCTTCAGCCAATACGCACCCGCAATTTGCCCCGGCGAGCGCAATCGTCGCATCGGATTCAAACTCCAGGGTGGCTCCCATGAGCGTCATCTCTAATGCCGGGGCGTACTCATCATTTCCTACCATGCGGTTCGCGATTCGCATCGACAAACGGTCGGCTGGGCCGCAAGGAGAAATCCCCAGATGCGCATACCCAAAACGGCCGCCATCCTGCACCGTCGTGGAGAGTCCTGGTTTGAGTACGCGAATACTCACGCGCACTCCTGCCATAACCGCTCGAACTCGGCACGGCTGATGGACGTGAAACGTACCTGATCGCCGGGCAGAACCAAAGTCGGCGCGCTTCGTCTCGAATCGAACATCCGCAACGGAGTGCGGCCAATCAGCCTCCAGCCTCCGGGAGTTTCCGTCGGATAAATTCCGGTTTGGCCGCCGGCGATGCCAACGCTTCCCGCGACGACCGATCTTCGCGGCGTGGCCAGGCGAGGCATACTCAGCGTCTCCGGCATTCCGGAGAGATAGGCGAAACCGGCCGTGAACCCCAGAAAGCTCACGTCGTAAGTTGCGCTGGAATGTAGCCGGACCACCTCTTCGACCGCAAGTTGTGCGTGAGCAGCTACATCGGCCAGGTCGGGTCCGTGCTCCTCGCCATAGTGGACTGGAACATCCACCAGCTTGGTGCGTCCTGGATTCGCACCCGGTTCTGCCTCCGAGGTTTCCTCGATCAACGCAAAGATACGCTCATGCGTCAGCGCGAGAGGATCAAAATCCACCAGCAGCGAGACGTAGCCGGGATGCAAATTGCGAATGCGGCGGTCTCGCCGGCTCCGTAATGCATGAAAAAGATTTAGCACTCGCCTGTGCATCTCGGGAGTAATAGCTTCTCCAAAAACCACCAACACGGACGAGTCGCTTGCGGGAATCATCTTCATAGGCTTTTGCAGGCCACCAGAGCGTATGTCGCCAAGCATTCCGATGATGCGTGCGCAGTAACTGTCGTGTCAATCGCTGCTGTATTGCCCTGTTGCGAACACGAGGAGCGCACGATTCTCTATGATTCGCAGAAACACTCAACTCCATGCGCTAACCCAATCACGCATTCAACATCTTCCCGGGACGGCTGGCTCCTGTACCTAACCCGCGAAGAGCGCGCCACCTTCATCGCCACTTTTGGAGGCTGGGCGCTCGACGGCATGACGTGATGATCTACAGCTTCGGACGCAAGCCGACGCTTCTGATTTTCGGTCTCGCTCACTTCTATCTTTCCTCGCTTATACCTGTTTGCCCATCGGCAATCGCACGATGCTTGTGCGCTAGGGTTCCGTCGGGATTCTTTGCCTCGGAATCATTCAGTCCCATGGGCGCGTTCCTCACCGAATTATTCTCCACTCGCCTGCGCGGCAGGGGACAAGGCTTCTCCTACAATGTAGGATGTGCACTTGGGGCCATTTCTCCCGCAATGGCGGGTTACCTCAGCGCGCGTTACGGGGCAAAAAGCGCAATCCGGGTATTCGCTACCACGGCCTACCTAGCGATGGTCCTCCGCACCTTCTGCTTACCGGAAACACGTAAACGGGAACTGCAGGTGGATGGGTAGCCGCCCCGCCGATGAGCCAGGCCTACAAACCGCCGCCCTTTACGCGCGCGTGACACAATTGTTAAGGCTTCATAAAATCAGGTGACACAAGGAAGCAAACGATGCTTTCGGTAGCTGCGAGGGTGGGAATTTGGACGCAGACACAATACAATGACCGCTACCGCCGGTGACATCATCGGAGTCCGGCTTGTAGTGAATACAAGGAATTATGGCAACATCAGCCAAGACCAGACCTGCCAAGTCACGTAAAACGGTCCGCCCGTTTCCCAACAATGGTGAGCAACCCGCTGCGCTGGAACGAGTGGAACATCCGTTGTCGCTCGACGATCCAAGTTTGTTTATTAATCGTGAGCTCAGTCTTTTGGATTTTCAGCGGCGCGTGTTGGAAGAAGCGCAGGACAGCGCCAATCCGCCGCTGGATCGGGTAATGTTTCTGTCCTTTGTAGGCTCCAACGTGGACGAATTCTTTATGGTCCGCGTTGCCGGACTCAAGCGCCAGATCGAGAAGGGAGTCATCGAGAGCGGTCCTGACGCAATGACGCCCGCCGAGCAACTCCGCGCTATTCGCGCTTCGGTCATCCGTCTCAATCGGGCCGCACACGAATGCTGGGCTAAGGAACTGGTTCCCGCACTAGCCTCGGCCGGATTGCGCATCGCCGACCTCGCCGACCTCACCGAGGACCAGCGCAACTTCGCCAACACGTATTTTCAGGACACCATCTTCCCCACTTTGACGCCGTTGGCGTTCGACCCAGGGCGGCCGTTTCCGCACATGTCGAACCTCAGCCTGAATTTGGCTGTTGTACTTCGCGGCGCCGACGGCATCGAGCACTTTGCACGCGTAAAGATTCCCGACACTCTCCCTCAACTGGTGCCGGTTACGGTTGCGGCAAAGTCGAAGAGCCGCACCAAGATGCAGGTAAAAGAGCAGGTTTTCATCTGGCTCGAGCAATTGGTGACCGCCAATCTTTCCACGCTGTTTCCTGGCATGGAAATTCTCGAGGCCCATCCCTTCCACATCACGCGCGATGCCGACTCCGACATTCAGGATCTGGAAGCGGGCGACCTGATGGAGTCCGTCGAAGAGGGTGTCTTTCAGCGCCGGTTCGCCGACGTAGTTCGGGTAGAGATCAACGAGGCAATGCCGGCCTCGGTGTTGGAGATCCTCGTCACCAATCTAGAACTCGACCGCGACGACATTTACAAGATCTCGGGCCCGCTGTCACTGGTGCGTGTACGAGGCCTGGCCAAATTCGATCGGCCCGATCTGAAGTTTCCTCCCTTCGTACCCGCCTTACCGGCGCCGCTATTGAAAGATGAAGAGGAAGATATCTTCTCCACGATCCGCCGGGGCGATATCCTGTTTCACCACCCGTTCGATTCATTCCAGCCGATCGTGGGTATGTTGCAGAAAGCGGCCAAGGACCCCAATGTGCTTGCGATCAAGATCACGCTTTACCGCGTCGGTCGCAATGCGCCGGTGGTGGACGCTCTGTTGGAAGCCGCGGAAAACGGAAAACAAATCGCAGTTCTTCTGGAATTGAAGGCGCGATTCGACGAAGAAAGCAACATCGGCTGGGCGCGCAAACTAGAAGAGTACGGCGTACACGTGGTGTACGGCCTTCTCGGCCTCAAGGTGCACTGCAAGGCCGCACTCATCGTTCGCAAAGAAGGCGATGTCATCCGCCGATACGCGCATCTTTCTACCGGAAATTACAACAGCGTAACCGCGCAGCTCTACACCGATATCGGCATGCTGACCTGCGATCCCGATATCGGGGCTGATTGCAGCGACCTTTTCAACTTTCTTACCGGCTATTCCGCCAAGTCGAAATATCGCAAGCTGCTGGTCGCGCCGAACTCGCTGCGCAATCGTTTCGAGGAACTGCTGGAGCGCGAGATCGATCATCAAAAAGCAGGCCGACCGGCTCGTCTGATCCTCAAGATGAACTCGCTGGTAGACCGCAAGATGATCCAGTTGCTCTATGAGGCTTCCCAAGCAGGAGTGAAAGTCGATCTTCTGGTTCGCGGAATCTGCTGCCTGCGGCCAGGTGTTCCGGGCGTCAGCGACAACATCCACGTAACCAGTATTGTCGGCCGTTTCCTTGAACACAGCCGCATTTTTTACTTCCTCAATGGCGGCGAGGAGGAAATCTATCTCGGCAGCGCCGACCTCATGCCGCGCAACCTTAATCGGCGCGTCGAAGTACTCTTCCCTGTACGCGACGCCGGCCTGATAGCCACACTGAGAGACGATATCCTCGGCACTTACCTCAAGGAACAAGCCAAAGCGCGCCATATGTTACCCGACGGGAAGTACGTCCGCGATTCGAACGCCTGGAAGAAAGGCGCATTGAACAGCCAGGAGATCTTCATTCAGCGCGCCAGCAAGCGGTCACAAAAGTGAGTCAGACGCAACTCTGCACCTGGACTCGGTGTCTATAATCTCTGGCGGCGTTAGGGCGCTAACACTCCCACATGACTGACTGGCTCGCCAAGGTGGGATGCAAGCTGTTCAGGTCTTACCGTGCCTTGCTCGTCCCGGCCTGCAGCCTACTCATCGCTGCTATTGGGCTTGGGCAAATACCAGCAATGCAGGACGGGTCAGGCCTGGGGAACTCGCCCCAGTCTGCCCTGGCCGCGCCCAGCAGTCGACCCACGCCCGACAAGTTCACTCTCTCCGGCACGGTGGTTGACTCCGCCACCGGCGAGTCTGTCCCCCGCGCACTGGTGGAAATTTATGCCCCGCAGCGCCGCACCACCTTCAGTGACGATAACGGACGGTTTCAGTTCGAAGGCGTTCCCCGGGGGTCCTACGCATTTACAGCGCAAAAGCCAGGCTACTTCAGTGAGCAGGAGCTGTCACGCTCAGGTGTACATCCTGGCGAGGCCGGGCCTGAAGCGGCTCCGGCAGTCGTGAAGCTCACACCAGAAGCAATCATCTCCGGTAAGGTCACAACCACCTCGGGCGTTCCCCTGGAGCACGTTTCCCTCAATCTGACCTACGTTGGCGTCCGCGAGGGCCGTCGCCATTGGGAGACCAAAGGCTCTGCCATGACTGACGAGGACGGCCAATATCGTTTCGCCAATCTGCGGCCCGGGACCTACTATCTCAGCGCCGGCCCTTACACACCACTTGCTGAATCGATGTTCGAACCTGAGGAACGAGTAACGTGGGGATATCAGGAGTCTTACTACCCTGCCGCAACCGACCTAGCCTCAGCGAGCCCGATTCAACTTCGTGGTGGCCAACAAACGGAGGCTAATTTCGTTCTCAACCAGGTGCCGGTGTATGCCGTCTCGGGAACGATTTCTGGATATGGTCCCAATCAAGGCGCCAGCTTACATATCTTCGATCAGTCCGGCGTGTCGATTCCGGAGAGTTACCAGTTCAGCCAGGAAAACGGCCGATTCGACGTGCATCCGCTGCCTGCCGGCAACTACATTATTCGCGCGTTTTCGGCGTTGGGTCCGAGCCAACCGGTTCAGGCGGAAGCGCGTTTCACCCTTGGCGCCGACTTACATAATTTGCACCTGGCTCTAGGACCAGTGCCCTCCCTACCTGTCATCGTGCAAACCGAAGGGAGTCCGAAGCCCAGGTCTTCCGGTTCGCGCGTGATTGTTGGTCCCGTTGTCAACGGCATGCGAATGCTTCCCGTCTCGATTCGCCTGCTCGGTACAGGACCAAACTTAGGCGAATCTGGTGCTTCTCCAGAGGATCCGCAGGATCCGCGCTCGCTGTCACTGCGCCACATAGTTCCCGGACGCTACACCGCGGTCATCGAGGCCCGCGAAGGATGGTATGTTGCCTCCGCCGAGTACGGCTCAACCAACCTGCTGACGGACGATCTAGTCGTCGGCCAGGGTGCACCTCCGCTCAGCGTGAACATCTTGCTACGTAACGACAGCGCCTCCCTTACAGGCACGGTTAGCGTTCCGCCTAAGTTTGAGGACCGGGTCAGCATCATCGCTGTCCCCGAAGGCCTGGCCAGGGCCTCTCCGGCAACGACTGCTTGGTTTCCGCCTCGCGATAACAATGAGCAATCTGCGTTCGTTTTTGACACCCTTGCTCCGGGTGATTACCTTATCTTTGCCTTCGATCACGTTGATGGTCTCGAGTACGCCAATCGCGACATCCTGCAGAATTACGTCTCACAAGCTGCGCATGTGGTCCTCTCTCCCGGTCAACGCAGCAGAATCAGCTTGGAACTGATCCGCACCGAGGAGGAGCAGTGATGCTCTGGCCTGCCTCGGTCCTTCTGCTGCCCCTGCTTGGGCTGGCGCAAACCAGCGGGCCGGCACAGGCAAGCTCCTCGTACAAGATCGCCGGAGTCGTGGTGGACTCCACCAATGGCCAGCCACTCTCTGCTGCAAATGTCTCCATTTACGGCTCGGAAAACCGCGAGCTCGCGTGGCATGTGACGACCGCCTCCGACGGCCGCTTCCTCTTCAGCGCTCTACCTGCAGGCAAGTACACTCTCACGGGGAGCGCTCATGGCTATCGCGCGCAGGGCTTTCATCAGCATGGCGATTACTTCATCGGCATCGCCATCGGACCGAATCTCGACTCCGAGCACATAACCTTTCGCTTAGTGGCGGACGCTCGCATCGAAGGTAAGATGCTCGACGATTCCGGAGAGCCGGTCCGTCAGGCGAGCGTTTCCCTTTATCTGCGCAATGCTGATAGTGGACGGCAACTCACACGCCAACTGACCAGCGCAGCCACCGACGACCGCGGCCACTACATGTTTAGCCACCTCTCTCCCGGCACTTACTTCGTCTCCGTCTCCGCGCGACCCTGGTTTGCGCAGTATTCCAATTCCAGCGAGGCCCCATCTGATCCTGACGACGCCACACGTTCAGCCGAAGAGCGAGCGCAACTCGACGTGGCCTATCCCATGACGTTCTATCCCTCCGTCGAAGACTCGAGCGGCGCTAGCGCCATTGTCTTGCGTCCGGGCGACAGAGTGACCGCCGATATCACGGTGCGCGCGGTTCCTGCAGTCCATCTGCGCATCCGAAATGGCGATGCTTCCGGCTCGCTTTCGACTGCCGTTCGAGGATTTCCGCGTTTGTCGCAACGCATTTTCGAAGGGACCCTGGTGCCGGTGGGAATTGCCCAAGCCTCCTCTGCCTCGCCCAACTCCTACGACTACACCGGCATCGCTCCCGGACACTACATCGTCGAACTACCCGATTCTAGCCGTCCGGGCCGGGCCGGCTGGTACCAGGAGATGGACCTGAACGGCACCCTGGAACTTGACCCCAGCGGCAGCCCGCCACTTGTATCCGTGTCGGGCATGCTTGCACTGGAAGGAAACGAGCGCCGTCCTCCGGGGCAGATTTATGTCGTGCTTGCCAATCGGGCTACCTCTGAGACCTTCGTAGCTGAAGTTAAAGCAAATGGCAGCTTCGAGTTCGCTGAATCGGATATTCGGCCCGGTAGTTACGATCTTGTTATCCAAAATGCGCCCGGATATCAGGTGAAAACGCTCACCGCGCATGGCGCTCACGTGCACGGCCAATCCATTCAGATTGCCGCCAGTCGCATTGAACTGGCAGTAACTGCGACAAACGCCCTCGCCCGTGTTACCGGAGTCGTTCTCGCTGGAGACCAACCGCATCCAGGCGCGATGGTCGTTCTGGTTCCCCGCGCCACCGGAAGCAGCCCCACCTTATTTCGGCGCGACCAGAGCGACAGCGACGGGACCTTTACCTTGCTCGAGGTTATCCCCGGCTCCTATCTTGTCATCGCCATCGAGGACGGATGGGACCTCGACTGGGCCAGCCCTTCGGTGCTCCAGCCATTTCTGAAGGACGCCGCATTAGTCGAGGTAAATGGCGAAATGAAACTGAACGTGAAGGTTCAATTGCAGCGCTGAGGTGCTGCGAAAGAGCTCATTCGACGTTCTTATGGTCAGGCCACGACCTCAATCTTGCCCTAAACGTATTCTCTTCATGCCCCGCGCGGACTTTAGTCCGCGCGTCAGTTGAGCAGCGCTGAACCCTCACCCTTTCGCCGCAGGGGCTGCGGGTGGCGTTGGCGGCAAGTCCGAGCTCCACGTATCGACGATGCATTTCCAGGAGCCGTCGGCCTGCTTCTTCCAGATTTCGACCATCTTGCCGTGGTCCGTCGCCGGCTTTCCGTCCGGTCCTGTCCAGGACTCCTGATATGTGCCGTACAAGTAGCCCAAGTCACCCGATTTGGCAATTTCCACTCTCGTCGGCTCCCAAGTAAGCACTAGTCCGGGGGTCGCGAGCATATCGGCAATCGGCTGGCGAACAGCCTCTTTGCCGGTCATCGTCTTGTCGTTTGGCGGCAACACAACCGCGTCTTCGCTATAGAACGCTACCCAATCCTCTGCCTTCTTCGATTGCACGGCTTTCACCCAATCCGCATCGGCTTTGCGGATTGCTGCTTCTGCCGCTGCCGTATCGGGTGCAGCAGGCTGGGAGTTACAAGCAGCAGCACTCAAGATCATCATCCCTACGATAAGACTCGCAAGGTACATCCACACATAGGAAATTGCCTTGACTCCACCAGCTTTCGTCATTTGTGCTCCTCGGCGTTGTTATGCAGCCAGCGACTATAGCAAACGAATCGGACGAAAGCATCTCAAAAGCATCTTCGCAAGTCTGCCTCTCTCGCACACGCTGCTAGAATTGAAGATTCTGATGCCCGCTTCCACGCCATTCATCTCGCCTGCGACTGCGTCCAAAGTCGAGCCCGTTCCCATGCTCGATCTCAAGCGGCAGTACGAGTCCATCAAAGAAGAGGTCGCTGCCGCCATAGAGCGCGTGCTGACCATCCAGTACTTCATCGGCGGGCCCGAACTCGAGGCTTTTGAGCGCGAATCGGCCGCATATCTCGGCGCGTCAGCCTGCGTCGGCTGCTCTTCGGGAACGGATGCGTTGTGGCTGGCGCTGGCGGCTGCGGGAGTTAAGCCCGGTGACCGCGCCATCACGCCACCGTTCACGTTTTTCGCCTCTGCCAGTTCGATTACGCGCTGCGGCGCAACCCCAGTCTTCGCCGACATCGATCCCGCAACCTTCAACCTCGACCCCACAGCAGTCGACAAGGTTCTCAGTGACGGAAAGCCTGTCCGCGCCATCATGCCTGTGCACCTTTACGGACAGTGCGCTGATATGGACGCCTTTTCCGCGATCGCTTGCCAGCACAACCTCGCGATTGTCGAGGACGCCGCACAAGGTTTCGGCGCGAGCTGGCGGGGGAAAAAAGCTGGAGCTATGGGCACGGTTGCCGCGTTCAGCTTCTATCCGACCAAGAACCTCAGTGCCTATGGCGACGGCGGCGCGGTAACCACCAACGACGGGGGGATCGCCGACCTTGTTCGCCGCCTGCGCAATCACGGCAGCCGGCATCGTTACTACCATGAGGAGATAGGCTGGAACTGCCGGCTCGACGCGCTACAAGCGGCGGTGCTTCGCGTCAAGCTGAAACACATAGACCGCTGGAACCAGCAGCGCCGCGCCGTCGCGCAGAGATATGACGAACTCTTTCGTGCTTCTGGACTCATCAAAACCGACGCAACCACCGTCGATGCTCAAGCGCCGGTCGCTTTGCTGGGCAGGCGACCCGAAGCCTATCACATATACCATCAGTACGTGGTGCGCGCTCACCGTCGCGACGAACTGCGGGCCTTTCTAGCGCCGCGCTCTATTGGAACCGAAATCTACTATCCAGTTCCGCTGCACCTGCAACAGAGTTTCGCTTACCTGGGCTACAAGCCGCGAGACCTGCCCGAATCCGAGCGTGCCGCCGCCGAATCTCTCGCCCTACCCATCTTCCCTGAGTTGCGCGAAGATGAGCAGCAGCGGGTGGTGGCGGGAATTTCCGAGTTCTACAGCCGCTAAGGTCAGATTTCTCGCTGTGCTTGGGAATCCGCCTGCAGGATCAAAGGAGAAGCCAGAATTCGCCGGTCGCTGAAGCTGGGCGTTTCCAGCGAAATCCCAATTGTCAGCAGTCAGTTGTCGGCTGTCAGAACAAAGGTCCTTCGCCTCGGTCCCAGCAGCAATCTGGCCCAGGATGATGCCGGTTGAGGGTTCGATCCCAACCGCAAAACTCGCCAGGATCAGTGATGTTTCTTTTTTTTCTGTTTTGTTGCGGCAGTGCTGGAATGGCTTGCCGATTTCTTCCCGGTCGCTTCGGCCTTAGCTTTCTGGCGCGCGGCTAATTCCGCGTCGTGCTTTCCCTTTTGCGACGCCAATTCCTCGGGGGTTGGCACGCGGCGGACGATCGGCCCGTTCATCTTGTAGGTGACTTCGACGATCTGCCCGTCGGCCTTCCTCTTCCGAATGGTGAACGTCGGCAGGTCGCCTTCTTTTTCGAAGTTGGCGTGTCCCGTGGCTACGGGAAGGTAGCCTTCCATGTCGCGCTCGCGGTAAGCCGTTTCGTAGCGATGCTTGTTGCGATTACGGGTGAACACGCGTATCTGGTTGTAGTCATATGTCAACCCGTCTTTCGGCTGGTTCATCAGCACCAGGTATTGCGGCTCCTGCTTTTCCTGACCTTCAATCGTCTCCCTCACAGTGTTCAGCACAAAGTACCCCACGATGCGCTGGCCCTCAGCGTATTGCGCGATATCGAGCGGCACATCCAAGTCCACCATGCGCATGAGCACCCAGCCCACCTGTCCGCCGGAGTTGCGCACGAGATACCAGTCTTCCATGACGGGCTTCGGAGGCTCGGGCTCCTTGCTCTTGTCGGCAGTGCTTGGTCCAGGTTTGGACGGCGTGGCCGTCGGGCTGGAAGCCGGGGCTGCCGGAACGGAAGCCGTTGCCGGAGGCGCACTCTGGTTGGGCGGCCCTGCAGCGACCGTATTGGCTGGCGCGGCTTGTTGCTGATTGGAAGCGGTCTGTGGCGTGGCTGTGGTTCCCGGTTTGGGAGGGGGCTGCGGTTTCGGGGCGTTCTTGTCGCTGGTCGCGCGCCGCAGCATTTCGACCTTCTCGCCTTCCTTGAGCTGATATAAGTGCTCCCCATCGCGCGCGGGCGTCAGATGCATATTCAACTCGGCGCGCGTGGTTCCATGACCCTGCACCGCGATTCCCGTCGTATCTTTTGCCAGCTTTTGGAAGCCGTCATACACATCTTGCGTGACCAGGCTCCGCTGCTCGATCCAGCCTTCGAGCCCCTTATCGGTACGCACGCGGACGAAGCGTTTGGCGCGCTCCAACACCTCGACCCGTTCGCCATTGTGGACGGTCCCGACCTTGTTGTACATGGTGGCGACTCGGTCACGCAGGCTGGTTTCAGCTGCCGAGACGTACATGTACTCGTGCTTTGTGATCGCCGCGCGTTTGCAGGAGGAACTTGCCAGCGACAGCAGCACTACGAAAGCAAAGAATATTCGGAAAGAATGAGAGCGGGACGCGATTACCGGCACCACGTTTCACTATAGCGCAGTGTGAGTGGCGGAGGTTGACGGGCAGTAGTGGCAAGACTGATGCTGCAGGTCGGCAGTGGTTGGCGCGGACTAAAACTAAAGTCCGCGCCCTGGGTGTCTTAGAGGCTCTTTACGGCACGGCTAAAGCCTTGCCCCTCCAAAACAGAATAGTCAGCTACCACACTCGGCAGGCCGCCTTGCGCACCATTGGTGAGTTCGGCTTGCAGCCAAACGCTTTCGCGAATGAAGGAAAATTCGACACCACACCGTTCACCCGATACCTGTTGTCCGAGTGCTCGTTGGTCAGCGCCTTCAGGCGAGCCTGCTCCGGAGTCTCGTTTTCGCACCAGATTTGCCCGTAGCTGATGAAGAAGCGCTGTTCGGGAGTGAAGCCATCGATTTCCTTCCCAGGTGTCGTGCCCAGCACGTCGAGTAGCGCCATGTGCGAGATGCGCATGCCGCCGTTGTCGGCTGTATTTTCGCCGAGGGTCAGCTTTCCTTTGACGTGGACATCATCCACAACCGTGAAGCCGTCATATTCATTGACGAAACACTGCTCCAGTTCATCGAACTGTTTCTTGTCAGTCGGCGTCCACCAGTCGCGCAGGTTTCCGTCAGCGTCGAACTGGCTACCTTCATCGTCGAAGCCGTGTGTCAATTCGTGGCCGATGACCACGCCGATACCGCCAAAGTTCACCGCATCATCGGCTTTCATGTCGAAAAACGGCGGCTGCAGAATACCGGCCGGGAAGTTGATATTGTTCTCCAGCGGGTTGTAATAGGCATTCACAGTAGGGGGAGTCATGCCCCACTCCATCCGGTCCACCGGCTGACCGATTTTCTTGAGCTGCCGGTTGAACTCGAACTGGTTGGCGCGCATCGAGTTGCCCATGGCGTCTCCGCGAACGATATTCAGCGAGCTGTAATCGCGCCATTTATTTGGGTACCCGATTTTGTTGTCGATCCGCGAAAGCTTTTCCAGCGCCTGCTTCTTGGTCTCCGGACTCATCCACGATAACTCGCTAATATCCTGCTTCAGCGCAGCTTCAAGCTCGTGCACCATCTTCAGCATGCGCGCTTTGGCCTCCGGAGGAAACGCTTCAGCCACGTACGCTTGTCCTAGTGCTTCCCCCAAGTCGTTGTCGGTGTACTGCACGCAGCGCTTCCAGCGCGGTCGAAGTTCCTTCGCGCCGCGCAGCGTCTTGCCGTAGAAGTCGAAGTTCTCTTCCACAAATGCCTTAGGCATCACTGGGGCCGCAGTGCGCAGCGTCTGCCAACGAAGATACGTTTTGACCGCATCCAGGTCATTGGCGGCGAGCAACTGGTTCATGCCTTTCATGAAATCGGGCATGGCTACGTTGATGTTCTCGAATGACGGGGATTGGACACTGGTGAAGTACTGGTTCCAGCCAAAGTCCGGCGTCAGCTTCTGCAGATCGCCGACGCTCATCTTGTGGTAGATCTTCTGCGGGTCGCGCAGCTCGGTGCTGTCCAACGAGACCTTGGCAAGGTCGGTTTCGACCTTCATTACCGTTTTCGCGTCGGCCGCAGCTTGCGCAGGGCTTTCCCCGTACAGTTGGAACATGTTGGCGATGTGCTTTTGCAGCTTCTCGCGCACTTCCACTGACTTGGCATCGTCTTTGAAGTAGTAGTCGCGGTCGGGCAGCGACAGCCCGCCCTGTCCGGCGGTTGCGATGTTCGTCTTTGCGTCTTTGAAATCGGGCTCCGCGTCAAATTCGAAGAATGCCTTGACTCCGCCCTTGTGCAGTCCCGCCAATACCGCGGGCACATCCGACTTCGATTTAATGCCGCTGATTTTGTCCATGTAGGGTTTCAGCGGCGCCGTGCCTTTGGCTTCTATGGCCGCTTCGTCCATGCACGAGTAGTAATAATCGCCGATCTTCTGATCGACTGCGCTCCTGCTCGGATTGTCCCCCGATTGTTTTTCGAGAATGCCGCGGAGAATCGTTTGGTTACGCTCGCGCAGTTCAATGAAGCGTCCCCAGGCCGACTGGTCGGGCGGGATCGGATTGTTCTTCAGCCACATGCCGCAGGCGTACTGATAAAAGTCCTCGCAGGGATCGGCTGACTTATCGATGGCCGTCAAGTCGAAGCTGGCGGGCGTCCTCGCCAGGGTGCCGGAGGCGTTCTGCGCCACGGCAAAATTCGGAGCCAGCACAACAATGCCGGCCATCAAAAGCAGTGCTTTCATAGGAACCTCACTGAAATTAGAACCGAAACTTTTTCCATCCGGGGCTGAAGCCCGTCATTATTTGAATGGTGTAACCGGCCTGAAGAGCGGCGCTTCCACCAAAAAGTTCTAACTAACTACCACACCCGGCAAGCGTTGGCGCTGACCATCGGCTGGCCTGGTTTGCATCCGAAAACCTGCTGGAATGCCGCCGAATTCTGCACCGCTCCGTTCACGCGCCACTCTCCGGGGGAGTGCGGATCAGTCAGCACGCGCTTGCGCGCCTCCTGGTCGGTGACGTTTTGGCACCAAATCTGCCCGTACGAGAGGAAGAACCGCTGCTGCGGTGTATATCCGTCAATCGGCTTTACTGGCGCATGCGTCAAAATTTCAGTAAGCGCCATGTAAGCCAGCTTCAGTCCGCCGTTGTCGGCGGTGTTTTCGCCCAGCGTCAGCTTGCCGTTCAGCTTGACCTCGCCCTTGTCGTCCTTCACAGCAACGAAGTTCGAGTATTCTTTCGCGGTGCAGTCGGCGCGCTCTTCGAATTGTTGACCGTCCTCGGCGGTCCACCAATCGCGGAAGTTGCCCGCAGCGTCGTATTTACGCCCTTGATCGTCAAAGCCGTGCGTCAATTCGTGACCGATGACGACGCCGATGCCGCCGTAATTCACGGCATCATCTAGCGAAACGCTGTAAAACGGAGGCTGCAAAATCCCTGCGGGAAAATTGATGTCGTTCATGGGCGGACGATAGTAGGCGTTTACCGTCGGCGGACTCATGCTCCAGTCCTTCCGGTCCGTTGGTTTCTCGATCTTGTTGTACTGGCGTTTGACTTCGAAGGCCGCAGCGCGTTGAACATTGCCGGCGTAATTGTCGGCCCTGATAGTGACGCTGCTGTAGTCTCGCCACTTGTCGGGATAGCCGATGTTATTGACGATCGCATTTAACTTCTCATAAGCCTGCTTCTTGCTAGTGTCAGACATCCAGTTCAACTGTGAGATGTCCTGCTGCATCGCCTTCTCGATGGCTTTCACCATCTTCAGTGTGCGTTCCTTGCCCTCGGGACCGAAGGTCTTATCGACGTAGAGCTGCCCCAGCGCCATGCCCAGATTTTGGTCGGTGGCCTTGACGCAGCGCTTCCAGCGCGGCTCGAGCTCCTGCTGGCCCGACATGTACTTCCCGTTGAACTGAAAATCCTCCTCCACAAATGGCTTGGTGAGCACTTGGGCGCGGCCGTTGATGGTCTTCCAGCGAAGGTAGGTCTTCCAATCGGCGAGGGAAACACCGTCCAGCTGTGCATTCACTTGCTTGAAGAAGTCCGGATTGCCAACGTTCAGGTTACTGAACTTTGGCGAGCCATTGCTGGCGAAATACGTCACCAGATCGAAATTGGGTGCGGCTGCTGCGATTTCTGTCACCGTCATCTTGTGGTCACGCTTCTTGGGATCGCGGCGTTCGGTGCGATCCATCGACGCCTGCGCCAGTCCGGTTTCAATGGCCAATACGGTTTTCGCTTCCCCGGCTGCGACGTCCGGCTTGTCGCCGACTAACTGGAACATCCGCTGCACGTGCTCGACATATTTTTGGCGTGTCTCCACCGATTTTGCATCATTCTTGATGTAGTAATCGCGGTCGGGCAGTGTCAGTCCTCCCTGATCGAGGTACGCAATCGTCTCGTTCGAGTCATGCATGTCGGGCTGGCCATAGAAAGCAAACAGCGCCGGAGTGCCTTGCTGGTGCATGTAGGCGATTTGCGTCACCAGGTCAGACTTGCTCTTCATGCTCTCGATGCGTGCCAGGTCTGGCTGCAAAGGAAGGGTGCCTTTATTCTCGATGGTTGCCTCATCCATGCAGGAGGCATAGAAATCCCCGACCATTTTTTCGGTTGCGCTGTGCTGTCCGGGCTGCTGGGTCTGTACCAGTAGGTCGCGAAGAATATAAATGTTGTTGTCATACAACTCATCGAACCGTCCCCAGCGCGACTTGTCCGGCGGCACCGGATTGTTCTTCATCCAATTACCGCAGGCATAACGATAGAAGTCCACGCAGGGATCAATGCTCTTATCGATGGCGTTCAGATCAAAGCTGGGAATGGGCTTCGGTTGGCCTGAAGGAGAGCTTTGTGCGAAACCGGTAAGTACCGCAGACAGAATTATTGCGACGGGTAGGAAACGAGAGAGCATTACGGCCTCACATTAGGAATCGGTCGGTCGGCCAGCGGGATGACTTCCCTTCAGATATGCAGATAAAGAGAGCAGCATGCGGACGTTTGCAGGCGGCAGACCGGCAACCACCAATTGAACACACTACTACAAAGATTAGGGACTGGTAAATTTTGCCGGGGATGAGCCGCTATTTTCTTGGGCCCAATCGCTAGAAAATCTTCAATAGTCCCTAAGGCTGTTCTTGGTGGAGTCTTCCATCGTAAAAAAGCCGGAGCGAGCGCTCCGGCTTTGTGGTTCTCTGTAGACCGCAAATTCAAGCATGGAATTTCCTGCGAATCAAACCCGCAAGCCCAACGATACCGGTCCCTAACATCAAGAGGGTTCCGGGCTCTGGTGTGGACACCGTCTGCGCAAAGTTGAACGAAATTCCCTCTGTCAGCGGTGGGAAGCTAGACGGGAATCCTGTCATAGGTTCGCTACTCATGAAGGCTCCTGTCATGCTCCACTCCGTCAACTGGCCGCCGTTGGGATTGACTGTCCAGAAGTGACTCCCGTCCCAGGCCACACCTGTGCTGGTGGTCGGAGCGGAAATCAGACCGGGGGTGATCAGATTGCCGTTGGTGTCATACACGTCGTACAGAACGGGCGTTCCTCCACAGCATCCGTCAACCCGGTTCGACAATAGATAGCCGACGCCACCCGACTTGAAGAACGTCAATCCGTCGCAAAAGCCGGTACAGTTGGACAGGGTAATTGTCTTCAGCAACGTACCGGTCGGAGAATACAGGAAGGCATGGTTCGAGCCGCTGTAGTCGCCAATCCAGAAATTGGTGCCGTCATAAGTAATGGAGGCTAGCCCCGAGGCGCCCCCCACTGTAAACGCGATTCCAAGCTGAGCTTGTGTAGCGAGATCGTACTTGTACACATTTCCGTCGCTGGCATCGGTGTAGTACAAGATGTTGTTCACGTCGATCACACCACGACCGTTGAATCCTTGCAGGTTGGTGTAGGTGTTCAGTATGGCACCGGTCGATGGATCGATCTGATAAACGTATGGTGCTCCGAAGCTGGCGTTGTCTGCGTACAAAAACTGCGAAGCCGCGAAACTAGGCACGCTGGCGAGCGTAACCAGGCAAAGCATTGGCAAAACTTTCTTCATCCTGAGTCCCTCCTTGTGAAATGCTGGTTTGGGCGGGGCCATTTGCGGCTGAAGCGGCAAGACTTGCTCTCAAATACTCGAGACAGCCAATGCGGCGCCCCGTTCGTAGTCAGGCATCGAACCCTTCCCGTCGAGGTTCGTACGCCGATATTTCGGCCTGCGGTCTGGCGTTCCTCCGCCAGGCGTTCCTTTACGGGAGCGCAGATGACAAGGTTTGAGTCTTGAAACGAGTATTACCGTGAGCCTTGGCGAGCCGCGCAGCTCTCACTCACTAATGTTGCAACTCGTGTTCCATTGCAGGAGAACCGCATGTCACGAGGAAATCAGTGTCTTCGCGAGGCTGTAACACGCTGATTGCGCAGGAGATTGCACGTTGAGGTATTTGCTGGGCTGTTTAGTCGTTGCATAACCACTAAACAGGGTACCTGCTTCGGATAGCTGCGCCCACACATTAGGATAGCTACAGACGTAGGCAGCTAGAAAATCTTCAGATGGATGGTGAGATATTTCTTCGGGTCTTTCTTGATCGCCTCGATCAGATCGTGCGTCGAAGCCAGCGTTGCGTCGGCATTGTTGTACAGCGACTTGTTGACTAGCAATTGACCCGCCGTCCCTTCGCCCTTCTCCAGGCGGTCGAGAACCGTGTTCAACCGCGTGACGCTGTCGTCAATTTTCTTGGCCAGGGCCTCATCCTTGAGGAGCTTACCCAGCGTACCTTTGCCGGCATTGATGTCGCTCATCAATTGATTTGCCTTTGCCAGCGTCTGGTTCGCGTTGTCGTACAGCGCCGGGTCTTTGATGAACTTACCTGCGGTGCCGTTCCCCTGATTGATTTCCTCGATGATCTTGTTCAGGTTATCGACCGCCGAGTCTGCCTTGTTGTACAGCTGGGGGCTGTTGAGCAGCTTGCCGATGGTACCGTTCTGAGAATTCGCCTGCGCAACAATGTTCTGCAACTGGGTCAGCATGTCATTGGCGCGATTGAACAACGACGGATCGTAAATGACCTTGCCGATCGATCCCTGGCCGCTCTGGACGTAGGAAATAATATTGTCCAGCCGCTGAATCAGGACGTTGATGTTCTCCAGCGTGCCCTGGCTGGCGCGCACCACGTCCTGCAATTGTGGCACATCGCGGGTCGGCAGTTCCGCGTTGTTCTGGAGCGGTGGGCCGTTAGCCTGACGACAGTCCAAATCCACAAAGACCTCACCCAGCACGCCCGCCGTAGTTAAGCCTGCCACGCAGCCGGAGCTCATGCTGTCGGCGTACTTCATGGAGATTCTCATCAGGACTTCAACCGGAGCAGCTTTCCGCTTTGGGTCGCGTATCACGCGGATACCCTTCACGTTGCCGATGTCCACGCCCTCCAACCTTACCGGCGCACCGACGCGTAGGCCGCCCGCGTTATCGACGTAGGCGCGAACCAAAATTTTCTTAGTGAAGATCCCGGTCGTGCCGGTCATGAGGAAAATCAGCAATGCCAGCGTGACGCTGGCAAAGATGACGGTCAGTCCAACCCGGAGTTGCGACCATCTCACCTGTTTTTCGCTCGGCACGTTCTAGCAATAACCCCTTCTGCCCGGTGAGGCAGCTTAAATATCGCGCGGGAAACCGGAGAGTTTGCGTGTCATCGCATCATAGCATCCAAGCTTCGCAGCGTCATACGCCATGACAAGGCAGTTACCGTCTCAAGACCCGGCAAGATATCATGACTGCGGCGATTCCGGAACCCCTCTTTGACCACTGAAACCACACGCCTTGAGGCTTTTTCTGACGGCGTATTCGCCATCGCCATCACGCTGCTCATCCTCGAAATCAAGGTCCCTAGCTACAACGTAGCCAATCTCGCCCGGGAGCTCCTGCGCCAGTGGCCGTCGTATCTCGCCTTCTTCATCAGCTTCGCATTCATAGGCATCATGTGGATCAACCATCACCGCATGTTCACGCATATCAAGAAAACGAATGACATGCTGTTAATCCTGAATCTGTTCTTGATGTTCGGGGTTTGCGTGGTTCCCTACACCACCGCGCTGCTAGCGGCGCACTTGGGACATGCAGGCGCGCGTACAGCGTTGATCGTTTATGACGCTGCGTATTTCGGTATTGCACTGTTTTTCACTTTGCTGTGGCGATACGCTGCCTCCGGCGACGGTCATCTGCTCGCCGATAACGTGGACCGTGAAGCCGCACAAAGAATCACCGAGCAGTACAATTACGGGCCGATGGCGTACGCCATCGCTATCGCTATGGCGTGGATCAGCATATCCGCCAGCCTGCTGATCAACCTCGTCCTCGCCATCTTCTTTGCCATCCCGCCGCACTATGCCAGCAAAACAGTGACGAAACGCCGCGCCTCGTGCTGACTTTTGCCACATTTTCGTCGCGTAAGATGTTGGTCTGGGAGGCCTTTGTGATTGCCCGAATCTGGCATGGATTCACCAAGCCCGAGCACGCCGATGCTTACGAGGCAATGCTGAAACCCGAACTCCTTCCCGGCATCAGCAAAGTCGCGGGTTATCGTGGAAGCTACTTACTCCGGCGTCCGGCAGGCTACGAGGTCGAGTTCATCACAATTTTGCTGTGGGATTCGATCGACGCGATACGTGCTGTTGCCGGCGCAGATTACGAAACTGCTGTGATCCCCGAAGAAGGCAGGAAGCTTCTCGCACACTGGGATGCCAAGGGGCGCACTATGAAGTTACCACGATTCATGGCTTGCCGTTCGCCTCGCTCTGAACCGCCACTGATCGTCTCGTGAACCGGAGGCGCACATGAAAGCTGCCGTCCTTGCCAAGCCCGCACCCATCATCGACAAGCCGTTGCAAGTCGAGGATGTATCAATCCCGGAGCCGCTCTCGAGTCAGGTGCGGTTGAGGGTCCGTGCCTGCGGAGTCTGCCGTACGGACCTTCACATTACCGAGGGCGAACTGCCGCGCCGTCGCTCTCCGGTAATCCCAGGCCATCAGATCGTCGGCGAAATCGTCGCCGGTGCGACTGCCGAGCTTCCGCTCGGGACGCGCGTCGGCGTCTCGTGGATCGGCGGCACCGACGGCACCTGCTGGTACTGCCGCAATCACAAAGAGAATCTTTGCGACGCGCCTACCTTCACCGGCTACACGGTGGACGGTGGTTACGCCGAGTTCGCCACCGCTCGTGCCGACTTCGTCTTTCCTCTGCCGGCCGCGCTCGATGATCTTCACGCAGCCCCTCTCCTGTGCGCCGGCATCATTGGCTTCCGCAGCCTGCGCGTCGCCGAAGTAGAGCGCGGCGAACGGGTTGGACTCTTTGGTTTCGGTGCGTCCGCTCATCTTGCTATCGAAGTTCTGCACGCCTGGAATTGCGAAGTTTACGTCTCCACTCGCGGTCAATCGCACCAGAAGCTGGCGCGCTCGATGGATGCAAAGTGGGTTGGCACAGAGACCGACAAGCCTCCCGTCGAGCTCGACCGAGCCATTACTTTCGCGCCAAGCGGCGCGGTTGTTGTCGCGGCTCTCAGTAGCCTGCGCAAAGGTGGAGTCGTCGCCATCAATGCCATCCACCTCGATCGCGTTCCCGAGTTCGACTATGACCGTCTTCTGTGGGGAGAGCGCCAGCTTCGCAGTGTCGCCAATATGACACGCGACGACGCTCGTGATTTCCTGCAAATCGCCGCTGAAATCGGGATGCAACCAAGAGTAACGCAATTCCGGCTGGATGAAGTCAATGAAGCGCTCCTCGCCGTCAAGCGCGACGCGATCGACGGTGCCGCGGTGATTGTGATCTGAGTTGGTGACGAAACGTGACCAACTCGCGCGTTGCGTTCTAGCGATGAGGGTTTGTGGCTGCGCTGTTCTTGGTCTCTCCGGATTGCTCGTTTGCTGTATAGAAATGAATTGCGATTCCAATGATCGCGATTGGCAGTCCTACATAAACGAGCGCGGGACCAACAAACCACTCGGCCCACAAGGGTTCGACGTGAATGGGATTGAGAAACAGCGCGCCACCTGTAAATACCGTGGCTGCTCCGATTAGAAATAGGGTATCTCGTCGTGTGAGCATGAAGCCTCCCCACGTCAACCGCCAGATGAAATGTTCCCGGCGCACTTGCCCAGTCTACCGGCAAGGGGCAGTTCCTGGAAAAATTGGCCAGTATGTATCACTGCGAGGCGAACTGTGTCTGTGAGGAATGTTACATGCCCATGTGATAGCGGCGAAGCCATTTCGCCGTATAATGCAGAGATGCCCACCCGCCGAAATCGTAATCTGTGAGGCTTGCGAACAACTTGGTTCGCGAATCCCAGTGGGCTGAACTGTCTTCATGGATTTCAAACTAGCCAGCCCTTACCGTCCGGCCGGAGACCAGGCTACCGCCATTGACTCGCTTACTCGCGGCGTTTACGAGGGCGAAAAGCACCAGGTGCTGCTCGGCGTCACCGGTTCGGGCAAGACCTATACCATGGCGAAGGTCATCGAGGAGATGAACCGTCCCGCCCTGGTGCTCGCGCACAACAAGACACTGGCCGCGCAGCTTTACCACGAGTTCAAGGCATTTTTCCCGCACAACGCGGTGGAATATTTCGTTTCTTACTACGATTACTACCAGCCGGAAGCCTACATTCCCGCAGGCGACGTTTACATCGAGAAGGAAGCGACGGTCAATGACGAGCTCGACAAGCTGCGACTAGCGGCCACTCGTTCGCTGTTCGAGCGCCGCGACTGTGTCATCGTCGCGTCCGTAAGCTGCATTTATGGCCTCGGTTCGCCCGAAGCATATTACGGCTTGCTGTTGTTCCTCGAGAAGGGGCAGAAAATCAAACGCCAGGACATTGTGCGCAAGCTGGTGGAAATCCTATACGAGCGCACGGAAGGCGATTTCCGACGCGGCACCTTTCGTGTTCGCGGCGACATCATCGAAATCTTTCCCACCTACGACGACAACGCTTACCGCATCGAGATGTTTGGCGATGAGGTCGAGTCGCTGGCCCAGATCGATCCGCTGTTCGGCACAGTGAAGCAGAAGTACGCACGCCTGCCGATTTATCCGCGAACTCACTATGTGATGCAGCCCGAGCGCAAAACCTCGGCTGTCGACAGTATCCTCGAAGAGTTGAAGTGGTGGGAAGCCGAACTGGAGAAGCAGGGCCGCATGGTTGAGTCGCAGCGCATTCACCAGCGCACGCGCTTCGACCTCGAGATGATCAAGGAGATGGGCTACTGCCACGGAATCGAGAACTATTCGCGCCACTTCACCGGTCGCCTGCCGGGCGAGCCGCCTCCCACGCTGCTGGACTACGTGCCGCGCGACTATTTGCTCTTCGTGGACGAATCGCACCAGACCATGCCGCAGGTGCGTGGCATGTGGCATGGCGACCGCTCTCGCAAAGAGAACCTGATCGAGTACGGGTTTCGATTACCGAGTGCGTTGGACAACCGGCCGCTGACGTTTGAGGAGTTCGAGAACCGGGTGAATCAGGCGATCTATGTCTCGGCGACACCTGGTCCTTACGAACTGACGAAGTCGGCAGGCGTTGTGGTGGAACAGATCATTCGACCGACTGGCCTTATCGATCCCGAAGTCGAGGTGCGGCCGGTAAAAGGTCAGATCGATGACCTGCTGAAAGAAATTCGAGCGCGCGAAAAAAAGAACGAACGTGTGCTGGTAACCACTCTCACCAAACGCATGGCCGAAGATTTGGCCGAATACTACAGCGAGGTCGGCGTGCGCTGCCGCTACATGCACTCCGAGATCGAAACCCTGGAGCGCATCAAGATTCTGCGCGGTTTGCGAGGCGGTGAATTCGACGTTTTGATTGGTATTAACCTGCTGCGCGAAGGGCTCGACCTTCCCGAGGTCTCACTAGTTGCTGTGCTGGACGCCGACAAAGAAGGCTTTCTGCGCTCGTCGGGTTCGCTGATCCAGACCATTGGCCGTTGCGCACGCAACCTCAGCGGACGGGCCATCTTGTACGCCGACACGGTAACCGATTCCATGCAACAGGCCATCGATGAGACCGAACGACGCCGCGCCATTCAGCGCGCCTACAATGAAGAGCACGGCATCACGCCGGAATCGATTGTGCGTCCTCTGGATATGTCGCTGGTTGCAGTGGCCGACGCCGACTACGTGGATTTGACCAAAGACGCGGACGGCATTCCCGAGTTCCGTTCCCAGGCAGAGCTCGACACCTACATCGTCAAGCTGGAGAGCGAAATGCGCGAGGCTGCCAAGCGCTTTGAGTTCGAACAAGCAGCTAAGTTGCGCGATCAGGTGAAAGAGCTGCGCAGCAAGGAATTCATGTTTACCTAGACCGGCCCAATCACTGACAAGCAAGAGGGCCGGATGCAATCGCATCCGGCTTTCTGATTCTGGACCGATCTATTGGGTAATGATCATCTGCGGACGCTGCAACGGACAGGTTGAAACCTTGGGATCGCAGGTCGGATCCTGTTGCGGTGCGGGCATGTTCAACACCAAGTTGTTGTTCGCCACCTGAATGATGCTGATGCTGCCGCCTCCAGCATTGGCAGTGTAAACCTTGGTGGACGACGGCTCGGTGGCTACGAAGACGGGATTCTGTCCTACCGCAACCGTGGCCACTACCTGAAAACTGCTGGAACTCACCACGCTGACGTCGTTCGAACCGGAGTTGGCCACGTAGAAGCTTAGCCCGTTGGGCAGCGCAGCAACTGAGACCGGCGCAGTACCAACGGGTGTGGTACCTAGGGTTTTGATGGGTGGATTCACGCCCAGCGCCACGCTGGTCGCATCAAGAGTTGTCACAGAGTTCCCGCCGGTATTGGCGACATAGAGACGATTCAGCACGGTGTCCAGCGTGATCGAAGTCGGCCCAACGCCCAACGGCGCAGAGCCGCCAACCGTGTCGTTTGAGGTATTGATGATGTCCAGAATTCCCGGCGTACTGCCGTTTCCCTGAGTCACCAGGAAGACGTAAGCGCCGTCGCTGCTGGCAACCATCGCAATCGGATTCAGATCAATCCCATTCGCAGGTGTGAGTGTCTTGGTCACGCTCTGCGTCGTCGGATCGTAGATGGAGACGCTGTTGTCGCCCTGGTTGGCGACATACACCTTCCCGCCGTTGGGTAACTGCGCAATCGGGCCGGGATTGACTCCCACACAAACGGTCGTTGTGGCCACAAGAGAGGTCGTGCTGATGACGCTCAGTGAACCGGTATTCGGACAAGGTGACGTGGCGCCGGAATTGACCACGTACATCAAAGTCGAGGCGGTCGCAGCAAGATTGACAGGCCGCGACCCCGGATACAAAGAGATGTTAGAGACGACGAGCTGTCCGATCAATGGAAACTCGCTGACGGAGTCGCCATCGCGATTGGCGACGAAGATCGCACCTTGCACCGCGCCTTGGTAGGACTCCACGACGGATCCCGGTCCCATAGTCAACACCTGCACGTTAGTGTCGCCTGAGACGTCAATCTTGGTATTCGAGCCGCTACCCAGCGGGTTGTAGCTCACCACGAACGCAGAGTGCAAAGTCTGCGGCTGACCGCCGTGCGAGACAATCGGATTAGCGACCGGACGATACTGCACGCCACACCCAAGTTCGAGCAACAGCCATAACAGAGTGGTCACGATGACCACCGGCTTACAGAGAAACTTCATCCCTTGTTCCTAGAGGAGATTCTTTCGACCTGGAATTTTGCCAATCTTCGATTGTATAGGTACAGGCTTGCCGCGGTATAGAGATGGACTCGGGGTAGCGAGGCTTTTCGGCGTTTTGAAATGCGATTGGAATCACCGCTACTTGCCAGCCATAAGTCTTACCGTGTTCTGCCTGCCGCTCGTTTGTGCCCATGGCGTATCGAACGGTTGGCGGGCTTACCTACCCACTCGAGCACGCACCGCTGATAGGAACCCCAAACACTGCCAATCGTTGTGGCGAGTACATATGCATACACAAAAAAGCCCTGGATCTCTCCAGGGCTTTCAATCACTTAAATCCCGCGCGTTTAGACGCTGAAGGACGAGCCGCAGCCGCAAGTGCTACGTACGTTGGGATTCTCGAACTTGAAGCCGGCGCCTTCCAGGGTTTCTACATAGTCGATGGTCACGCCCTTCAGGTACATCAGTGAGGTGGCGTCCACGAAAACCTTCAGGTCATCGAAGTTGAAGGTCTTGTCCATCATGCCAGCGCCGTTTTCGAACGACATGGAATACTGGAACCCAGAGCAGCCGCCGCCAACCACGCCCACTCGCAACCCAGCAGGAATCGGGTTCTGCTGTGCCATCACTTCCTTCACCTTGGCGACGGCAGTCGGCGTGAAAGTCATCGGCCTGGTATCAACGCTGGGGGTAGCTGTCGTTGGGGTCGTGGTTGTAGTTGCCATCTCTCGTCTCCTGGAACTCTGATGCGATTATAACAAATCGCAAAGCCGCTCACGGAAGCTTTACCGTGGCGCAAAAATAACCCATATGTGCTTCTGGTGCTTAGATGTCGCCTGGGTTTGCTAGGTTTCATCCAGCCCCGATGACCGGAAAGGGACGGCCCTGTCACCCCGCTCGACACCCCTGATCCGTCTGGAAAAAGACTTGCAGTGCATGCTACTTGTGAGGCATATAATGTGGGGCGTGAGGGCCCCCAAAGACTGGCGGGCATAGCAGGCTGACCCATTCAGTGACGAGGGGCCGGTTCACCAGAACCGAGGTGGCATATGTCCCCGATGATGATGCTGGGCGTGCTCTGGGCGGTGATTACCGCGGCGCTGATCATTGTTCTCATCTATCGCAGCACACTCACATTGCACGAAGATGATCAGCTTTTCCTGGACGAATCCACCGCTAACATACGTGCGGAACAGGAAGCTTTGCTCAAGCGCATGGGCAAAATCACTCCTATCGTCAACATCCTCATGGTGTTGTCTGGGCTGCTGATTCTCGCCATGGCCGGCATGTGGGTGTATGCGCAGATGAATCGGCCCTTCTAGCCGACGCAGCGCAAAACTTCGGCGCATTTCTCGTGTCCCGATTGGGACACTAGGATGCGGCTTAGCTTTTTCGGCACGCGCTTGGAAAGTCCTGATAGACGCCCTGGACCAACCTGCCATCTTCTCTTTCATCCTCTTCTATGGGCACTTTCGGTATATCCGCGCATATCGCCATGCGCTTGCCGCCTCTCGATAAGCCGCTCGTCTGTACGGCAGTCGCGAGGTGAAATTATGGTTGAACAGGAGAGACGCGCCAATGCGCTCACGAGCCATACAGGTGGATGTCGACCGAAGACGAAAAATATTGCAGGACGGCGGCACCGAAGAGGTGGAAATCGCTGGCGATTGCGATCACTAGGCTTGCCAATAGCGCAGGGCACGCATTCTCAATTCTTGTCTTCCCGCGCCGGTTCGCTCTGGTAGAATTTTTATATAGATTGCGCGATTACTCGCTGTGTGGGAACATCGGCCTTCCGTAGAATGAGGGCCTGCCTCGTAGGTTGAACAACAGCCGTTCGCAAAGAATCGATTGTCCGCCCGATTTGATCCACCGTCAGAAGCGTGCCGGACTCGATTCATAAAGAAGCGGCTCGGCCCCGCCGGCATCATTACAGTTAAAGCACGTCATCGCGCAAAATCGATTCTGCTTGGCACCCTCGGAGCGCATTCCCCTCGTCTCCGCACTAGGCTGTCCGGCAAAGTTTGAGGTCATTGTGGCTCTACATAAATCAATGAATCCCGTACTTGAGTTTCCTGTGAAGCTGGAAACCGACTTTGATCAGGAGATGGCAGAGTGGCTTGAGGCCTTCGACGAGTTGGTTGACGATCAAGGCCCGAACAAGGGAGCCGACTTGCTCAATGCGCTTGTGCGCCGCGCCCGCGATGCTGGTGTTGATGTACCCGTTCATCTCAACACTCCGTATCTGAACACCATTCCTGCCTCGGAAGAGGTTCCCTATCCGGGTGACCGCAAGCTCGAGCGCCGTATCAAGAGCCTGATTCGCTGGAATGCCATGGCGATGGTGCATCGCCAGAACAAGAAAGATCCGGGTATCGGTGGCCACATTTCGACGTACTCTTCTCTCGCCACGCTCCTGGAAGTTGGCTTCAATCATTTCTTCCGCGCCAGCTACGGCGATGAGCCCGGCGACCTGATTTATTTCCAGGGACACGCGTCGCCCGGCGTCTATGCCCGCGCGTTTCTTGAAGGCCGTCTCAGTGAAGAGCAGGTAAAGAATTTCCGTCACGAGCTCCGCGGGACGCCCGGACTTTCTTCCTACCCACATCCTTGGCTGATGTCTGATTTCTGGCGCTTCCCGACAGTCTCCATGGGCCTCGGTCCGCTGAACGCCCTCTATCAGGCCCGTTTCATGCAATACCTGGAGAATCGCGAGCTGATCAAGAAGACTCCTCGCAAGATTTGGGCCTTCGTAGGTGACGGCGAAACCGACGAGCCGGAGACGTTGGGCTCGTTGAGCCTCGGTTCCCGTGAAAAGCTCGACAACCTGATTTTTGTCGTCAACTGCAACTTGCAGCGGTTGGATGGCCCGGTGCGCGGCAACGGGAAAATCGTCAACGAACTTGAGGCCTACTTCCGGGGTGCAGGCTGGAACGTCATCAAGGTCATGTGGGGTTGCGACTGGGATCCGCTCTTTGCAGCCGACAAGACCGGCTTGCTCTTGAAGCGCATGGAAGAGTGCGTAGACGGCGAGCTTCAGACCTTTAAAGCCAAGGGTGGCGCCTACATTCGCAAGGAATTCTTCGGCAAATATCCGGAGCTGCTCAAGCTGGTCGAGCACATGAGCGACGACGAGCTGCATCGCCTGACGCGCGGCGGACACGATCCGCAGAAGGTCTATAACGCCTACCTGCGCGCGGTGCAGCACACCGGCTCACCGACGGTCATCCTGGCACAAACCGTGAAAGGCTATGGTCTGGGTTCCGCCGAAGCGCGCAACGCCACTCACTCCGAGAAGAAGCTCGCAGACCAGGCGCTGTCGGCGTTTCGCACGCGGTTTGACATTCCGATCCCCGAATCAGCCGCGCGCGATGGTTCGTTGTATCTTCCGGTCGAAGACAGCGAAGAGCTGAAATACATGCGCGAGCGGCGCCGCCAACTCGGTGGTTTCATCCCGACACGTGAGCTGGCGAAGCTTCATTTTGATACCCCTTCGATCGCGGAGTTCTCGGAGTCACTGGCTGGTTCCAAGGGTCGCGCAGTTTCTACCACAATGGGGTACGTCAGCATGTTGCGCCAGTTGCTGAAGGACCCAAAGATCGGCAAGCTGATCGTCCCCATCATTCCAGACGAGGGCCGCACCTTCGGCATGGAATCTATCATCCGCCAAGTCGGCATCTATGCCAGCAAGGGGCAGCTCTACAAGCCACACGATCAGGACATGCTGCTCTACTACCGCGAGGAAAAGAACGGCCAGATCCTGGAAGAAGGCATCACCGAAGCCGGCTCAATGGCATCGTTCACCGCCTCGGGTACTTCTTATTCCAATTACAACGTCATCACCGTCCCGTTCTTCACCTACTACTCGATGTTCGGTTTTCAGCGCATCGGCGACCTGGTTTGGGCGTTCGCCGACGCCCGCGGCAAGGGTTTCCTGGTCGGTGCAACCGCCGGCCGCACCACGCTGCTCGGCGAGGGCCTGCAACACCAGGACGGACACAGCCACGTGCTGGCAAGCACCGTGCCTACCTGCCACGCCTACGATCCGGCATATGTGTACGAGATCGCCGTCATCGTGCAGGACGGCATGCGGCGCATGTACGAGCTTAACCAAGACCGCTTCTACTACATCACCCTCTACAACGAAGATTATCCGATGCCCGAAATGCCGAAGGGCGTGGAAGAAGGCATCCTGCGCGGCATCTACAAGTACCGTGAGTCGGCCAAGGGCAAAGCCGTGGTGCAGTTGTTCGGCAGCGGCCCGATCCTCAACGAAGCTATCAAGGCACAGGAAATTCTGGCGGAGAAGTACAGCGTCGCGGCTGACGTGTGGAGCGTCACGAGCTACAACGAGCTGCGCCGCGACGCATTGTCCACCGAGCGGTGGAACCGTCTGCATCCGGCAGAATCGCCGAAGAAGCCTTACATCCTGAACGCGATTGACGGCGCGGAAGGTCCCATTATCGCCGCCACCGATTACATGAAGATCGTTCCGGACCAGCTCTCGCCGTGGCTGCGCGAGCGGCTGGTTTCGCTCGGCACTGACGGCTTCGGGCGCAGCGACAATCGCCAGTACCTGCGGCGTCACTTCGAGGTGAATGCGGAATCGATCGCAACGGCGGCGTTGTCGATCCTGGCGCGCCACGGCAAGTTCGACGCGAAGAGGGCGCAGCAGGCTTTGCAGGACCTTGGGGTCGCCACCGAAGGACAGGATCCAGCGCTACTGTAGTCTCCTCGTCTGCCCTGGTGGGATCACCGGCCCTTTAGGCCGGTGAAACCGTACAAATCCATTAATCTCGAGGAATCCGAACGCCTCAGGCCCGCAGCGCCGATTCATTCTGTGGCCCGGCACCGACAGTGCCGGATCGAGCGAGCGATGTCTCCAATTGACAGTGCCCGAACTACTGCCATACTGTTGCCGAAGTTTCTCCAGCACAAGCAGACCGGCCCCATGGGAGGGAACCATGAACCCTATCACTGCTGCACAACTGAGCACGCTTTTCCCGGACGCAGAAGATGACTATCTTGCGCAAGTCGCCGCAGAACTAAATACCGATTTGCCTCAGTACGGGCTTGATTCCCCTCTCCGATGCGCGCACTTCTGCGCCCAAGTCATGCAGGAAGCCGGGCCGGCCTTGGAAGCAAAGTCGGAGAGTCTCAACTACAGCCCGGCAGCCCTGCAAGCCAATTTCAGCTATTACCGCGATCATCCGGCCGAGGCCACGCAGGATGGGTACAGCAAGGACCCGGCAACCGGCAAGATCGTAAAACCGGCCAATCAGGAGCAAATTGCCGACAAGGTTTACGCCGACAGGATTGGCAACGGAGATATAGCCAGCGGAGACGGGTGGCGCTTTCGCGGCCGTGGCTTCATTCAAGTGACGGGCCGCGCTAATTACGGCGCGCTTGCAATCGAGTATGGGAAAATCTATGGAGTCGACGGCGCGGACTTTGTAACGAATCCCGATCTGCCAATCACGCTCCCTTACAGCGTTCGCTCGGCGGTCTGCTTCTGGGTTCAGCACGGGTTACCTGCGCTTGCCGACCACGGCAGTTCGGGCTTGAACGTCGATGCCATCACAGCCGTCATCAACAAAGGCACAAATTCCTATGCCCAACGCCGCGCAAACTTTCAAAAAGCTTTTCAAGTCTTCCAGCAAGCTTGAAATCTCTCTTGCGGTAGGTCTTGCTTTGCTGCTTTCCTCGGCTTGGTCGTTCGCGCAGTCATCCCAAGGATCCCTCTGCCAACCGGACGAGGGAGTCTTGTTTTCCTGCCAGCTCGAAGGCAATCGCAAAGTCGTCTCTCTCTGCACCGGTCCCGAAGCGGCCCCATTTCAATCCATCACCTACCGCTATGGAACCGCCTCCAGGAACGAACTCACTTACTCGGCTACAGCTGACAACCACAATCGCTTTGTCGGCACGGTCAGTCCCGTTGGACCGAACGCGTCAATTCGCCAGGTTTGGTTCGAGACAAAGGGTGTCAAGTACATCGCCACAACGTGCGTTGGCGGCGACTGCCCCCACCGCGGCGGACTCATCGTCTTCCGTGGCACTCAACTTCTGATGAGTCGCGCGTGCACGGACGACAGCAGCCAGCCCTGGTTCTCTAGCAAAGTAGTCCGCTTCGGCTCCGATTTGGAGAGCAGTCACACCAACACTGACTTGATCCAGCTTCAGGACTATGACAACAACGTCAACGTGCTGTATCCATGGAAGCAGCTGCAGTGATGGCGGACAAAGCGAAGCACAGCGCCGAGTCACAGATTCAGGGTTGCCTGCCAGACCTCTCCACTACGACAGTCACCTCGGGCAAGGTCACCTCAGCGTCCGGGTCCGAATATTCTCCTCAATCATCGCTATCAGACTCGAGGTCACAGGTGTTGGAATGCCATATTTCGCGCCGCCTCGCACGATAGGTCCGGCGATGCCGTCGAGCTCCAGCTTGCGTCCTGCGGCCAGGTCTTTCGCCATCGAGGCCCGCATGGTGGGCGGAAAGTTTGCAAAGACATCTGCACCCTTCGCAATGTCAATTTGCGCGCCCTCGTTCGCCGCCACGGCCGCAGCCTCGCGTATAGCGGATTCCAATTTTCCTTTCCATTCGCGATCCGACAGGATTTCGCCGTTGTTCTTGCCCGATGCCGAAGTTACCAGCGCAAAGGGCTCGAGAAAGCAGAGCTTGGTCCAGAGCAGTGTAGCTTCGCTAGCGACAAACTCGCACTTCCAGCCCAGGCCGCGCAGTCGTTCGACAACATCTTTGAGCACCGGCCCAACGCTGGCGGCGATATTCAGGCGCACAGACGAGCGATAAATGAAACGACCAGGAGCGCTGCGCTCGGCCTCGACGGCGATGGTACCAGGCACAACTGAATCCGGTGGGAAACGCGCGCGCAAAATCGCAACGTGATCGACTCCATTGAGTAATGGAACGACGATGCCGGGCGCTCTTTCAACCGATATCAGCGCATCATCGAGCTGGTATGTCTTGGTGGCAATCCAGAGCGCATCGACTTGCTCCGTCAGGCGCGTCGCGGTCTTCACGGATGCAGTGATTGTTCCGTTTGGATGCTCCAGCGACAAAGTATGTGGATGGTCGGCAAATTTCTCGGCACGAACGATGAGCGTGACATCTTCGCCGACCGAGCTCAGGGCCGAGGCCATGAGGCCGCCAATTGCGCCCGCTCCCAGGATTGCGTGTTTCATAGTTGACGGACAGTGTAACTTCAATCCTGGTGCTATCGCTCACAGCGCCGAGCGATCCGGCTGAGGTTGTGTGGCGCACGATGCGCTTAGCCGTTGTATATTCTTTACCGTCTCTCCCCTCTTACGGAGGTTGTCCGCACGATGAAGGTTGTCCTCGCGCTATTCATCCTTGGCATATGTACTCTCACTCTCTTCGCTCAGAGCAACAGCAACGCCAGCCTCGATGCCCGCCGCGCGCAACTCCGCGAAGCCATTCAGGCCGAGTGGGAGTACACCCTGCGCACGCATCCGGAGTTTGCCACGGCCATCGGCGACAACCGCTACAACGACCGCCTCGATGATTACTCGCAGCAGGCTGTTGAGAGGGAGCTCGCCCACGCCAAGCAGCAGTTGAAGTTGTTTGAGGCGATCGACATCAAGGGTTTTCCCGAAGACGAGGCGCTAAACCAGCAGCTCATGGTGCGCCGCCTGCGCATCGATATTGAAGGTGCACCCTTCAACGAGTGGCAGATGTCAGAGACCCAATTCGGCGGTGTGCACCTGGAACTCGCCTCAATGCCGCGAAACATGCCGTTCAACACCGTGAAAGATTACCAGAACTATCTCTCGCGGCTGGGTCAGATTCCGCAGGCTCTCGATCAGGTTACCGCCAACCTGAAGCTGGGCATGAACAACAAGCTGATGCCGCCCAGGTTCCTGCTGGAGAAGGTTGCCGTGCAGGCGCAGAACGTGGCCAACGCGACCGAAGAGAAGGGCCCATTCACCGAGCCGCTGAAGAAGTTCCCTGCGAGCATTTCATCGGCAGAGCAACAACGCCTTCGCGACGAAGTGCTGAAGGTCGTAAAGACCGAAGTCAACCCAGCATTCGCGAAGTTCGCCGAATTTGTGAAGACCGACTACGCTCCCAAAGGCCGCATGGAGATGGGCGTGTGGTCTCTGCCCAATGGCAATGCCTATTACCAGTACGCGGTGAAGCTGCTGACCACCACCGGATACACGCCTGAGCAAATTCACCAGATGGGCCTTAAGCAAGTGGCAGAGCTCGACGCCCAGATGCTCGCCATCGCCAAGCAGCAAGGCTATCCCGACGTCAAGAGCTTCAACGAGCACATCCGGCAGGATCCCAAGCTGCACGGCGTCTCCGGGCAACAGATCCTCGATCTTTACCAGCATTACACCGACCAGATGTACACCAAGCTGCCGCAACTCTTCGGAGTTCTGCCCAAGACCAAGCTGGTGGTCGTGCCCATGGAAGCGTTTCGCGCGCCGGATTCGGTTCCCGCCGACTACTCCATCGGAACCCCTGACGGCTCTCGCCCGGGCCGCATCAACGTCAACGAATACGATCCCACGCATCGCCTGCTATTGAATGTCGAAGCCATCGCTTACCACGAAGGCGTGCCCGGACATCACCTCGAATTCTCGATTTCCGCAGCGCTCACCGGCATTCCGGAATTCCGCAAGTTCAACTACCTCCCCGCGTATTCCGAAGGGTGGGCGCTATATTCCGAGCGGTTGGGCAAGGATGTTGGGTTTTACCAGGACCCTTACAGCGAATATGGTCGTCTCGGCAATGAGATGTGGCGCAGCGTCCGTCTTGTCGTCGACACAGGCGTGCATTACAAGCACTGGACACGGGAGCAGATGGTGCAGTTCTTCCGCCAGCACACTGCCATGGACGAGCCCAACATCCAAACTGAAGTGGACCGCTATATCGCGTGGCCCGGACAGGCGCTCAGCTACAAGATGGGGCAGATGGAAATCCTCGCCTTGCGCGAGCAGGCCGAGAAAGGACTCGGCGCGAAGTACGACATCAAAACCTTTCACGATGAGTTACTGAGTGCTGGCCCATTGCCGCTCGATGTCCTACATCAGCGCATGACGAATTGGATCGCCGCGCAGAAGGCACCGGCAGGAACATCATCCGACGAACCTTAGGGGCGACCTAGATTTCCGTGATTCCAAACGCATCGGGTGGCGGATACCTGCTGCGATTGCCGACAGCATGCCGTTCTGTTCGGTGACCCGATCGCCCTTCTCCAACTTGTCAGCCACATCGAGCGACATGGTGAAACGTACCGTCCGTCTCGCGCGGCGCCAGAGTCCCGGCCCTTCATCCCACGGACTGCTGTCAGGGCACGACTTTATGGGGCCGCTGAAAAAGACTCCTTGTGCAATGAAAATGAGTCAGGGCACGACTTTAGTCGTGCCCTAAGAGGTTGAGATACAATCTGGGCTTTAGCCCCTCTGATAACGGGAAGGTCGAAATGAACTAGAGTTCCGCGGGCCCTGTCTGCCCCCCGCCTCCTCTCCGTTGTGCGTCGTCCGGCTTCCTTGTCGTATGTTATCTGCAGTCTTCGGAGGCCCCTTGCCCCGCTCTTTCCTGATCCTCTTGATTCTCGTCGCCAACACACTCCAAGCCCAAACCGCCCCTCTCCGGCTGGCCGTCGTCGGACTCGTCCATGGCCACGTTGACGGCTTTTTTCAACACAACCTGCACCGCAGTGACATCGCGATCGTTGCCATCTACGATCCCAGCCAATCCCTCTTTAACCAGTACTCAAAGAAATTCGGACTCGACCCCAGGCTCTACTACTCCAACCTCGATGACCTGCTGCAGAAAGCGCATCCGCAAGCGGTCCTGGTTTACACCTCTACCTACGACCACCGTGCCGTCGTCGAAACCTGCGCCCGCCACGGCGTACACGTCATGATGGAAAAGCCTCTTGCAGTGAGTTACGACGACGCACTCACCATCGCCCAGGTCGCGCAGCGCGGCCACATCCATGTCCTGGTCAATTACGAGACCACCTGGTATCGCAGCAATCACGCGGCTTACGAATTAGTGCAGGATGGCACCCTTGGCGATATTCGCAAAATCGTCGTGCACGACGGCCATCGTGGTCCCAAGGAGATCGGCGTCCAGCCCGAGTTCCTCTCCTGGCTCACCGATCCCCAGCTGAACGGTGCGGGCGCGCTCTTCGACTTCGGCTGCTACGGGGCCGATCTCTCCACTTGGCTGATGAATGGCCAGGCTCCTGAATCGGTCACAGCGGTGACCAACACCATCAAGCCCGACATTTATCCCAAGGTCGACGACGAAGCGGTAATCGTGTTGAAGTATCCGAAGGCAGTTGCAATCATTCAGGCCTCGTGGAATTGGCCCTTCGATCGCAAAGATATGGAAGTATACGGCCAGAAAGGGTATGTCATCACCGTCTCACCGGGGTCCTCAGCAGGCGCCGCATCTGCACCTGCTGGAGTGAGAGGCGATGTGCGCGTGCGTCGCCCAAATGAGCGGGAGGAGCAGCTCAACGCCAAAGACGTGCCCGCGCCCTACAATGATCCTCTCATCGAGTTTCGTGCCGTCATTCTCGACGGCGCACAACCCGACGGCATGAGCTCGCTTGCGACCAACCTCATCGTCACCGAAATTCTCGACGCCGCGCGCACCTCGGCCGAAACCGGCAAGACGAGACCGCTTCCCTTGAAGAAATGAAGAGGTTCGGTTGACATACGAAGGGCGTGCATCAGAAGCCGCGCAAGAAATGCTCTGGTAGAGATTTCACGTCAGGGCACGACTTCAGTCGTGCCGCAAGGTGGTGAAAATATTTCGGGGCTCTAGCCCCTGAGACGAGTTTTCGAAATCTAAAATGGGCCAACTGAGGTTCTCATGATAGCGATCGTTGCTCTGCTGCGCGGCGTGAATTTAGGCGGCCACAAAAAAATCGGCATGGAAGAGCTGCGCAACATCTGCTGCTCGCTGGATCTGACCAATCCCAAAACTTACATTCAAAGCGGTAACGTGGTCTTCGGCTGTTCGAAATCCGCCGTTCCGGGTCTCGCCGCCCGCATCGAATCCGCTATCGAAAAGCGGCTCGGCTTTCACTCTGCGGTGGTTCTCCGCACCACCAACGATCTCCGCCAGATCCTTGCCCGTAATCCTTTCGCCAAGCGCCCAGATATCGAACCATCGAAATTGATTGTCTGGTTCTTGGCCAATCCCTTCGATGCCGCCACCCGCGACCGCATTCTCTCCATCCGCGTGGGCCCGGAAGAAATTCAACCTGCAGAACGCGAGCTTTATATCTACTTCCCCGAAGGCCAGGGCCGCTCCAAGCTGCCCGCCGTCCTCGATCGCGCGCTGAACATACCCGCAACTGCGCGCAACTGGAATACCGTCCTCAAACTGCTCGAGATGTCGAAAGAACTCGAAGCTGCAAAGTAGACGCCGGCCATGCCGACTTTCTCGGGGCCCAGATTCATGCGATTAATTCACCGCTAGGCATCGGCACATACCTGGCCCAACAATCATTGCCAGGAAAATGATCCGCCAGGGCAAGGCCTCTCAGGCCATCGAAGAACTCGTTAACGACTGCTTTGTAGCAGGGCATGACTACAGAGCCTGCCCTGAGCGAATCCGAAGGGTGTCGTAAGAGGTTGAAAAGAGGATTAGGGTTTTTAATGGGTGCGTGAGAACTCTGTTCTCCACAATTCTGCGCAACGGACGCACTAGATTTTGCGACAAAATGAGCCGCAAAGTCGGGGCCCCCGCCGAGTTCGCGCTGGGTGGGCGGAGAAGCGGCGGCCTTGGTGTTGGAGCTGGGCGCAAGCCCCGGGACAAACGGGAAAAATTGCGGATCCGCGTAGCGCCGACGGGGTTCTCACGCCCTCACCCTAGCCCCTGCGGCAATTTCCAGTGCTACGAACCACTTTTCCAGCGCCGTGATAGTTGTGCCCGAGAGAGCACGGCTAATAGAACCGGGCTTTAGCCCCCGACACAGATATCAAAACTATTTCTTCTGTTGCTGCTTATTTTTGCTCACTGGCGTCACCGCCTGGGGAGCCTGGCACTTCTCTTCCAACACCGTAACTTGTGTCGCCTTAAACCTCTGCGTCGCGTCGCTCTTCTTGGCACTCACGCCCGGCAAGGGCTCCCACGTGCCTGTCAGCTTCACTTTCGCGCCTGCATCTTGCTTCAACTCCTCGCCGCCCACGACATCGACGCCCATCCGATGCTGCATGCTGGTCAGCGTGTAATGATCGTCCCCATCGGGTCCCGCCAAGCAACCGATCAACGTGGTTCCTTTCGTTGACTCCGGCGGCTTGGCTGCTTCCTGTGCAACTCCGCCCACTCCTATGAATCCGGCGCAGGCCGCCACCATCATCCACCGCTTCATGGAAAGACAGCCCATGACTCGACGATACGGCAGCCGGATGCCTCGTTCAAGCGGCCCTCTTTGAGCGCCCCAGAGCCTGCCCTGAGCTGGTCAAAGGATTCGCCTCTTTTCCGCTCTCCAGCTCCACGATGAGAGAACCGGCTGCCACGCCTTTCCGTCTGCCGTCGTGAATGCGACCACCAGATCAGCACGGTTCCCCTCGCGACCGCGCCATCAGCCCGATAAACCCACATCGGACAGGATTGTCATCGCCGGGCCCATGCTTCTGCCGCCGCGGCTGTCGCAAACGCAGCCAACGTGACCCTGCATCTCAGCAGACAAAAAGCCGCCCCATCGGGCGGCATGCGTTGCGCGTATCGTGTGCCTTTCTAATTAAATTCTTCGCGCTAGACTGGGTGCCTCCCGCCTTTTCGCTCACGACAGCGAGGGAAAACTGGCTACCGGCGACTGGCTACTGGCCACCTCCGCATAAACTCTTCCACGCTGCGGAGGTACACGTCCGCGAAGTCAACGACGTCGCGCCGCTCTTCGATCCTCTCGACCGCATCCTCCAGTGACCAACCCTGTGCCCGGAGCACCGCCAGCGCCATCATCGGCGCCCGGTGGACTCCCGCAGCACAATGAATGAAAACTTTAGCTTCGGGCTCTTCGAGCGCTTCCAGTGCGAAATCCACGCCTTGGCGAAATAACTCGACCGGTTTCGGTCTAAAGTCGTCGTCTGTCGGATTCCACAGTACCCTCACTCCGTACGGCTCGGCCAGCGGCGTATCGTCAAACTCAATTTGCATGTCGATGATGTGCGTTATTCCTTCTCGCACCACCTCGATCATGTTGCCTTCGTGCCAGATCCCCCCGCCGACCGCGATGCGATCGGTCACCCAGGTCAAGTCCATGCCTGATTTGTGCTCCCGCAGAGCGCGTCAGCAGCCCTACTTGCCATTCTACAGGCAGGATTTTGCGCGATTCGGCAAACCCTAGATTGCTCGACGCATTCCACGTAACCAACTTGGATCTGGTTGCTTTTTCGAAGGACTCTTGCGTGTCACTGTTGACATCTGAAGAAAGAACTCTCTCATCCACACCCGATCTTTAATTTCTGGAGGTTACGCCCATTTGACACGGAGTCTGGTATGCGACAATCGGTCTTTTGGTTCTGGAGGTTTATATGCGTCAAGTCATCTCGACAGACCGAGGTCCGAAGGCCATTGGCCCATACTCCCAGGCGGTAAGAGCAAACGGATTAGTCTTTCTCTCCGGACAGATTCCACTCGATCCGAATACCCAGCAACTCATCAGTGGTGACATCGCGGCACAGACCGAGCGAGCGTTGCAGAACATCTCGGGCATTCTGGAAGCCGCCGGGTCATCGATCGGCCAAGTCATCAAGACGACAGTGTTCTTGAAAGACATGAATGACTTCGCCGCGATGAACGAGGTTTACGGCCGCTACTTTACTGCCCATCCTCCGGCACGCTCCACTGTCGAAGTTGCGCGCCTTCCCAAAGACGTTTTGCTCGAGATTGAAGTCATCGCTCTGGCGAGCTGAAGTTAGCAGCGCGGAATTGCTAACAACATAGAATTTCACTCCACCCGGCGCTGACGCGCCGGACTGACTGCAAAGCCGCCGCTCGCGGCTCTTCCATTCGTACCACCCCGGGGCCGTTCCATCAGGCAACAACGCCGCTGGGTATTTCTGCGCCTCTTGCTTGACTGCCTGGTCTAACTCCGCCAGGCCAGGATCGAGTCGATCTAAGATGGCTAGCAGCTCCTGGCGGCGCCGACTGGCCCAGGCATCCAGCCCCAGGCCTTCTAATTCCCCGCGTCCTGCGCTGGTTCAGAACTTCTTTTTCGCTAGGTACCTTGGCCCATTGCCAAAGCTTGTAATTGATTCCTCACCGAAGTTCGCTATCCAACCATCTTGTGGCGATGCCGCAGGAGCTGCCGTAGATCACTCTCGGCCGGCAAAGGAATCCAGATCAGCAGAAAACGATCCTGCAACAGCAGATCAAGAATATGCCGTGCATACCGCGAGTCCGTCTTCTGCTTGCGTAGCATCGCCGTCTGAATCTCCGCTGCATCTCCAACCCACAGTTCCTGTCCCAGTTGGGCCAGCATCCGCTCGAACCAGTGCGCATTGCCGGTGGCTTCCATGCCTACCCGCACTGGCTCCTGTAGCTCGGCATGAAATTTCTTCACTTCATCGTTTCTGTGTTCCAGCCGGCGTTCGATGAATTCGGTTCGAGGCGCCAGGTTTCGAAAAAAGACGGGGAGCCCGCAGGCTCCCCGGTCCTCACCCGTCAGTGAATCAGAAGTTCAGCTTGAGACCGAACTGGATATTGCGGCGTTCCAGAGGCGGAGTGGGCGTAATGACGTTGCCACCGGGCTCGCCTTTGATGGTCTGGATGGCGGTTACACCCGTGCCAGACTCGATATCAAGGTTGCCGGCATTAATGTACATGTTGCTGTGATTGAAGGCATTGTAGAATTCGCTGCGGAACTGCAGGTTGAAGCGCTCTGTCAGCTTGAACGTCTTGGCAATCGCGAAGTTCACGTTCCAGAAACCCGGCCCGACATAGGCATTGCGATGGCCCTGCGGCAGGCCGCTGTTGCTGTACACGCAGCCCGTGTGATACAGGCCGGAGCAGACCGGAACCGACAAAGCGTCGCCTACATTGATTGGAAGACCGGTAGTCGGATCGATCGCCAGAGGCAGATAGTTGAACAGGTTCGGTCCAACCGCAACCGGGGCCGTCAGCGGACGCTGCGAGACCGGCTGTGATGGAATCCAGAACGGTTCGCTATAGCCCAAACCCGTATTGCTGATCTCCGTCCCATCGTAAATCGAGAAGGGATAACCCGAGTGTACATTGATGATGGGGGAGAAGCTCCACCCGCCAAAGGTCTGCCGCTCCCAGGCCCTGGACATATTCGCGCCCCAAGGAATGTTCCAGGTGCCACTCACCACAAAGCGGTTGCGGATATCGTAGTCGGCGTTCCCCTTGTTCAGGGCGGGATTGTAGGGATCGAGGTAGCCCAACCCATACACACCGGGGGTTCCGTCGGAAAACGAGGACGAGAGGTTGTCGATGGCATGTGACCAAGTGTAGTTGGCCGTGATGTACAAGCCTTTGTTAAACAGGTTGTTGCTCTGCAGCTTGATATTGACGCCGTCGTAATAGTTGAAGCCGTGCGCTCCGCGATAGTTGAGGTTGCTGTACTGGTAGTTGATGCGGTTCGCGGTACGGGTATCTCCCAAGAACGCCGAACCATATCCGGCGGCGTTCAGGTTGGAGATGTCGTACTCATGAATGCCGCGCGATCCAACATATTCAATCGAAGCGACGGTATTCTTGCCCAGCTGGCGATCGATGGCGGCCGACCAGAACTGGACGTAAGCGGTGGGAATATTCTGCTGCACCGCGCGCAAGCTTGCGTTCGGGAAACACGACGTGCCCGGCACCACGAGCGGATTACCGCCGCAGGTGCTTCCGTTACCAGACAGCGGCCCGAAATTCGAAACGTTGATGGGAAGAGAAGCCACGTCGATGCCGTTGGTGACGCTGATCACGGCGTAGTTCGGCGGGTTCTGGATCACGTTGTAGGTGACGTTGCCGAAGTTCCGCTCGTAACCGATGCCATACCCAGCGCGCAGTGAAGTGCTGCCGTCACCGAAGATATCCCAGGCAAAGCCCACACGTGGGGCAAAGTTCGTCCACTGTGGAGCCCACAATCCAGACGTGGGTCCCTGTCCTGCCAGTAGCACCTGGCCATCGCGTACTTGCTGAAAGATATTCGCGCCCGGACCGAGGTAGAAGTTGGAATCCAATTTCGGATTGGAATTGTGCTGGACTCCGTAATAGTCCCAGCGAATGCCGAGATTCAGAGTCAGCCGTTGCGTCACCTTCCAGGAATCCTGCAAGTAGGCGCCCCCGTCATTGAAAATGTTGTTGCGACTGAAGTACGGCTGAGTCACAGGCAGGTTCAGCAGACACTGAGGAGTAACGACGTACTGTCCGGTCTCGGCGCGCGAACAGGGGAACAAACCCTGCGGATAGACTGCACCTTGGAACTGGAACAGTTGTCCGGTCGCCAGCGCCACCGCAGCGTCGGAGATAGCCGCGCTGCCAGTAAGCGACTCGACGGCATTCTCGTACGCGCCGAAGGTGCGATTGTCACGGGTCTGAATAAAAGCACCGCCGAACTTGAACTGGTGCTTACCGTAGGTCCAGGAGAGGTCGTCAAAAATCTGGTAGACATTCTGCGGACCGCCAAAGGGAATGGCGTTACCGGGAGTGGTTTGCGAATAGCCAGGGAAGACCAAGGGGCCGTTGGTGCCCGGCAACGGCGGAATGGCGAAATTCGAGGTGTACAGGGTCGGGCTGACCGGCTGCGAGCCCAAAGGCTGCAACAGGTTCAGGCGGTTGTACATCAGCTTGAGCGAGTTCACGATGTTGGGTGAAAACACATGCGTGTAGTTGATGATCACGCTCTGGTTGAAGATGTTCTGTCCAGTGTCGTAGCCCAGATAAGGGCTGGCGTTGATCGTACCGGGGAAATCATCTTCGTGAAATGCGGCGTAACGGCCGTAGATCGTATCGTTTGGGCCGATATTCCAGTCCATGCGGGCGACGGTGGACCAGGTGTTCTGCGGGTTGCCAGCGCCAGAATCCGCCGGCGCTTTGTAAGAGACGTACTGGCCAAAGGGAGAGCTGGCACTCAACCCAGGAATAATGCACTGTGGGGTGTTTACTGGATCTTGAGGGCAAGCCGTACCCCAGGGAACCGAGCTCAGTACCTGCAGGCTGGGCACGGTTTTGTTTCCGTAGGCAGCGAAAAACGCCTGCGTCGCTGGATCGATGCCGGGCTGCGTGAGGAATGCAGGATCAAGGATGCTCTGGGTAATGGTGGCCTGGCTGCGCACACGCGTCCATTCCGTGCTGCTGAAGAAGAACAGCTTGTTCTTAATCACCGGGCCGCCAACGGAGTAGCCGAACTGGTTGCGCGTGAAGTGGTCTCTCGGCAGCCCATTGGCGCTGTTGTTATAGGTGTTGGTGGCCAAGTCGGAGACACGGTTAAATTCATACAGCGAACCGTGGAAATTGTTGGTTCCAGACTTGGTGGTCACGTTGACTACGCCGCCGCCGGTGCGCCCGTACTCCGCGGTAAAGTTCGAGGTCGAGATACGAAATTCCTGCACCGAATCCAATGGAACACTCTGTCCGACCGATGCAGTGAAGAGGTCAACGTTGTCGCCGCCATCGAGCAAGATACTAGTATCCGCAGAGCGCTGACCGTTGATAGCCACGCCGGCACCACGACCACTCTGCATGTCTTCATTTACATTTCCGGCTGTCGCGACCAAGTCGTATGGATTGCGGGTCAGAGTTGGAAGATCCGTGATCTGCTGCGCCGTAACTACTTGCGAGAGGGTCTGGTTCTCGGTATTCACGGCGGCCGTTTCCGCCGATCCTGTAACTTCGACGGTTGTTGATGCACCGGTCACTGCGAGTTGCGCTGAAATATCTACTCTGGCGCCCACATCGAGGATGACTTGGCGACTGTACTTCTGAAATCCGGCCTGCTCTACAGTGATTGTGTAGGTGTCCGGCTTAAGGCTGGGGATTGCATAAGCACCTGATCCACCCGTCGTGGTTGAACGGGTAAATCCGGTGTTACTCGAGGTAACAGTCACGGTGGCGCCGGGCACTACGGCGCCGCTCTTGTCGGTAATGGTGCCGCTGATAGTTCCAGTCTCCGCCTGACCGAACAACCAAACGGAGCTCAACAACATGACGCCCAAAATCGCGCCCAATTTTCTCAGTCCAGCATGCATAGTGTTGCCTCTCCACGAACTCAATACATTGCGGAGGGTTAGTCCCTCCACTTCGCTGACTTGCCACATCGCACGCCAATGCCCAAAAAGTGGCATACGTAGTTTCAATGCCATGGAGATATTCGAGAGGGTTTGGCTACAGGTTTGCGGAGTTGGCTGAATTAAAGATTATTGAAACTCATATGAGGTAGTGGCGCTACCGCAATGTGGGAGTAGCGCTTCTCTCAGCACGGTCAGTTGTAGGTTAGTCCTTCGCAAACTGTTAGCCAATTACGGTTGCAGCAACATCAGGCGAACGCCGGAATCCAGATAGACCGAGCCTGATTTCGATTCGAGTATCGTGCCGGGATTATCCATGGAATACGAAGCGAGAACGACGCCGGGCAGGTACGACTTGCCGGGCTGCAAGTCGTTTTCGGCAACGTTGGCGCGTGCGGCGGGGGCTCGCGCTCCCAGCCCGCGGCTCAAGGCCTCACCTTCGGTGGTTTTGTTGTTCAGCTCCGCCGAGCCGTTACCGGCGTGCAAACGGTCACCTCCCGAGAAGGGATTACCGGCGGTAAGCGAGTCGACGCTGTTTTGCTGTGTGTGCGGAGCGACGGTGACCAAGGCAACCTGGAGGGGGATCTCAGCGCCGTTCTTCGACACGATTTTGGTGAAGAGCAAACCGAGTTTCGACGGACCTTCCTTGTCGGCCTTTGCCTTGATTTCGGTAATGCTTCCCACCAACTTGCTTCCTTTAGGCAGTTCGGTGCCGTTGCGCATCTTCGCGGGAGCAGTGAGGTGCGCAGTGATGGCATCTCCCACCTTTACGCGGTTCACGTGTAACAGCTTGTCGAATTCCGCAAAGATGCGATTGTCGAATTGTGCTTGGGCCGCTGCGGTGGTTTGTGCCGAAGCGGACGGTGAGGATGGTTGCGGTGCCGCTGTTTGGCCGCTTGCCATTGCGGCAAAGAGAAGCGTGATCAACAGAGAGGAAAACAACCTAGCAAGCACGTCCTTTAGGGAATTCATCAGTACAGCTCCACGAATCAGTTGTCGGTTGTCAGTTATTAGCTGTCAGCCACCAGCTCTCAGCCTCCAATAGCGGCGACCAGGACAATAATAACTCCGCCTTCATGTCGTTGGAGATCGAAAAAGCCCGGAGCTGAAGCCCCGCTCTTTTTTGAGACCCTATTTCACCGGCCCTTCGACTACCCTCAGGGCAGGCTCCGAGAGGCCGGGAGCTACTAGCAAAGGGGATATGCCTGCATTTTGCTTGCGCGCTGGAGGTTTGCTGGGCTAGACTGGCGCCCGTCCATTCATCGCTGGCATCTTGCTTCTCACATTCGATTAGGAGAGACCCCAATGAAACTTAGAACCCTCGCATCATCGCTTGTAGTGTGCCTGTTTGCTCTAGCCCTGTATGCGGCCGAAAACCCGAACATGGGGACGTGGAAGCTGAATGAAGCCAAGTCGAAGATCCCAGCCGGCGCCGGTAAGAACACAACGGTGGTTTATTCCGCGGCGGCCAATGACATGATCAAGGTCACCACGGACGGCGTGGATGCCTCGGGAAAACCGTCCCATTCGGAGTGGACGGGCAAGTTTGACGGCAAGCCGTATCCCGTCACGGGAACCGACAGCTCTGACTCGCGCTCGTACACAGCCAAGGGCGAACGGACGCTGGACCTGGTCGTTATGAAGGGTGGGAAAACCGTGGCCACCGGCAAAATAGAGGTCGCCAAAGACGGCAAGACCCGAACGGTTGACACCGATGGAACCACCGCCGACGGCAAGAAGTTTAAGGAGAAATCCACGTACGACAAGCAGTAGCTGATCCCACAATGTAGGATATCTGATTACCTCGTTTTACCTCGGCGCAAAAGCCGTTCTTTTGGGTAGGATTGTGCCTGCGCCGCTCAACCACCCCAACGCACGCAAAACCGGCGGGCGTCGGGCCCCCGTGAAGGGTTCCTCGGCCAAGCAAAAATTTGGTAGGAACGGGGCAATTTCTATGCTTCCGAGGAGAAATGCCTGGCAACCGGACGCATTCGTTTGCTGGTTGATTTGGAAGTCCATGACGGTAAGTTCGGGGAATTTGAGGCAATCGCGAAAGAGATGGTTAGCGTCAGTGAGTAGGAAACGGGAACGCTGAACTATAAGTTTTATCTGAGCGCTGACCGCAAGCAATGGCGACTGGTGGAGGGTTACAGCGATCAGGCCGCGGTCACTGCGCATTTCAAGGGCCGCGCAGTGCAGTAACTCGAGCCGCAACTCATCCAGGTCTGCAGCCCGAAACCTATGGAATTCTCCGGCCATCCAGGCACCGAGGTGGCTGCAATGGCGACCGCTTTGTTCATTCTCTGGAAAGGGTTCGACCGGTGAGGCTTGGTGGCTGAGGGCTCCTCGTGCGACCATAGCGGGCATGGCCAGCGAATATCTACTCAAGACGGAGCCTTCGGAATACTCGTTCCAGGATTTGCAGCGCGATAAGACGACGATCTGGGATGGTGTTACCAATCCTGTGGCAGTGAGGCATCTGCGCGAGATGCAGCCCGGAGCGAGGCTGATTATCTACGAGACCGGCGACCATAAGACAGCCGTAGGAACGGCTTCGGTGGTTTCGGTCGATGCTAAAGATCCCAGCAAGCCGCTGGTGAAGATTCAGGTCGGCAAGCCGCTGGCCAGGTCTGTGTCGCTAGCAGAAATCAAGGCAAATAAGCTGTTCGCCGACTCCCCGCTGGTGAGGGTGGGGCGTCTTTCGGTGGTGCCGCTAACGGCGGCGCAGTATAAGACGCTGGTAGGGGAGTAGGCAGGCTCAGTCGTAGACTTCTCGCCGGTGCGCGACTGGTGTCGCGCTAAGAAGTTTCGTAGCGTTGCCGATGATGTAAACCACTGCCAGTCTCCAACTCGACTACGCCAGAGGTCACCTTAGCCTCTTGCAGGTTGAGGGTCTTGGATCGTGGCTGAGAGATTCGATTTTACGGACTAGGCGCGAAAGCACTTGATTCGGCAAGCGTCGAGTTCCTTCCGAGCGGAAGGCTTTTTCTCAACCGCATAACCATGCACGAAGGCGCCGTGCTTGATCAGGTCGGCCTTACTCTTTGCCAGAGGAATTCACCTTTCTTTTCGCCTCGATTCTGAGATTAGGCTTACGGCCTTTAGCATCGGTCACAAACTGTGCGCCGGTGATGGTGTCAGATCTTGCAGGAGGCGGTCAGTCAGCAGGATGGCACTTTGCTGATCGGTACAGATGTCGCCTTAATACTCCCTGTCGATGGGCTTGACCGGTTCCGGGGCTTCGCCTTCGTCGGGGGCGATGGGAAATTCGGCGCGCGATTCTTCCGCCGGCTCGCCTTCCTTCTTTTTCAGGCGGACGACGGTGATTTTTGCGAAGCCTTCTTCGAACTTGGGCGGGCGAAGTTTGTTTGCCATGCGTAGCATGACGTCCTCGGGAACGTTGCGCTCGCGGCGGCGATTGCGTTCGATACAGACTTCGGGCGGAACATCAAAGAAAACGGCATGCGATTCGTATCCAAAATCGTGGGCCAGCTTGATCCAACTGCGTCGCTCGTGCGGAGAAAGGTTGGTGGCGTCGACGTAATTCCACGGACGGCGCGCGAGCAGACGCGCGCGTAGCATAGAGCGGAGAGTGGAGAACACCAGATCCTGATAGCGCTGCTCAGTAACGTCGTCGAACAAAAGAATACGAACCATGTCGCTGGAAAGCGGCAAGATGTTGTGACGTTTGAACCAAGTGCTCTTGCCGGAGCCGGGCAGGCCGATGGACAGCACAACGGCGCCTTTGGACCTGCGAGCTTCGTGGGGCGCGGGCGGACGCATCAGGGCGGTAGCTGGTTCGGTTATTTCGGGGGCAGCATCAGCGGGAGAGGCATCGGCTTCGGCGGCCTCGCCGGTGGGACCGCCGGGACCGGGCAGTGACGGCGCCTGGGAAGGCGGTGGAGCTGTCTGTGGCACTTGTGGGCGGCCACCGCGACCGCGGCGTCCACGACGCCGGCTGCGATCACGACGGGAACCTTGCGGTGGCTCCTCCCCACCACCAGTCTGAGCAGCAGGTTGCTCCTTGCGGTCTGGCGACTCAGCAGTCGCGGCAGGCTCGTAGCCTTCGATGCGGTTGCCGATGTCATCGGGAATGGGATCGGGAAATCGAGGTTGAAGAGGCGTCGGTTGGTCCTGCCCCTGTTTTTCCTGCTGCTGTTTGCGCCGCTTCGCACGGTCGCGCATCCATCTGCGCATGTTGCACTTGTAACACGCTTTGAGGGGTGGCGGCAAACGCAACGGCGAGTTTTCGGAGGCAAAAAACCCGCACCAATGTGACTGACGGCATACCCTTCTTGTGACCTGCAGCATTTGCCGCTACTACCCTCGAATGCTACCCTTTTTCTTCCGGCCGGTAGCCGGAAGGGCAATCCTAATCACTCTGTATCTGGGGTTATTTTTCTGCGGTAGGAGACCATACCTGGAGAGGTGTTATGGCGATCAAAGTAGGTATCAACGGATTCGGCCGTATCGGCCGCAACGTACTTCGTAGTGCTCTGAATGACAAGGAATTGGACATCGTAGCCGTTAATGATTTGACCAATCCTAAAACTCTTGCCCATTTGCTGAAGTACGACTCGATTCTTGGCAACCTGCAGAACGACATTCAGGCAGGCGAAGACTGCATCATTCTCGACGGCAAGTCGATTCGCGTGTTCTCCGAGAAGGAACCGGCGAAGTTGGACTGGAGCTCGCTGGGCGTACAGGTCGTGATCGAGTCAACCGGTCGCTTCACCAAAGCGGAGCAGGCCAAGGAGCATTTGAAGGGGACGGTAAAGAAGGTCATCATCTCGGCGCCGGCGACGGGTGAAGATATCACCATCGTGCTGGGCGTGAATGAAGATAAGTACGATCCGAAGAAGGACAACATCATCTCAAACGCATCGTGCACGACGAACTGCCTGGCGCCCGTGGCCAAGGTTGTGAACGATAAATTCAAAATCGTCAGTGGCTTCATGACGACCATTCACTCCTACACCAACGACCAGGTGACGCTCGACTTCCCGCACAAGGACCTGCGCCGCGCGCGTGCCGCTGCCTTGTCGATGATTCCGACTTCGACTGGCGCCGCGAAAGCGATCTATCTGGCGATTCCGGAACTGAAGGGCAAACTCGACGGCTTCGCCATGCGCGTACCAACGCCAAACGTGTCGGTGGTGGACCTGGTGGTGCAGGTGGAAAAGCCCACTTCAGTCGAGGAAGTGAATGGAGCTCTGAAGTCTGCTTCGCAAGCGGGCCGGCTGAAGGGCTACCTTGGCTATACCGAGGAAGAGCTGGTCTCCAGCGACTTCAAGGGCGATCGACATTCTTCGATTGTCGATTCGAGGTTGACGCGCGTCATCAATGGCAACATGGTGAAGGTCATCGCGTGGTACGACAACGAGTGGGGATACTCTTGCCGGGTGCGCGATCTGATTCACTACATTGCCGGCAAGGGGCTGTAACAGTTGTCAGTGATCAGTTGTCAGAAGAACCCCACCCCGCCGAAACAGGGCGGGATGGGTACTGAACCCACTTATTCCCAAGGAGAGAATATGTGGGCCACCCAGCAATACTTTGGTTTCGAGTTTCAGGTTTCCAGTTGAAATCCCACCCCCAAAAGAAGGCGGGATGGGGCACCCGATAAACTGTTTCAGTAGCTGAGAAATCTCCGCGAACGTTCGGCACGCTATGTGCGTGCGGGGGTGTTATGTCGAAGCTTTCCATTAAAGATCTGGATTTAGCCGGAAAACGGGTGTTCATGCGGGTGGACTTCAACGTTCCGCTAGATGACGGGCGGGTGATGGACGACACGCGAATCCGCGAGACGCTGCCGACGATTGAGTACGCATTGCGTCACGGCGCGCGGCTTATCCTGGCGTCGCATCTGGGGCGTCCCAAGGGCAAACCGGTTCCAAAGATGAGTCTGAAGCCGGTAGCCGAGCGACTGCGGATTCTGCTCGACGAAGTGCTTCGACGCGGCGAGAACGTGGGGTTTTCGCCGGACTGCATCGGTCCGCAAGCGGAAGAGATGTCGAGCAAGCTGGAGCAAGGCCAGACGCTTTTGCTCGAGAACCTGCGCTTTCATGCGGAGGAGGAAGCCAACGATCCGGCTTTCGCCAAGCAACTCGCCAAGCTCGGCGATTACTACGTAAACGACGCGTTCGGATCGGCCCATCGAGCCCACGCCTCGACCGAAGGTATTACGCACTACATCACCAAGAACGCGGCCGGGCTGCTCATGGAAAAGGAGTTGGAGTACCTGGGCAAGGCGCTCACTCATCCGCAGAAACCGTTTGTGGCAATTCTCGGAGGGGCCAAGGTCAGCGACAAGATCGGAGTGATTCAGCATCTGATGACGAAAGTCGATGCGCTCATCATTGGCGGCGGAATGGCCTACACGTTCCTCAAAGCGCAGGGCCACGAGATCGGCAAGTCGCTGCTGGAGTCCGACAAACTCGATCTCGCCAAACAAATACTGGCAGATGCTAAAGCAAAACACGTGAAAGTCCTGTTGCCTGTCGATCATGTCGTGGCTGACAAGGTCGCGCCGGATGCCCATATCAAGCACATTGGAGAAGGACAGGCCATACCCGCCGACATGATGGCGCTCGACATCGGGCCGAAGACAATCGAGCTATTTCAAAGCGAAATCGGCACGGCGCGCTCGATCGTATGGAACGGACCGATGGGCGTGTTCGAAGTGGATGCGTTCGCCAGGGGCACCAAGAAAATCGCCGAAGCTGTAGCTGACAACGGCGCGGCTACCTCGATTATTGGCGGCGGCGACAGCGTGGCCGCAGTGAAGGCGGCGGGAGTTGCCGACAAGGTTTCACATATCTCGACCGGCGGAGGGGCTTCGCTGGAATTTCTTGAGGGAAAAAAGCTGCCAGGGGTAGACGCGCTGACCAATAAGTAGTACTACTTCCGGCCCTGCCCCAAGCGCCACGGGAGCGAGAAACACACGGTTCATCCATCTTCCTGAACGAACATGGCGAGCGAAATCGATAACCTTCGGCTCCATATAACAACGGAGCGCGTGCTTGCCATTAGGGGACCGGGCGACATCACGAAAGAAACCTGCGATGCGATCGTCAATGCCGCCAACTCTTCGCTGATGGGTGGAGGCGGCGTCGATGGCGCGATTCACCGCGCTGGTGGACCGGAAATCCTGGAAGCGTGCGAAGCGATCGTAGCGCGACAGGGACGGCTGCCTGCCGGCCAGGCGGTTGCCACTCTCGGCGGGAAGCTGGCGGCCAGATACGTCATACATACTGTTGGCCCGGTGTGGAGCGGGGGCGATTGCAACGAACCAGAAGCATTGGCGAGCTGCCATAGCGAATCCATTCGTATCGCCGACCAGCTTGAACTACAGAGTGTGGCGTTTCCCGCTATTTCGACCGGAGCTTACGGTTATCCTGTAAATCTAGCTGCAAAGGTTGCCATCAGCAGCGCTGCCGAGACGCTACAGAAGGCGGCACATGTGCGCGAAGTACGATTCGTGTTGTTCGACCGCTATGCGTTGGAACATTTTCTTAATGCTGCAAAGACGTATGCTGCAAGTAAATCCTTAAGGCTGGACTAATCTCATGCCTCGTAAAAAACTCATTGCTGCCAATTGGAAGATGTACAAGACACCCGAACAAACGTCAGCATTCTTTCAGGAGTTTTTGCCGCTGGTCGTCGATCACACACGCGACGAAATTGTCGTTTGCACCCCCTACATCGATCTGCAGACTGCGGTAGCAGCCGCTAAGGGATCGAATCTCTTTGTGGGCGCACAGAACATGCACTGGGAAAAGGAAGGCGCGTTTACCGGGGAAATCTCGGCGCCGATGCTGAATGCAATCGGCGTTACCCATGTGATTCTCGGTCACTCGGAGAGGCGAGAGTACTTCAACGAGACAGACGATACCGTTAACCGCAAGCTCGAGTTGGCGTTGGAGAGCGGGTTGACGCCGATCGTCTGCGTGGGCGAAGTGCTGGAAGAGCGCGAGGCCGGGCTTACGGAGGATGTGTTGCGCCGACAATTGATGCGCGCCTTCAACGGCATATCGGCGAAAAAGGCAGCCCGGATGACGATCGCCTACGAGCCGGTGTGGGCCATCGGGACCGGCAAAACCGCAACGCCTGAGATGGCGGTGGACGCCCATAGCCTGATTCGTCATGAAGCTGCAAAAGCGTTCGGCGATGAGTTTGCCGCGGGGCTACGGATTCTCTACGGCGGCAGTGTGAAGCCCGACAACTGTCCCGGGCTGCTGTGCGAAGAGGAAATCGACGGAGCGCTGGTGGGCGGAGCGAGTTTGGATCCTAAGAACTTCGCGAGGATTGTGAAGTACTAGAGGTCGCTCCCTAAGTGGATGGCGACTGGTGACGGAAACACCAGTTCCTTCGACTTCGCGCTGGGGGACGCGGGTCGGAAGTATAGGAGTTCGAACGGCACAGCCGAGGTCGACACATCGCGAGCGCTACGGTCCGGCCACCTGTTCGCGGGTCATCTCGGCCATTACTTTCGTAGGCATCCTAAGCGCGTCCTCCTCAGTCACGCGGGCAAACAGGTCGAGTGAACGTGCAATCAGGCCAGTCCATCCCGTCTGGTGACTGGCGCCCAGTCCCGCTCCGTTGTCACCGTGGAAGTACTCATAGAACAGGATGTAATCCCGCCAATGAGGATCTTCCTGGAACTTCTTCGTGCCACCGTAAACTGGCCGGCGGCCGTTTTCATCACGAAGGAAGATCTTTGCCAAACGGTCAGCGATTTCTTTGGCAACTTCAAACAGCGTCAAGTACTTGCCTGAACCGGTCGGGCACTCGACTTTGTAATCGGGCCCGTAAAACGGAACCATTTGCATCAAACCGCGAATGATCAGTCCGTTCACTGGCATCCAGATGGGCCCGCGCCAGTTGGAATTACCGCCGAACATCCCGGTGTTCGACTCGGCGGGAAGATACTCAACTTTGTATTCCTGCCCGGCAAGGTGGAACACAAAGGGATGGTCCTTGTGATATTTCGAGAGGGAACGGATACCGTACGGACTGAAGAACTCGTTCTCGTCGAGCAGGTACGCCAGGATGCGGCGAAGCTTGTCCTTCACCGCGATGGCAGCTAGCCTGCGGCCCATGTAGCCTCCGCTGGAGATGTCGGAGGCAGCAGCGAGTTTGTCGACCACTTCAGGGTGCCGCTTTTTGAACAACTCGAGCAATTCGATCATGCGGGGGTGCTGGGCCACGGCACCGGCCTCAAAAACGGTGGCTACGCATAAAGGCAGCAGTCCGACCATCGAGCGGATTTTGAGCCGGGTGGCATCGCCGTTGGGAAAGTGGAGAAGATCGTAGAAGAACCCGTCGGCCTCGTCCCACATCTCGTCATGATGCACGCCGATGCGGTCCATGGCGTAGGTAATCCACACCCAATGCTCGAGGAAACGATAGGCAATATCCTCGTACATTTCGTCATACTCGGTCAGAATCAGCGCGATTTGCAGCATGCAGAGGCAGTAGAAAGCCATCCAAGCTGTTCCGTCCGCCTGATCGAGATGTCCCCCGGTGGGAAGCGGTGAGCTGCGATCGAAGACGCCGATATTGTCCAGCCCCAGGAACCCGCCCGCGAAGACATTGCGACCCTCAGGATCTTTGCGGTTGACCCACCAGTTGAAGTTGAGCATGAGGCCCTGGAACGAGCGCTCCAGGAATCTCAGGTCAGCCCGACCCAACTCTCTCTCGATGTTATAGAGAAACAAAACCGCCCAGGCATGCACGGGCGGATTGACATCGCTGAAATTCCATTCGTAAGCGGGAATCTGGCCATTGGGATGGGCATACAGATTGCGCAACATCAGGAGGAGCTGTTCTTTGGCGAAATCGAAATCGACCAGTGAAAGCGCGATGGTGTGGAATGCCAAATCCCATGCCGCATACCAGGGATACTCCCACTTGTCGGGCATGGAGATCACGTCGCGGTTGAGCATGTGGAACCACTCCAGATTGCGCGCTCTGCCTTTGCCCGAGCCCATGAGCGGATGGGAGTCATGCTCGGTCAGCCAACGATCAAGGTCGAAATAGTAGAACTGTTTGCTCCACAACATGCCGGCCAGGGCCTGGCGATGTACGCGGCGTTCATCCTCGTTAAAACTCTTGGGCGTGATGCGCTGGTAAAACTCGTCAGCTTCGACAAGACGTTCGGAAAAAACCGAATCGAAGGTTTGGAACGCGTTGGCATTTGCTTGCGGGCTGAGCCTCAAGCGAACCACCCTGCTGCCGCCTGCAGGGACATCCAGCACATAATGCGCAGCTGCTTTGGTTCCCGTCTTCGCCGGATTTACTGCCGCTGTTTTCCCAGCGATCAGGTATTCGTGGAAGGCGTCTTTCACGTGCGCCGACGCATTCTCTCGGCCCCACAAGCGCTTGCCGTTCGTCTCGTTTTCGGTGAAGAGCAGTTCAAGCACGCCCTCGCATTGCAGCGTGTATCCCCCGAGTTTTGGATGAGAGGCGAAAATCCTGTCGCCATTCACCGCGCCCAACATCGGCTTGGTTTCGCCGTCGCCCCAGGACCAAGTGTTTCTGTACCACAATGTGGGAAGCACGTGGATCTGGGCGGTCTCGGGTGCGCGGTTATGTATCGTGATCTTGATCAGCAAGTCTTCGGGAGCGGCCTTCGCGTATTCGACGAAGACGTCAAAGTAGCGGTCGTCATCGAAGATGCCGGTATCGATCAGCTCGTATTCCATCTCCTCACGGGAGCGGCGGCGATTGGTCTCCACCAGATCGCGGTAGGGATATTCGCGCTGCGGATACTTGTACAGGTATTTCATGTAGGAATGCGTCGGCGTGCTGTCAACGTAGAAGTAATATTCCTTAACGTCTTCGCCGTGGTTACCTTCGCTGTTGGTGAGGCCGAACATACGCTCTTTCAGGATGGGGTCGCGACCGTTCCACAGCGCGATGGCGAAACAGAGCTGCTGCTTGTCGTCGGAGATTCCCGCGAGTCCGTCCTCGCCCCAATGGTAAGCACGGGAACGCGACTGGTCGTGCGAGAAGTAGGCCCAGGCGTTGCCGTCGTGGCTGTAGTCTTCGCGCACGGTGCCCCACTGGCGTTCGCTCAGGTATGGGCCCCATTTCTTCCAAGGAACTCCTTTTTCACGGGCTTCGTTGAGGCGCTTCTGTTCAGTAACTTCGGTGTAATGGAAAGGCGTTCCCATCTGCGGCGCGTTCATACAAAACTCCTTCGGATTTATGACTAGTGAGGAATGCCGGATTGCTTGAGATGAGAGATGAAACCACCGCCGCCCTGGCTACGGTATCGGCTATGGCTATAACGATACACCAAACTTGGCAGCGCGGCGGGAGCGCCTGCTTGTCGCGCGTCCGCCAAACTACACACTCCTGCAGTGTTCGTTGGGAGAGAGGAGCGCGACGTCCTTTGGAATGGGCAGCATTTGCTATACTTAAAGGGCCTCTACGTAATGCCCGCGAGACCGTGTCACGTTTCTTTAGTCACTTGTGCGGAAGTGGTGAAATTGGCAGACACACCATCTTGAGGGGGTGGCGCCGAAAGGCATGGGGGTTCAAGTCCCCCCTTCCGCACCATCGTTCATCCCGCGGCGGGCAGTGTTACGAAGGTAAAAGTTCAGAAAGCGGGAGGACAGCGGCCGGTTTG